>ENA-OROK01002128-OROK01002128.1-human-gut-metagenome-genome-assembly--contig:-NODE-2128-length-17586-cov-4.365296_pt1 | contig 17586 bp, 15 predicted proteins | sample MGYA00242127_ERZ509046 | MGnify/ENA primary metagenome ERZ509046 (study PRJEB26280, sample SAMEA2338728) | human gut metagenome | biome: human gut; feature: human-associated habitat; material: faeces... | reverse complement strand
AAGCCGATGTCGTATGCCCAACCGTCGCCGCCGAAGATGAACTGATATTTCTTAGCCGCATAATCCTTGTCCTTAAGGAAATCCTCTGCGGCGCTTGCAGCCTCACCGTCAAGCGAAGCATTCTCAATAGCCTTAATAAGAGCATTTGCGTCAACATCATTTACGGCAGCATCATTAAATGTAGCAAGCCAAGCATCTGCCTCTTTGATACCTGCCTTAGAAAGAACCTCTGCGTCTGCGGCAAGTCTCTCTCTTATTTGCTTTTGAGCAAGGTACATACCGTAACCAAACTCTGCGTTATCCTCAAAGAGTGAGTTTGACCATGCAGGACCGTGACCGTTTTCGTCAACAGTGTAAGGAGTTGACGGAGCGGAACCGCCCCAAATTGACGAACAACCTGTTGCGTTAGCAATATACATCTTGTCGCCGTAAAGTTGTGTGGCAAGTTTAGCGTAAGGTGTTTCGCCGCATCCTGCACAAGCACCCGAGAACTCAAGATAAGGCTTTCTGAACTGAACACCGATTGTATTAGGTGTAAGAACTTCAGGTTTAGCAGGAGTATTTACAAGTGCGTCAAACGACTTTTGAACATCAAGTTGAGAAGCGATAGGCTTCATTGTAAGCGACTTTGTAGGACAAACATTTGCACAAGAACCGCAACCTGTGCAGTCAAGAACAGAAACGATAAGCGCATACTGATAATCTGTTCTCTTATGCTTAATCATTGTTGTTCCCTCGGGAGCGGCAGCAGCCTCTTCTGCATTCATAACAATAGGTCTGATTACTGCATGAGGACAAACCATAGAACAAAGATTACACTGTGCGCACTTTGTTGCGTCCCACTCGGGAACAGAGATGGCAATTCCTCTCTTCTCAAATGCGGCAGAGCCCTGAGGATATACACCGTCTGCACTGTCAACAAATGCCGAAACAGGAAGATCGTCACCGTGAAGTCTGCCTACGGGATCAAGAATATTCTTAACAAACTTCTTCATTTCCGGTCTGTTTGTATTGATATTAAGTTCAGCCTTTTCGTCAACAGCGTCCTTCCAAGAAGCGGGAACATCAATCTTAATAACTTCCTTAGAACCTCTGTCGATACCGTTACAGTTAGCGTTTACTACTGCGTCGCCCTTCTTTGAGAACTTGGCAACAACCTTTTCTTTCATATATTTGATTGCGTCCTCGACAGGAAGAATTCCGCTGATGGTAAAGAATGCAGACTGGAGAATTGTCGATGCTCTGCCCGGAAGTCCAACCTCCTCGGCAATCTTAATACCGTTAATGGTATAAAGTTTAATATCGTTCTCTGCGATATATCTTTTCATGGAAGCAGGCAACTGGCTGTCAAGTTCCTCAGGAGACCAAATGCAGTTAAGCAGGAATGTTCCGCCCGGAACAAGGTCCTGAACCATATCGTACTTTGTAACATAAGACGGATTATGACAAGCAACAAAATTAGCCTTATTAATAAGGTATGTCGATGTAATCGGAGATGAACCGAAACGAAGGTGCGATACCGTAATACCGCCCGACTTCTTACTATCATAGAAGAAGTATCCCTGAGCGTACATATCTGTATGGTCGCCGATAATCTTGATAGAGTCCTTATTTGCACCTACTGTACCGTCCGAGCCAAGACCCCAGAACTTACAAGAGGTTGTACCCTTTGGAGTTGTATCGGGAGTTTCCGTGATAGGAAGCGAAAGATCTGTAACGTCATCATTGATAGAAAGAACGAATGTCTTTTTAGGCTCAGGTGCGTTCATATTAGCGAATACTGCAATAACATGAGCGGGAAGTGTATCCTTTGAACCGAGGCCGTAACGACCGCCGTAAACAGGAACAGAATCAAGTTCTGTACCCTTGAGAGCGGCAACAACATCAAGATAAAGCGGCTCACCGAGTGCGCCCGGCTCCTTAGTTCTGTCGATAACCGAAATGTGCTTTACTGTTTTAGGAATAACTTTTACAAGGTGCTTTGCAGAGAAAGGTCTGTAAAGGTGTACGCTTACCATACCAACCTTTTCGCCTCTTGCATTAAGAAAATCAACAGTCTCCTTAATTGTATCACAAACAGAGCCCATAGCGATTATTACACGGTCTGCGTCCTCTGCACCGTAATAATTAAAGAGCTGATAATTTGTACCGATTTTTTCGTTTACCTTGTTCATATATGCCTCTGTGGCAGAAACTGCATCGGCATAATATTTATTACAAGCCTCTCTGTGCTGGAAGAAAATATCTGAATTTTCTGCCGAGCCACGAAGAACAGGGTGTTCTGGATTAAGCGCTCTCGCTCTGAAATCAGCGACATCCTGCATATCGAGCATATCTCTGAGATCCTCATAATCCCAAGTCTCAATCTTCTGTACCTCATGAGAAGTACGAAAACCGTCAAAGAAATGAAGGAAAGGAACTCTTGATTTGAGAGTTGCAAGGTGAGCAACCGCACCGAGGTCCATAACCTCCTGAACATTAGCAGAGCAAAGCATAGCATAGCCCGTTTGACGGCAAGCCATAACATCCGAATGGTCACCGAAAATGTTAAGCGCATGAGTTGATACACAACGAGCAGATACATGAATAACACTTGGAATAAGCTCGCCTGCAATCTTATACATATTGGGAATCATAAGAAGAAGTCCCTGAGAGGCAGTGTATGTTGTAGTCAATGCACCTGCCGAAAGTGAGCCGTGAACCGCACCTGCTGCGCCTGCTTCCGATTCAAGCTCTGCGACCTTCACAGTCTGACCGAAAAGGTTTTTAACACCTCTTGCAGCCATGGCGTCTGTTTCTTCAGCCATAGGTGAAGATGGGGTGATAGGATAGATGGCTGCAACCTCAGTAAATGCATAACTTACATGTGCGGCAGCACTGTTACCATCCATGGTTTTCTTTTTTCTTGCCATTTTAATTTACCTCCGTAAATATATAGTACCGTAACAAGCGTAAAATAACGCCATTAATACCATCCTTAATTATACCATTTGGCACTGTCAAATTCAACAAAAAAGCAACTTATTTTATGAAAATTAAGCACGAATACATCATTTGTTAAAATGTATTCGTGCTTTTGCACAAAGATTATTTGAGTTTATTATACATTTCGCCTATATCGCTTTCGCTCAACTCAATCGGGTTTCGTTTCATCAGCATAGACATACTCTTTTTTGTCAATTCTGCAATTTGCTCATCGGAAGTACAGCCGATTTCCGACAACCTGCTCCTCATTCCCATTCGCTTTTTCATTGCAGAAATTTCATCCGCCATTTCATAAGCACTATCAAAACCGCAGTCCTTTGCCAGAGCGTCAAGCCTGCCGTCGCTGTCAGCGTGCTTTGCGTTAAATTTAACAAAGTAGTCGAGCGTAAACGCACACGCCTCGCCGTGCGGAATACCGTAAATGTTAGTCAGCGGAAATGAGCATGCATGCGAGCCGGTTGTTCTCGGATGGCTGAAAGCAACACCTGCAACAATGGAAGCCTCCGCCATCTTTTCTCTGGCTGTAAGATTTTCGGGTTCTGTATATGCTTTTTCAAGCCATTCAAAAACAAGCCTTGCCGCATATATCGAACAAGCCGAACATATCGGCTGGTTAAGCGTTGACCAATAACTTTCAATCGCATGTGAAAGTACATCAAGCCCCGTAGACGCCGTAACCTGCGGCGGTACCGTCAGAGTAAGTTCGGGGTCGATTACCGCAATTTTCGGATACATTGCAGGGTCGTTCATCGGCTGTTTCAAGTTTTTATTAACATCCGTCAAAACCGAAATATTTGTAACCTCACTGGCGGTGCCCGAAGTAGTCGTAACGGCTATCATGGATATTGCCTCTTTTGCCGAAATCGGCTTATCTGAACTGTGATACGGCTCGATGTTATCGTCACCTCTTGCAATTGCACACGCCGCCTTGCAGCAATCCATAGGCGAACCTCCGCCCAAAGCCACCGCAAAATCCGCATCGACCTCCCTCATAAGCCTTACGCAGTCGTTTACATTATCCGTCGTAGGATTGGGGCGAATGTCAGAAAATATTTCCACTATTTTTCCGCCGCCGAGCCTTAAAAATTCATCGGCAACGCCGTTTTTGCAAAAACTGTTTCCGCACACAAGGACTCCCCTGCTGCCGCCTATTTCATCAATATATTTTGCCAAATCGTTTCTTTTGCCCGAACCAAAGACCAACTTAACAGGCAAATTAAATTCCCATTGCATATAGTTTAATCCCTCCCAAAACTTATTTTGTCTCTTTTATAATATATCACCTCAAACAAAATTTCAAGACTTCATACATATACCTCATATGCACAATAAGAATAACCCCGATTTAATCTTAAAAGTTGAAAAAGTCCTTGACAAACTCGGTACTTTGTTATATAATTTTCAAGCATTGGTAAATGCGTAAAAGAAATATCGGTAACACTCCTACGGGAGTTTTACATATATCGAGGTGTAACTCAGTTTGGCTAGAGTGCCTGCTTTGGGAGCAGGATGCCGCAGGTTCAAGTCCTGTCACCTCGACCATTTTTCAGGAACTCAAATTAATTTTGAGTTCTTTTTTCTTTGCAAAAAATAAATAATCCGAACAGTATTTAATTCTTATAATGTCAGGTTTTTAGCGTTATCTTTGAAGTTGAAATAAAAGTCTGTTTTGGTGTATTTTGGCGGTTAAAATATGAGGCTTCTTTTAAGAGCGTTGTATTATGTGATGATTATTTGCAAATATACAGACATTATCCTGCAAAATCTTTATTTGCTTTTAATCCTAAAATATATTATAATTATGTTAAACTATAATGATATTAAAAGTTGTGAAATAAAATGGAACATTTAATCTATGATTCTGTAAAGTCAATAATTACCAACAGCACAGAAACCGACATAGAAGTATCGGTTGACAAAGCCTATACATTAAGTATTGCCGCAGGAGAAAGTGTAAGCATAGTTACTAAAAACGGCAGTATAGTTTTAAGTATAAGAGAAAAGCGCACAAAGATATCTTGGCTGTATAAAATTTTCGGAATCATTACTGCTACATTAATTTCAATTCCTTTATGGCTTCTTAATGTTATGGAATTTGAATCAATAGAAAAATCAATAAAATTACCTGTTGAATTTGAATTAACAGTCAATGGAGATAATGAAATTTTTATACTTGATTCTGATAATGCAATGCAGGCATATGCTGTAAAAATAAACGATGAAAAAATTGAAGGAACAGTTAAATATACTTATGATGATTTAAGATACGAGTATATAAAATTCATTGAATCATTTATAATTCTTTTGATTTTCCCGATTATAATTACAATCATAACGCTTATATTAACGCTGAAATATAAAAATTTAGGCTTAATTATGGCTACAATTATTTTTTTTGTTCTGCTGATTTTTTGCACTGTAAAAACGATTTATAAGAGTAAAAGGTTTATAAAGAAACTGATGAATTGAGAAACACAAGGGACGGTTCCTCTGTGTTTGGATTATATCGGGTTAAATGATTGTGGAGGTGTATAGAATGTTATCTGAAAAATTAAAATTAACATTTTCATTAATTGCATATACTTTGTTATTTAATGTAGTTTGTTATACTGTAAATATTATATCGTTTGAACATGCTCAAATCGGATATATTTCAACATATGTTATTTTAGTGCTTCAATTATTATTGCTTCCGATTTATTTTTACTTTGTCGGAACACTATTGGAAAAAATACAATTCAAACAATTTGTACCATTTATAGTTATTTCGGTGCTAACAGGGATTTTGTTGATTTTATTTAGTTCAATCTATTATGCGTCGGCTTCAATGGTTGATTTGTATATTCAAGGTTTGGTATGTTCTTTGTTTCCTATAAGCCAGCTTATAGAACAATATTTGTTTATCCAAAGCACTGTGCTTTATGCAGGCGTTACAGTAGCGGTTTTTCTGCTTGAAATATTTTGCAAAATATTATTTATAAGATTGGGAAACAAACAATAAAAAACACAAAGGGACGGTTCCTCCGTGTTGATGTGAAATTACATTAATTTAGGAACCATTCCGTAAAAGGATTTATGGTAAAATGAAAAGGCACCTGCACGGTGTCTTTTTTTTGGTGGATATGGCGGTAACCGCACTACGCAATGCACCCTTCGTGTGCTTCGCTGTGCGATTGTTTCGTGTTTTTATGCCAAAATATTTTGCGTTGCAAAAATTTTGATTATATGCACTTTCGATTACCTCTTATAAGCGAAACTGCAATTGCCACAGCATCAAGAACCGAAACGTTCAGCTGTCCTTTGGCAAACGACTTCAATGCCTTTAATATATATTTTATAGATTTAATATAAGCAAGAGCAATTCTTAAAGGTAAAGGATAAAATATTTTTCTGAAATAGCGCAAAGTGATTGTCATAATAAGCTTTTCTTCATATTCACGCTGAACAAGCCTTGCTGTGCCGACAATCTCAATGTTTTTCACTTCATCATTTTCAAAGCTGAAGTGAGCAAATATTTCAATTTATAATTAATATACTTATAACATATAATAAATCGGGTGATAAAATGAGCAAAAAATTATTAAAATATGATATTATCGGCTTCATTTTTGTAAGCATTATCGGCACGCTTGCGCATTTTGTATATGAATTGACAAACAAAAGCGTTATTGTGGCATTATTCTGCCCGATTAATGAAAGCCCTTGGGAGCATTTAAAATTAATTTTCTTTCCATATTTAATATGGACTGTTATACAAGCCGTTATTATGAAGGGTACAAAAAATCTTTTGCCTGCCAAATTTATCGGTGTATTTGTCGGAATGGCAGCCACGCTTTCATTTTTCTACACCTACACGGGAATAGTGGGCAAAAATATCGATTGGCTCAATATTCTTTCATTTTTTGTTGGCGTATTTATCGCATTTTTGATTGATTATCTTTTAATCAAAAGTGAAAAAATGCAGGGCAAAGGAGTAAACATAGCAGCCATAATTTTGTTTATAATTATGAGTGCAATATTTATACTTTTCACCTTTGCTCCGCCGCTAATCCCGCTTTTTAAAGACCCGATTACCTCAAGCTACGGGATATAAGGCTTATTCGCTGCTCTTAAAATCCATAACTGCTTTGATAAGCTTACTAAAAAATGCGGAAATTGCTATCAAGCCGATGGTTATAAGCAGAAACATAGCGCTGTTTTGAATAAGCTGATACACTACTTTTACATTATTACCTGTATCAGCTGCCGCATTTTGAATACCTGTATAAGCTGCACCACCATAATTAAATAATGAAACATATCTTGCTAAGTAAGTGTTATTATAATTTTTAATTTTAGTGCCAAAAATTATAGACAATATACCCGAAACAAAGCCGATTGTGTTGCTTATAAGCTGCAACAATTTAAGCATATCAACTTTCTTTTTAGGCGGCTGTATCGGTTGTGCAAAATGCATACTTTGAAAACACAAGGGGACGGTTCTCTGTGTTAATGTGAAAATTCATTAACCTAGGAACCGTTCCTTAAAAGGATTTATGGTAAAAGAAAAAGACACCTGCACGGTGTCTTTTTTTAGTGGAAATAGCGGTAACCGCACTACGCAATGCACCCTTCGGTGCTTTGCTGTGCGATTGTTTCGTGATTTTATGCCAAAATATTTTGCGTTGCAAAAATTTTGATTATATGCGGTTTCGATTACCGCTGATTAAAAAAAGCAACCACTTTCGTGATTGCTTTTTGGTGGAGATGGCGGTAATCGAAACCGCGTCCAAAATCAGTTTACCAAGGGCTCTACGAGTGTAGGCTGTCTTTTAAGTTATCCCCTCACGCATCGGCGGCAGTCAGCCTATGCGCTACGGTATTCTCTGATACCTGACGAAAGTCGAGACATTCTTTCGTTCATGTTCGCCACTGAGTCGACGCCCTATCCGAAGCCGTGGCACTTCTCGGTAGAACGCAAGCCGCTAATTACGCAGCAAGAGCTACTGATTTATTATTGTCAGTTAATTTTTAAGTTGTTACTTTTTAAGCGGTGCAACTCCGCTACTCGCTGATCAAGGCTCGCCAACCCTGTCGAAATCCTTTCATCCCCATATATAAAGCCGCATTACGGCTCATTGGTTCAAGAAATGGCTGTATCTCGTTTTATAATAGGTACGAATATAGCCCGAATGTGACACAACGACATAATCGCCGTTTTTCTTATTATAATATATTTTATCCCCGTCGGGCAAGGTCTTATGCAACGAATTTTTATCACAAATTACCCTGTTTGCCGCTTTGAGATAATCCTCAATACTTCTGCACCCGACATCACTGCCGTGCTTTTTATAATGCTCAAGAAATGTATTCGCATCATAAAATTTATATGTATATTTATCGCCGAAAGATAAATCATATTGTACGGTTTTATTTCTTCTTAAATAAAAAAACAACGATAAAAAGAATAAAGCAATCGCACAAAAATAAGAAATCGCTCCGTACTCATAAACGCCCAAAATCACGCCGACAACGCCAAACGCAAAAAACAATGCTGCCGCAACAAGGCTGATCGGTCTTTTCTCTTTTTGCGTCACAACATATTTTTTGCTGTTTTTGTTTCTGCAATCCTTGCACCTTTTCGGCAAATCCAACCCCTTAGAACGATAAAAATCAATCTCGCCGTGCGTAAGTTCAAACTTTTTGCCGCACTGAACGCAGGTAAGTTTCATCAATAATTGCCCTTCATTGCACGCTCGATAGCACGGTCGGAGTCCTTTTTTGCCTGTACCGCACGCTTATCGTAAAGTTTTTTACCTTTACAAAGCCCGATTTCAAGTTTTGCTCTGCCGTTTTTAATATAAAGCGACAGCGGAATTATCGACAGACCTTGCTGCTGACTCTCGCCGAAAAGTTTCATAATTTCCCTTTTATGCAAAAGCAATTTTTTCTTTCGCATAGGGTCACGGTTAAATCTGTTTCCCATCTCATAAGGCGAAATATGCATACCGATAGCATACATCTCGCCGTCATCAACCGAGCAAAAGCTATCCTTCAAATTGACCCTACCGGCACGAATTGATTTAATCTCCGTTCCGAAAAGTTCAAGCCCTGCCTCGTATTTTTCAATAACAAAATAGTCGTGATAGGCTTTTTTGTTATTTGCAATCTGTATGATATTTTCACTCAAGTCTATCACTCCTTTCGGTCATAATTCAAAAATCAAATAAGGCTTCTGCCCTCGATGGCACGGGAGAGAGTAACCTCATCCGCATATTCCAAATCTGCGCCGACAGGAACTCCGTAGGCAAGCCTGCTCACAGTAATGCCCATAGGTTTAAGAAGTCGGGAAATATACATAGCGGTCGCCTCGCCCTCAACGGTCGGGTTTGTCGCCATAATCACCTCGTCAACCGTTCCGTCGCCGAGTCTTGCAAGCAGTTCTTTAATTCTTATCTGGTCGGGTCCGATATTATCCATCGGCGAAATTGCTCCGTGGAGCACATGATAAGTACCGTTGTACTCGTGGGTTCGCTCAATGGCGGCAACGTCTCTCGGGTCCTCAACCACGCAAATCACGCTTTTATCCCTATTATCCGACTTACAGATAGGGCACAAATCATCATCCGCAAGGTCACAGCAAATCTTACACTGCTTAATCTTAGTATGTGCGTCTATAATCGCCTGCGCAAAACTGCGAGCGTCGGCATCGGACAAACCCAGAACATAAAACGCCATACGCTGAGCGGTTTTATGCCCGATTCCCTGCATACGCTCAAACTTATCTATTAAATTTTGAAGCGGTGCCAAATTATATGCCATACTGTCAGTTGCTCCTTAAAGTCCGGGGATATTAAGACCGCCTGTCACGCTGTCAAGTTCTCTTTCAGCCTCCTCGTCAATCTGACGAGTTGCCTCATTAAGAGCAGCAACAAGCATATCCTCAAGCATTTCCACATCTTCGGGGTCTACAACCTCGGGATTGATACCGATAGCCTTAACCTCATGCTTACCGGTCATGGTAATCTCTACCATTCCTCCGCCGGAGGTAACAACATATTCCTTAGCCTCGAGTTCATTTTTCTTAGCCTCAATGTCCTCCTGCATTTTTTGAGCCTGTTTAAGCATAGCCTGCATATTCTGCGGACCGCCGCCCATTCCCTTTGGTAATCTTGCTTTCATATATGTTCTCCTTTATTTTATCTCAATATTAACCGAGCTCGACGCCTGACTGATTAAATCCTCAAGCGGGTCTCTCTTTTTAACCGCCCCGTTATCGCCTGAACGCTTAAAGAGCCCGAGTTTGAATTGCCTGCCCGTAACGTCATAAAGTGCCTTTTTAATTGATTTTGAATGAGTAGACGCTTTAATGAAATCTCTAAGCATCGGATTAGGACTGTCAATCAAAAAGAAATCGCCACGAACATATCCTTTTGAACCGCTCAACACGCCGAACAACGGAGGATTCGCAGTATGCAGCACATCAATAAATTCGCCCCATTCGGCAAATTCAACCGTTTCTGTCGAATTGACAGGTGATGCTGTCTGCTGCTGTTGAGTCTGAACAGGCTTCGGCTCATCAATCGGTATTGGCGGTGCCTCGGTAGGCTCTGCCGACGGTACTTCCTCTGCTCTTTCGGCAGCGGCAGGCTCCGATTCAGCCTCCTGAATTTTATGCTGCGGCGCAATCGGTTCGGGCTTTGGTGTACTCTGTGACTCAAAAACAACCGTACCGCCTCTGAGTGCGTTTTCCATCTTAGAAAGTCTGTCCAAAACAGACGACATATTTTCATCAAGTTTAGGCTCGCACAACTTTACAAAAGCCATCTCCGTCTCGATTCTCGCTGACGCTCCGCCCTTTATGGCAACCAGCGTATTTTGGAACAAATCGAGTGCATACATAACGCCCTCAACAGTGAATTTCTTTGAAGCCTCAATAATCGTATTATACTCGTCATCGGTACAAATTATAAGTTCTCTGCTTTTTCTTACCGTTTTTGCAACAAGGAAATTGCGAAAATGATTAATCATCTCAACGCAAAGGCGTTCCATATCATAACTGTTTTGATAAAGTTCGCTGATAACGGACATGGCCATACTGCTGTCCTTTGACGAAATACAGGACGACAGTTTATATATAGCCTCTTTGCCCGCCAAACCTGCGACTTCGGACACAAGGCGTGTGTCAACCGTTTTGCCCCTGCCTGCGCACTGGTCCAAAATAGAAAGGCCGTCACGCAATGCGCCGTCTGCAATTCTCGCAATGAGAAGTGCGGCATCGCTTCCAAGGGTTATGCCCTCCGCCTCGGCAACCTGATTAAGTCTCTTTGCCATGGTCTCGGGCTGAATACGCTTAAAATCAAAACGCTGACATCTGGACAAAATAGTAGCCGGAAGTTTGTGCACCTCTGTGGTGGCAAGAATAAATATTACATGAGCGGGAGGCTCTTCGAGGGTTTTAAGAAGCGCATTAAACGCACCCGTGGAGAGCATATGCACCTCGTCGATGATATACACTCTGTACTTGCCTCTCGTGGGAGCATAGTTCGTATCGTCCCTAAGCTCACGAATATTATCAACACCGTTATTCGATGCGGCGTCAATCTCGACAACATCATAAATAGAACCGTTATCAAGACCTTTACAAACCTCGCATTCGTTGCAAGGTTCGCCGTCGATGTTATGTTCGCAGTTTACCGCCTTCGCCAAAATTTTTGCACAGGTGGTTTTACCCGTTCCCCTTGAGCCGGTAAACAAATAAGCATGCGAAATTCTGCCGTTTTTAATCTCATTTTTAAGAGTGGAGGTAACGTGGTCCTGACCGTAAACATCGGAAAAGACCTTCGGTCTGTATTTTCTGTATAAAACCTGATACATAAACTACCTCCTAAATTAATAAACGCTCCTACACCCTCTACGCAGCGTACAGACTTGTCTGAGGCACACAGAATAATCCACTTATTGCTGCTCGGTTCCCCGCCTGACAAGGTTCGTAGCATCCCGTCGCACAGGGCCCATACGCTACGCAGAAGGTGTAAAAGCACCTCTTAGAAAATTATTATACTATATAAAATAAATAAAATCAACAACTAATTTTATTTCTTGATGAGCACCTTTTCGATTGCTCCGTAATAAATATTATGGTAATCTCCGTCATACCATTTTTCGATTTTTTCTTTATCGATAAACTGGTCGGGAGCGAATTTGCCCTTAGCCGTTTTCTTACAAACAAGAACAAGTTTTGCCTCCTCAAAATAAGGAGCGGCCTCATCAAACACCGGAGTAATTTTCGCTTCCTTTGCCTTATTTGTATCTCTGCCCGACTTTGAGCCGCAAACGGAATGAATCTGCTGTTTGAGTTCCTCCGGATAAAAACTTACGGTAAAGTAATCGTTACTGTCCAAAAACTGTTCGGTATAACGCTGAGGTCTGATATAAACGGTAGCCATATCCATACCCCAAAGTTCTCCCACTGCGCCCCAAGAAACAGTCATAGTGTTATATGCGTCTTTGTCGCCTGCCGTTACCAAAGCCCACTGCCTTGAAATAAGATCGACAACATTTTCCTTTACATCGCTGAATTTAATTTCTTCAAACATATTTTCACCTCATTAATATATAGAATAAATCACGGTCAATTATACATACTTTTCTATCGAAACCACGCTTCCGCCGAACTGCTCGAGATTTCCGTAGTTGCCTCTTACGCCGGACGGAATTTTGCTCTTTTGAACATAGAACTCTATAATATCCTCGTTTTTTACTGCATACTGATGATTCGAATCGGTGTGACGGTCTGACTTTTGGTCACAAAGGATAACCTTAATGCTCTTTCCGGTCGAGAAAGTTATGCGATACTTTGTTCCTATGGTCGAGCCATAATATGAGCCGAGAGCAACGCAGTAGCAATCGCCTATCATTCTTATTCCCGTCTCGCTGTCGGTGTAACACTCCGATGAATTGAGGAGCTTATACTGCGGCGAACTTTTAGCCATAACCGCCGTATAGTGAGCATAAGTTTTTGTACTGCCCGAAACCGACGGCAAACCCATGGAAAGGAGCGTCTTTACCGATTCGGTGTTGCTTTTTTTGACATTTCCGCTCGGAGTTGTAACCTCCAGAGAATAATAATATTCCGTGGCGTTATCCAAATTTTTGTCAATATAGGTATCGCCGTTTATATCGGTGATTTTTTTCATATCACTCTCGCTCGTGCCTCTTAAAAGCACTACGCTTGAACCGCTTTGAATATTCTGCGCCTTTATCTCAACTGTGCTTGAAGTCACATCGGACAAAGTGAGATACGGAGTCTCCTCTTCTGTCTTAAAACTGACATTACCGAGTGCCTTGTCCGAAAAGCCCGAAGCTATAACAAACTTCTGCTCGGTGTCGGGCTGAAGATTTTTTAATTCAACCTTTGTTTCATTGGTCACGGCACAAGCCTCTGCCCTCTGACCGTCGTCGTCATATCTGTATATTACATAGCTTGAGCAATCTTCTGCACTCTGCCAGGATATAACGGCGCTTCTTTCTCCTATATCGCTCACTTCAACCTTAAGCGTCTGAACCTTTTCGGGAGCGATGGTTTTTACAATTCTGTATTCATCCAAAGGAGCGTCCGCCGACGAAAATCGCTCGCCGGAATTAACGGCGGCTTCCTCTGCATTTACGGTTATTGCACTGCCCAAAATGAACATAACGCAAAGCAATACCGACACCGCTTTTGTAATAAAACTGCTGATAATATAATCTCCTTTACAATAAAAATTACTCGTTTGTAATTTTTGTAACTTTTTTGTAACCTTATATGTTATAGCAGATTTTTTCGATTTTGTCAAATTTTTATGATTTCGCATAAAAAAAGGCAATGCAAAATCAACGCCTGCATTGCCCTTTTTTCGGTATTAAATTTGCGTATTTATAACTTTACGATTACCGTTATTAAGAGACTTTATTAACAGTTACCAATCATTCTGTTGTTGCTTCGGTTGTAGTCTGCGGTTCTCCGTAAACCTGAAGAATAATCTCTTCGCCGACAGCCGCAACACTGCCTGCCTCGGGAGCGCTGCCCGACACGGACTTTACAGTATCCTTAGTATGACTGCCGTCATTATAAATCTCAACGGTCCTTACCTTAAATCCGAGAGTCTCAAGTTGTTTTTTAGCCTCATCAAGAGGAAGCGAACCGACATTAGGCACTTTCTCGGTCTGTATGCCCTTAGACACCGTAAGCACAATCTCCGTGCCTTGATTTACAACCTCTCCCGGCTGAATGCTCTGCTTAAAGATAGTTCCCTCTTCTGCATCCGTCGAATACTCACCCTGAAATGTAAACTTAAACTGATCGTTCCAAGCGGCCTGATTTTGAATATCCTGCTGAGTATAACCGTTTGAGATAAAGTTCGGCACCTCAAAGGTCTGCACCTGTGCCGCAGTAGTGGTCTCCTTGTTGTCCAAAAGACCCGAGAATTTAACCACATAAATCGAAGCACCGATTGCAATAATTATAAGCACAATAAGGATGATAACTATATTATTACGCTTTTTTTCGCCGCCCGATTTGTCCTTTGCGTTATATTCGGGATAGCCGCCCTTTGCACCCTGTTGATATACGTCCTCGTGAACAGCCGCCTTTGCCTTAACTGCGGGTGCGGCATTAAGCATTTCTCTGAATGATTCAATATCTTTTGCTCTTTTTTCGGGATAAATCTGAAGCCCGTTTACAAGCGCTCTGATTACATGCATAGGAATATTTTCCGCTATGGAATTCGGTATCATCAGCTTATCGTTAGCCTCTCTGGATATTGCACTCGGCGGATTTGAGCCGACCAAAGCACGATAAATGCAAGCCGAAAAACTGTAAATATCAGTAGCGGGGCAAATTTTATGATTATTTTTATACTGTTCAAGCGCAGTATATCCCTCAGCCTCGGTAAATTCAAGAATGCCGGAAGAATCGGCGGCTGCCGAAATAACAAACGGAGCAAGCCTTACCTTACCGTCTCTGCAAAGAAGAAGATTATCGGGAGTAATAGAACCGTGAATAATACCGTTTGAATGAAGAGCCTCAATGGTGGTAAGCACAGGCATAAACATAAGCCTTGCGCTGTCCCAAAGAATATATCCGTTTTCGTTTCTGATGAGATATTCTCTAAGAGTTATAGAGTCGTTTTGCTCAATAATCGCATAAGCCGTATCGTTTTCCTCAAAAACATCATAAACAGGCACGCAGGCGGAAAGCGAGTGAAGTTTTTCCATAGTTGTCCAAAGGTTATAAAAATCCTTTTTGTACTTGTCAAAATCGGGAATAAACTTTTGGCGAATATGAAGTTCCTTTGCTCCCTCGAGTCTGCTTGCAAGTCCCTTCGGATAAAACTCCCTGATAAAAATCGGTCTGTCAAGCTGTCCGTCATAGCCGTAATATGTTACGGAGTCGCTTTGATGCTCCTTAACCTCGCCTATAACATACTGACCCTTAATCACGGTCTTTGCAGGAAGATACATAGTATCATTAGGCACATCATTGTCACAGCCGCATTCAGAACAGATATTTCCACCCTTAAGTTCCTTAAAGCAACGCATACATAAATTATCAAGTTCTCTCATTAATATCACTCCGTTTTACACACGGCAAAATCCGTACTGCCGTATTGACTGCCTTTTATCATATCAAATATATAACTGCCTTGTCAAGAAACACAATGTAACATTTATATTAAAAGTCAAGGGTCAAACCGTACCAAATCGCCCTTGTGCCGTTTGGCACAGCGTATTCTGTTTTGCCTGATTTGATTTGTTTTATTTTATGCGATAAACTCTGCCCTCAAACGGTTTGAGTTCGTCAAGCCTATTGCCGTTTGTAGACAAAATCAAACTGTATCCCGTTGTTTCAACCGGTCGGGGCTGAACAGACTTACTCAGATTGAGTTCGACATAATATTTTTCGTCGCCGTATTCTCTGTAAAAACAGTAAACCGGTTTTTTGACATTAGGAACAGGTACAAAATTTCCGTAAACAAAAGCCTCGTGTTTTTTTCTGAATGCGATTGCTTTCTTAAAGAAATTCAGTACGCTGTCACTTCTTCTCTCCTCGTCCTCGGCATTTACTCTGCGGTATTCCGAACTGATTTTCAGCCACGGCTTACCTGTGGTAAATCCTGCATTTTCGCTGTCGCTCCACTGAAACGGACTCCTTGAGTTATCTCTCGTTCCCGTAGCCGCACGGCGAAATGCCTTATCTTTATTCTTTCCCTTAGAAACGAGTTCTTTATAGTAGTTTACAGCCTGAACATCATTAATTTCGTCAATGCTTCCCCAGTCCACATTGCCCATGCCGAGTTCCTGACCCTGATATATGTACGGTGTGCCTCTGAGCGTCATCTCGATTAAAGCGCAAATCTTTGCAATCTCATCACGGTATGCGCCCGTTCTGTCGCATCTTGAAACCACTCTGGGATTATCATGATTTTCAAAGAACACGGTAGGCCAACAGTGATTTGTAAAATCGGTCTGATACTTTTCAAACTCCTGCATAACCTTATATAAATCGCACTCGTAGGAATCATAACTCGTATGACCCTGATTCATAAGAAAATCAAAATTAAATACCGTATCGAGTTCGCCCCTGAAATCGGCTGTGAGCATTTTGTCCATCTCAATGCCTGCTCCGCCGCACTCGCCGACCGTGTAAACATCATATTTGCCGAAAGTGTTTTCTCTCATCTCGTGCAAAAATTCGTGAAGTCTCGGTCCGTAAAAATAATACTCCGCACCCTTAAAGCCCGTAAGCATACCGAGAAACGAATTAGCCTGCGGCAGACCCTTTGTCTTACTGATGAAATTAATTACATCCATTCTAAAGCCGTCAACGCCCTTGTCGAGCCACCACAGCATCATCTCATAAACGCTTTGGCGTACTTTCTCGTTTTCCCAATTCAAATCCATCTGCTTCTTTGTAAAGAGATGAAGAGCCCACTGATTAAGATTTTCATAATAATTCCACGCACTGCCGCTGAACAGAGACAACCAGTTGTTCGGAGGTGTGATTCCTTTGTCGGTTGCGTCACGCCAAATATAATAATCGTGATACGGATTATCCTTGCTTTTAAGCGCTTCCTTAAACCAATAGTGCTCGTCGCTCGTATGGTTTACAACAAGGTCAACTATCAACTTCATTCCTCTTTGATGAACTTCCGACAGAAGATTATCAAAATCTTCCATAGTGCCGAACTCCGCCATTATCTTCTTATAATCACGAATATCATAGCCGTTGTCATCATTCGGGCTGTCGTAAAACGGACTGCACCAAATCGCATTAACGCCCAGTTCCTGCAAGTAATCGAGCTTACTGCGAATACCGTTAAGGTCGCCTATTCCGTCACCGTTGCTGTCGCAAAAAGAGCGTGGATAAATCTGATAAATAATCGCTTCTTTCCACCATTTCTTTTGCATTTCGCCCTCGTCGGTGATTACTTCGTCCTTTTCGAGGTTAAGCATATCGCAGATTTGCTGTACCGTCTTTTTATCGAGCAAGCCGGCAGTAAAGGCAGTCAGTGACTTAAATTTTAACTTGCCGACAAAGCCTTTGTTAATCATATCGGCAGGGAGACGCAAAACCAAAAA
>ENA-OROK01002122-OROK01002122.1-human-gut-metagenome-genome-assembly--contig:-NODE-2122-length-17600-cov-2.674950_pt1 | contig 17600 bp, 9 predicted proteins | sample MGYA00242127_ERZ509046 | MGnify/ENA primary metagenome ERZ509046 (study PRJEB26280, sample SAMEA2338728) | human gut metagenome | biome: human gut; feature: human-associated habitat; material: faeces... | reverse complement strand
CGCCAGCAAGTCGGATGCCTGAGGAATTTGAGCCAAATGGAACAGTTGTGGCACTACAATCAACACCCACACGCTCACCAAAGCATACAGCATCAGGTAGCACAGTGCCTTGCCCAACACCAAACGCACCGTACCTCTCCCTGCCCCTTGAACCAGTTGGGTATGCAACGTAGCCCGTTCGCGGGCAGAACCGTTTATCAGTCCTATACCCAGAAGCAGCGTCTGCTGGATGACCAGCATCAACACAGCCGGAATCAGGAAACAGGCAAACCCGTTCGTCGGATTGAACAAAGCCACACTCTCGTACAACAAAGGTGCGGTAGACACTTCATCCTGCCGCACGGTGGTATTCCCCATCCGTTTGATCTGCAATTCGGTGTTCATATCCAAAGACACGTCCGTACACGCCGTCAGCAGCGCTTTGTAGTAAAGCAATCCGCTCATGTCGCAGTACAAACCGACATACGCCTGTTGCATCCGGTTGACCTTACGGCTGAAATCATCCGGAATACGGATGATGCCATACGCTTTCGTGCGGCGCATCAATTCTTTCGCCTCTTCCATATTTCCCGTCCGCGCCACGACTTTTACATCGGGAGAAGCATCGACCCTGCGGACAAAGTCGCGGCTGAGAGCCGTATTCGCCCCATCGACCACCACCGCCGGGACTTCCCTGACCGTTTCTCCCGTATAAATAAAAGCATAGAGCAAGGGATAAAGTACCGGTACCAGAATAAAAAAGATCAGTACTCCCTGGTCACGCACCACGCGACCGGCTTCCTTACGCCATATAAAAAACGTATCACTGACAGCCTCACGGAATAGGATATGCAATTCTTTTATCGTTCTCATGACAGATTAAGGTATATAATCATAGTTCAACATGACCGTACGCAACCGCTTGAGCAATAGCAACGGAAGTAAAACGAACAACAACAAAGCCAAATAAGGCTTCCAAGCATAAACCATCGGGTAGCCGTTCAGCGTCTGACTGACATAAATCAGAAAATAATGCCTCAACGGGAATAAATTACTCAGTACTTGCAAAGCCGGATGCATAGCCATCACCGGAAACGAAAAACCCGAAATGGAGAACGAAACGACGCCCCACAACGAACTGGCACTCAGAGCCAACCGCAACGTGGGCAGGACAGAAATGAGAAATACTCCGAAAGCCTGCGACGCCAGCACCATCAAAAAAGCGGCACACAACAGCGGACCAATACCGCTATGGCACGGGAACCCCAATATGCCATAAAGGTAAGCGTCGTAAGCTGCGGCTACGCTGAAAAAGATGACCGTATGAGGAAGCAATTTGCCCACGAGAGCATTCCACATCCGGTTGTCCGCCATGGCCAACCACTCCTTCCCGGTACCCTCCTTGATTTCGCTCCCGATGGCAAAGACCGTGACCATGAATATCATAATCATCAAGATGCCGGGCAGAATCGTATTGTTCAAATAAACCGAATAGTTCAGCCACGGGTTAGACAAGGCGTGCGTGTCGATGACGATCGGTTGCAAGAAAGCCATAGCCGTACGCTCGTCCATTCCTTTGGCCTGCAACGTCTGCAAGCCGACCGAAGCATTGGCCAATACGGACATCGTACGTAAATCACGATATATCAATGAGCCGGCAATAAGCAGGCTGTTATTGGTATAAAAAGACACCGTGGGCTGCCGGCTCGACAAAATCTTCTCGGTAGTGCCCTCCGGGATATAGTAGAAAGCATAAATTTTACCTTGTTGCATGGCTCGCCGCGCCTCACTGACCGAGGCATAATCTTCTGTCAGGTGCACTTGACTGAAAGCATCCATGTTACGCAATATTTCCCGCGTAGTGGACGTATTGTCTTCGTCCACCACTCCCACGGGCATATCCTTGGGCAACCCCTCGTACATCAGCGTGGTAAAGAACAGGCAACAAAGGAGTGGAGCCGCTACCATACAACAAAGGTACAACGGCCGGGAAACCAGCCGCCGTAACTCACGCACCATAATGCCTGCTATACCATGAGACGCCTGCATGCCCGTTGCCTCCTTATCGTTTGATGATGACCGACATGCCCGGACGAAGCACTTCCTTCACTCCCACCGGAACCGCACGCACCTCAAACGTTTTCAGGTCGAATTGTCCGGTGGTTTTGGTAGCTTTCCATGCCGCATAAGTTCCCCGGTCCTTCATGTAAGTCACTTTCAGTTTGATGTCTTTACCGAAAGCAGGCACGTACGCCGTGAATTCTTTTCCTACGGCCAAACCGCTTAACAAATCTTCACGCACATTGAATGTCGCCCAACGGTCGTCCAGCATCGTAATGTTCATGATAGGCGCTCCCGTACCGACCAATTCCCCCGTTTCGGGGAAAATCTCGGAGACTTCACCGTCCATCTGCGCCAATAATATAGTCTCTTTCATGTAAGACTCCACCTCGGCAATCGCCCCCTTCGCACGTGCGACTTGTGCGGCTGCCGCTTCCTTGTCCTCACGTTGCGCCCCGTTACGCGCCATTTCGTACTGTGCCCGCGCGGCGCGTTCCGTGGCTTTCATCGCCTGGTAATTCGCATAAGCCTCGTCACGCTTCTGCGCGCTCATCCCTCCTTCTTCGAACAAACGGTCGACCCGACGATAAGACTTCTCGGCGATGTCCAGACCGGCTTTCGCCTTTTGCCACATCTCGTATGCCCCCTGCAACTGTTCTGCCCGCGTCCCACGGTCGGCTTTCTCTTTAATCGCCTGAGCTGCCTGACCGGCTGCTTCGGCCTGCGACAGTTTGGCAGCCACATCCGGAGCCTCCAATACGACCAGCGTATCCCCGGCTCTCACGTGATCGCCCTCTTTCACATAGAAATGCAATATCCTACCCGGCACCTTACTGGAAACCCTATATTCAGACGCCTCCATTTGTCCCTGAATCGACTCATCGTCATGCCCCAACAGAAGCATGCCTGCCACAGCCACGGCCGCAATGACCACCACGAGCGTTACCAACGCCCATATCACATTATTATTTTGTTTCTTGAGTTCCATACATCCATTTACATTTTATTATCGTCAAGGTTTCATTCTCATTATAATCCCGGGCCTAACGTACCCATAGCCTTTTGCAGATAAGTCTGTGCCAATTTCAAGTCTATCTGTGCATCAATCCTATCCGACTGGGCGGAAAGCCAGGCGGTTTGGGCTTCCATGACATTCGTCACGGGAACCACTCCTTCCTTGAATCCCTTATCGGCATAACGGAGATTCTCTTCCGCTTTTTCCATGTTCTTCTCCGACAAAGCCAGTCTCTTTTGTGCTTCCGTATTCTTAAACAGACTTTGATTGACCTGTAATTCTATCTTTTCCTGCGCTTCGGTCTGCTGCAAACGGGCGATATTGACTTCACTTTTGGCAGCCTTTACCTTATATATACCCTCATTCCAATGAAAAATAGGCACGGAAAGCATGATGCCCACGTTCCACATCCCACGGAACTTATTCTCGAAACCGTTCAACAATGAAGGATTGGAAACCAAATACCCACCGGTCAAAGCCAACGAAGGCAGCATTTCCGAACGAACCACCCGTACTTTGTCTTCGTATATCTTATGAGCCCAATCCAAACTTTTCAATTCCGGACGATTAGTCCACGCCCGTTGTACGGCATCATCGGGTACCGTCTCCGACACTTGCAAATCCGTCCGGCTTTGCATAAATCGCTCACGCTCGGCAGAGGCAAGCGAACTTGTCTCTGCGCTCGCTAACTCGCGATTTTCATCCGTCAGCGTGAACTTCGTGTCCAAATCCATACCGCACAACTGACAAAGCACCATTTTAGACAAAGCCAAACCATTGTCAACCTTAGTCAATAACATTTCAGCTTCGTTTACTTTCACCTTTACCGTCAATCCGTCCGCCTTGGTAGCCACTCCTTCCCGTATCATCTTCTCCACATCGCCGTCCAGACGGTTTACCAAGTCCAGGAAGCTCTCCGCCATCTTTTTCTTATAGCTCAACGACACGACCGTCCAATAGGCGTCGTCCGTGTTGAGAATCAAATCCTGCAACTGGGCATCATGCTGCGTACGCGCCAATGCTTCGGAAAACTTCGTGATACGGTGATAAGCCCTGATTTTACCCCCCATATACAAAGGTTGCATCAGTGTCACAGCTCCAGCCCACATGTTACGGGTATCCGTCCGCAAGGCATCCGTCAGTTCATTGCCCAACTGGTTTAAAGCCGTGGACATGCCGTCCAGTTTTCCGCTCTGTATGGCCTGCTGCAAAGAAGCCGCCAACTGGGGATTCGTCTGTGCGATATGCTGGATGATAGGAGTAGCCGCCTGTGTCAACCCTTGCTGCAACGAGGTTCCCATGTGGTTCAGAGCCGATTTCTGCCCGTCGTTCAACAATGAAATTTCATCACTGAAATACATGTACGTTCCCGTGGCTGAGAAATCCGGAAGGAAGTTGGTAAATGCCGCTTTCCGGTCATAATGTGCCTTCCGCATCCTTTCTTTGGCTATCAGCAGGCTCTTGTTGTTTGCAATGGCCATATTCCGGCAACTATCCAGGCTGAGCACACGCTGCGCGTGTAACATGCTGAAAAAAGCCGCGAGAATCAAAAAGCCAAAAAGTCTTTTCATCTTGTCTGTTTTTAATATTCCGCTTGATCGTCACCTGAAAATTGCATAGGCAACGATGCAAAAGTATAACAAAAATAGGTCAAATCCTCATGATTTAACCTATTTTCGTACATATTGCACATTCCTCAACATTTCTACTTCTCATAGTTGAAGCTTGCGTTTCCGATATTATGCCCATCGGCAAAAACCGACACGCGATAAGTACCCTTGCTCAAAAACTCATTGACATCCCAATATACCGTCACCGACGTAGCTTCTCCGTTATATTCGATATCCTTTTTAGCAGAATACTCCAAGTTCCGGTTCTCATAGACAAACGTTCCTCCGTTCGTCAGCACTTCGTTGTTCGGTTTGGTGATGCGCACATAAATACTCCGGTTTCCGGCTTGTGCCGTAATGTTCCTCGCAATGACAAAGCTGACGACAAACTTCTTCACATCCTTGACTTTACGGGCCTTCTTCCCACGCTTGTTCTGTCCGACCATGGAAATGCCCGTGGCATCCAGTTGGGAAGCGATGGCCACCTTCTCGCTCAGCGTTTCCTTTTCCGTAGACAGGTTCGTGATAGTCTGCGTAGCCTGGGTGTACTGGGCTTTCACCTGTTGGTTCTCGCTACGAAGCTGCTCGTTTACTCGGTTCAACGAATCTATTTCATGCACATAGCTTCTCAAGATGCTGCGCAACGTGGCCAATTCTTTTTTCAGACGCATGATTTCGGCCGCATCAGTGGCTTTCACTTGCTTCAATTCAGCCAGCAACTCTTCCGTCCGTTGCTGCTCCTTGTCCAACTGGGCGATCAGCGAATCATTGTTGATTTGCGTTTTCATTTCGCTGTACTGCTGGGCAAAGCGGGCATATTCGTTTTCCATCTCCCTTTTGTCCATTTCCGCCAGTTTCAGCATTTCCTCTTTCTCTGCATTTTCCTGCATGTAAGAATAGACCATGTAGCCTAATCCCGCACAAAGGAGCAAGACTACGACCGAAGCAATGATGATTATCTTTTTCTTGTCCATAGTTGAAGTGTTTTTCGCGTTCCTCGCACGCGCTCCCAAACTTATTTATAATAACGGACGCAAAGATAATTCTTTTCTGCCAAGGCAAAAAGCATTTTTCAACTTTTAAAAAGAAAAAAGTAGCGGCTGATTTTATATAGATACAATCTTTTTTCCTAAATTCGCGACCAATTACAGAAAATTAACATCCTCGTCATCATGATGAAAAGACTTTTTGCCGGGCGTTTCATCCGCTCGATAGGTTACCTTTTAAGTGTACATCTCGTAGCATTGCTGTTCTTCTTCGGACTCCGTGTCGCGCTTTTTATCGCCACAGACTATGATTTCCCGAAAGAGATATCGGAAGACTATGCCTTGCAAAGCGTGGCGTTCCTGCGCGGCCTCTGGTTCGACAACGTCATCGCCTGTTACATCCTGCTGCTGCCGTTGGCGGTATTCTGGATAGCCGGATGGTTCGGCTACACCGCCCGTTGGCTTTACCGCTCCTCTGCGTTCTTCTTCATCTTTTTCTATTCGCTGTGTTTCATCATTTCCGCAGCCAATATCCCTTATTTCGCCTACTTCTTCAAGCCCATCAATTCCTCCATATTCAACTGGTTCGACTACGCGGGCACCACGGCGGGAATGGTATTCGGCGAAACGTCCTATTACCTTCCCATCGCCTTGGGACTGGCAGCCATCGCGGCTTTTGCCTACATCCCCCTCCGGCTGTCGCGCACGTTCTTCCTTTTAAGCCGGAACGCCGCGCCCCCGGCAAACAGATGGAAGGCCGCCGCCCTTACGTTTGTGGCCGGAGCCGCCCTTATAGGCTTGTGCTTTTTCGGCATCCGCGGACGGCGGGGTTATAACCCCATAAAAGTAAGCCAGGCGTATTACTGCAATGATGCCTTCCTGAACCAATTAGGGATTAACCCGGTATTCAACCTGATGACCAGTGCCATCGACGACAACCGGAAGGAAAACCGCCTCCTGCACCTCATGGCGGAAGACGAAGCCATAGCCCGCGTGCAAACCCTCCTCGGACGGAAGGGCATGGACGGCATCTCGCCCATCGCACCCCGCGTGGAAGCCGACAGCCTGCCGACACGCCGCAACGTGGTCGTCATCCTCATGGAGTCCATGTCGGCTCACCTGATGCAAACTTTCGGTCACGAAACCAGCCTTACGCCCTTCCTCGACAGCCTGTGGCAACAATCGCTCAGCTTCAGCCATTTCTATTCATCCGGCATCCACACCAACCATGGCATGTATTCCTCGCTCTATTCGTTCCCGGCCATGATGAAGCGCAACGCCATGAAAGGTTCCGTCATTCCGGTCTACTCCGGCCTGCCCACTGTACTGAAAGAAAACGGCTACCATAACATGTTCTTCATGACGCACGAATCGCAATACGACAACATGAATGCCTTTTTCCGTACCAACGGTTTCGACGACATTTATTCGCAGGAAAACTACCCGGCGGACAAGGTGGTCAACGGATTCGGCGTACAAGACGACTTCCTGTTCCAATACGCCCTGCCCGTGCTCGACCGGCAAGCCCAAAGCGGACAACCGTTTTTCAGCGTCCTGCTCACTATCAGCAACCATCCGCCTTACATCATCCCGCCCTACTTCCATCCGCGCAGCCGGACGACGGAAGAACAAATCGTGGAATATGCCGACTGGTCCATCCGGAACTTCATGACGGAAGCCCTCAAACGTCCTTGGGCGGACAACACGCTGTTTGTCCTCTTGGGCGACCACGGCAAACTGGTGGGCACGCCCGAATGCGAAAGCCCGCAATCGTATAACCACATCCCGCTCATGATTTACGGGCGGGACATAGCTCCGCGCATCGTGGACGCTTACGGCGGGCAGGTGGATTTGGCTCCGACACTTTTAGGCCTGTTAGGCATCGGCTACGTGCAAAACGATTTCGGTGTGGATTTGCTGAAAGAGAAGCGTCCTTATATGTATTTCACGGCCGACAACCTCATCGGCGTGAGGGACTCGTCACGCCTGTTCCTTTACTTTCCGGACACGCAGCAGGAAATCCGATACCGCACGGAGGGTATGACGGTACAGACAGCCGAAGACGACCCTGTTTTCCGCGACATGAAGCAATACGGTTTTGCCATGCTCCAATGTGCCGAGGTACTGGTGCAACGGCAACAAACCCTCAACCATCCTCATGGGGACAAGCGGTAGAAAGCAGTTCCGGCGACCTCCTTACCGGACTTGACATTCTGTCAAAAAGTCAAATCCAAGCATACGAGAATGGCGTATTTGCAGCCCTGTTGGACAATCGGTGCAAATACGCCATTCTCGCGTGTTTACCCATCAACAAAAAGTCAGCCTGTACCCGGTCCGGCTTTCATTCGGACATCTGGCATGCCCAACCGTCCACATCCCCATGGAAACCCGTCAGCATCCGCAGGGTTATCATGGCAAAACGACACACGGATGACGACATTTTCCGGTCTCCAAATAGAGGAAAAAATGGACTTTTCCTCCCGCCGTTCCACCCTTTCCCGGACATTCGTCCCCGTTTTTATCCACCCTGTGAAACCGTTCTGCGGCAAATGATTTTTCATTCGCCTGCAAACGAAAAATTTTCTTCCTCATGGTAAATTGCATATATACGGAATATTGTTGCATAACCGGCTCGCAATATGAATATTTATTCAAAACATACGCCTAAAAGAGAGCTGAAAGCGGTTTTCCATAATCGAATTGAAATGCGAAAAGTAACAAAATGACAACTTTCCTCCCTCCATTTCGCACGAAATCGCTTGGAAATGATTTCTTTTTTGTGTATATTTGCATACGGTGATACATGCCGTAGAAAGGAGCCACCAAGAACAACATACGATTTTACGAACCGATTCCGGAAACGGACATGGCACGCGTCACGGCTACCGTCGCGACGTTCAACTTCGGACGGACATCCGAAAACGGTTTTTATGCCATCAGCATTGCTACGCCTTACCGGCGGTATTATGCCTTGTGGCGCATATTCACAGACGAACGCCCTCCCCTCTTTATCCGTACGCTGGCCGATACATTCGTCATGGCCGCAGGCAAAGCCATGGACTTGCTGAAATACTGCAAGGTAACCCTGAAGTGGGTGGACAATACTTTTTTCATTCCTTATTACGAACAGACTTACGACACGCTGACCTTCGGAAAATACCGGGGCAAACGCATCGCGGAAGTCTACTACATCGACCCGAACTACGTGCTGTGGATGGCCAACCGCTTCGAACCGGAAAAGAAAAAGCTCCTGAAACTAAAAGAAACCGCACAATGTTTTGCCGTGGTACACGCGGAACTCAGTCCCCCGCGACGGCCTGCCTATCGTTCGCCCAGCCGTTACGTCGGGGAGAAAGGGAAAAAACTGGAAGCCCTCCGACTGAAAATCTTATATGTCAAACAGCAAGTGGACACTTACAAGCCGGACTTTTATATTGACCAACGTATTCTGGCCGCAGACAGCCAAGGAAACCGTTATACTTTCACCGAAAAAGCGGCCGGAAGAAGCCAGACGCCCAAAGCATTGAGTTGCTTCAGCCGCCAGCTTTCGCCCGGCATGGAAATCACGCTTTCCGCCCGCGTCATGGGACATTACGAGAGTCAGGGCGTGAAATATACGCGTTTAGGATACGTGAAATACGGTTGACGGCTATTCCAAAACCGTCACCTTACGTACCACAATCTCCTGCAAAGGGCGCTCTTTTGCCGTACGCACTTTTTCTATGGCCTCAGCCACTTGCAGTCCTTCCACGACCTCGCCGAACACGGTGTATTCTCCGTCCAAATGGGGCGCACCGCCCACTGTGGTATAGGCCTGTTTCTGCGTTTCGTCGAACGGCACAGGCGGATGGGCGGCCACCTTTGCTTCCGCCTCATGCAACAAAGAGTCTTTCAGGCTTCCCAACTTTTCGGTTTCGCCACGACGGCGCATCAGGTACATTTCTTTGAGATGGCCTCGCGAAAGTTCCTCGTAAAGCGTATCCACCCGGCTTTGGTAAATGGCCGAATAAAGCTCCATCAACGAACTTGGCGTATAGGTCTTCCCCGTCACGATATAGAACTGCGTACCGCTGGAGGCCTTTTCGGGATTCACGTCACCCCCCATACGGGCTGCCGCCAATGCGCCTTTCTTATGGAAATGGCGCGGATAACGGATTTCTGCCGGAATCGTATAACGGTAGGCCGCAGTATCCACGGCCGGTTTCATTCCCCCGGGTTTGAGGGCCGGGTCTCCGGTCTGCACCATAAAGCCTCGTACGACACGATGAAACAAAATATTGTCGTACGCCCCCGCACGGGCTAACTTGATGAAATTATCACGATGCTTGGGCGTATCGTTATACAACTTCACCTTCATGTCGCCCATAGAGGTTTCTATCAGTACTTCAGTCTCTTCCATTGCTTTCTTCTTTTGCGGACCGCAAGACATTACAGCCATGCAGCACGCGATATAAATCATACTTTTCAAATTCATGCAACCGACGGATGACGATTATTATCCTGCAAAAATAATGAATTCATGGAGTTTTTATTTTATTTTTGTGAAAAAATCCTCCCGAATTCAAAAAAAAGCCGTTCCTTTGTAGTACACTATAACTGAGATTATGAAAAAAAGAATCCTGAAATGGGTAATCGGCATTTTACTCACCCCTATCATACTATTCTTCATATCGGCTACACTGCTTTATCTTCCCCCCATACAAGATTTTGCCGTACGCAAGGCCACGGCCTATCTGTCTGAGACCACCGGTATGAAAGTGCATATAGGCCGACTGCGGTTGACCTTCCTTTTCGATATCGACTTGCAGGACGTGCAAATAAAAGACGGGCAGGACGACAGTCTGCTGGATGTGGAACGTCTGAGCGTGGATTTGAGTTTCGCATCCCTGCTCCACGGGGAAATTGACGTGGAAGGCATCGAACTGACCCGTGCCGCAGTCAACACCAAATCCATGATTGCCGGGGTGGAAATCAAGGGAAGCATAGGACGTTTCTTCGTAAACTCCCACGGTATAGAAATCCCGCAGGAAATGGTGACGGTGAATACGGCCCTTCTTTCGGATGCCGACGTGGCCATCGCTCTGACCGATTCCACGACGGAAGACACGACCGCCAGTTCGCCGGTGAACTGGAAAATCGCCCTTGGGCAAGTGGATCTGGCACGCACCCGGGTACGGTTCAGCATGCCGGGCGACAGTATGACCGTTTCGGGTGGAATCCTTACGGCAGCCCTGCGGAACGGTCTCATAGACTTAGGACAAGCCTTGTACACGGTGGAAACTTTCGACTTGCATGCCGATTCGCTATTCTACGACCTGCCATACGAGAAAACCGCAGAAGGACTGGATGTCAACCATATCGCACTTCGGGACATCGGCCTGGGCATCGACAGTATCACATTCGACGGAAACGCCTTGGGGCTTTCACTGGCTTTGCGCGAAACGCACATGAAAGAAAAAAGCGGTCTGGAAATCCGTTCGCTGACAGGGCACTTCAATATGGATTCCACTTCTCTGCATGTACCCGAACTGGTACTTCGCACCCCGGATTCTTACATCAGAACACAAGCTGACATGGACCTTTCCGCCGTAGCCGAACAGCCCCAAGGAAAAATGTCCGCCCGACTTATGGGAGAACTGGGCAAACAGGACGTATTATTGTTTGCCGGAGGATTGCCCCCGGCCTTTGTCAAGGCTTATCCCAACTCCCCCGTCATCTTACGGTTGTCGGCCGACGGGAATCTGGATACGCTGAACCTCACGACTGTAGAAGCACGGCTGGCCGGCGCTTTCGAACTGAAAGCCGACGGAAAGATGTTCCGGTTGGCGGACTCCGTACGAAGGTCGGGACACGTGAATCTGAACCTGCGTACACGCAATCTCGATTTTGCGAGGGCATTGGCCGGAGAAGAGGCGCTGAAAGACATAGCCCTGCCCCCAATGCGACTGGACGGGAATGTGGGGCTGAACGGACAAAAATACACTGCCGACCTCCGTTTAAGGGAAGGAAAAGGAAACGTGCAAGTAAAAGGAGGATTCGACGCGGCACGCATGGCCTACCAGGCGAAACTGTCCATAAAGGACCTGCAACTCCATCATTTCTTACCCAAAGATTCCCTGTACGGCCTGTCTCTCACGGCATCTGCCAAGGGCGTCGGGACGGATTTCTTCAGCCGACATACCCGGATGCAGGCCGACATGACATTAGAAAGCCTGCAATACGGACAACTGTATCTCAGTGACATCAAACTGGATGCCGGATTGCAAAAAGGCAACGGCCACGTCGCGCTCGACAGCCATAACCCGCTATTGGATATGCGTTCCAGAATCGACGCGCTGCTGAGCCGACATAATACCGACCTGACTTTCAGTATGGATATGCGCAGCATCGACCTGTATGCCCTGCGCCTGACAGACAAACCGTTCAAGGCCGGCATGTGCCTGCACATGGACGGCAGTACGAACCTGAAAAACGCTCATACGGTACACGGAACGGTATCGGATATCTCTCTCATAATGCAGGATTCGGTATTCCGCCCCAAAGATTTGGCCATGAATGTGCTGGCTCTCCCGGACACTACGTATGCCGACATTTCGGCCGGTGACTTCAAACTGCATCTTGACGGCCGCGACGGCTATGAGACGCTGATGAAAAAAAGCGAAGAATTCATGGCTGTGACCGACCAGCAACTGCAACGCCGGCATCTGAATCAGGACTCACTCAAGATTTTCCTGCCACGCATGACGCTCAATATGGTGTCGGGAAAAAACAACCCCGTGGCCAACTATCTGACGGCTATGGGCTACTCTCTCAACGAATTGAAGCTGAACCTGAATGCCGACCCCGAAATCGGCCTGAACGGAGGCGGCCATATTTACACGATGAATGCAGGAGGCATCTTACTGGATACTATACAGATGCACATCTTTCAGGATACGACCGGCGTAAAAATGGACGGACGGGTGCGAAACGGCCCCAAGAACAAACAATTCGTATTCGAGTCCCGGCTGAATGCTTATCTGCACTCCACCGGAGCGGGAATCAATTTGATTTATCTGGACGACAAGCGTAAAAAAGGAGTGGATCTGGGGCTGAGAGCCGACGTGCAAGACAATGGCATCAAAATTGTGTTCTCACAAATTCATCCGATTATCGCCTATCGAAAATTCGATATCAACGAGGATAACTACATATTCCTGGGGAACGACAGGCGGGTGGAAGCGGATGTGAATATGCTCGCCGACGACGGAACGGGAGCCAGGATTTACTCGACACCCAATCCGGAAGCTTTGCAAGACCTGTCTGTCAACCTGAATCATGTAAACCTAAAGGAACTGACCGCTGTCATTCCGTACGCTCCCCGCATCTCCGGATTAATGCAAACCGACGCCCACTTGATACAAACGGAGGAAAACCTGTCCGTCGTAGCCGACGTTTCGGTGAAAGACATGGCGTACGAAGATGCACCGCTGGGCAATATCGGCCTGGGAATGGTCTACCTGCCCAACAACGACGGGACGCATTTCGTAGATGCACGTATTTCGCATAACGAAGCAGAAGTCCTGACGCTTTCAGGAGCTTACAAAGACAACGGCAAAAGCGGAACGATAGAGGCGGACTTGGATTTGGCAGACTTCCCGCTGTCGTTGGCCAACGGGTTTGTCCCCGACCAGATGGCGGCTTTAGGCGGTATGGCCGACGGCTGCATGAAGGTGAGCGGCCCGACCGACCGACCCGTCGTAGAAGGATGGCTGGCCACCAAAGCCATGAAAATAACGTCATCCGAGTACAGTTTGAACCTGCGTCTGGAGGATGATACCATCAAGGTAAGGCAAAGCCACCTGAATTTAGACAAGTTAAACGTATATTCCACAGGAAAGAACCCGCTCGTGTTCGACGGAACGGTGGATTTCGCCAACTTCGATAATATCTTGCTCGACCTGAAAATGAATGCATCCAACTTCGAACTCATCAACGCCAAACGCACCCAACAGGCATCGGCCTACGGAAAAGTGTACGTGGATGTCAATGCACGGATGGCCGGGAATCTGAACAATATCAACATTAACGGACGTTTGGGGGTATTGGGAAGCACCGATGTGACGTACGTGCTGAAAGACACTCCGCTTTCATCGGAAGACCGGTTGAGCGGCCTGGTCACGTTCGTAGACTTCAGCGATACTACGACCGTGGCTACCCAGGAAGAAGTACAGCCCATGAACATGAACGTGATGATGCAAATCAGCATAGACCAGGGTACACAGGTACACTGCCTGCTGAGTGCCGACCGCTCCAAATACGTTGATCTGGAAGGGGGCGGCGAGCTGACCATGAACTATACTCCGCAGGGGGAACTGACGCTCACCGGACGTTATACGGTGCTGAACGGAGAAATGAAATACTCACTTCCGGTTATCCCTTTGAAGACATTCACCATCGCCTCGGGCAGTTATGTGGATTTCAACGGGCCTATCCTGAATCCTACTTTGAACATCTCGGCGTCCGAACGTATGCGTGCCACCGTGACGGAAAACGATACCCCACGCACTGTTTCCTTCGAAGTGGGGCTGTCCATCACGCGTACGTTGGAAAACATGGGGCTGGAGTTTACTATCGCAGCCCCTGAAGACATGACCGTACAGAACCAACTCGCAGCCATGTCGATAGAGGAGCGCGGGAAAGTGGCCGTCACCATGTTGGCCACCGGCATGTACTTGTTGGGAGATAATGAAAGCGGAGGATTCTCTACGACCAATGCCCTGAACGCCTTGTTACAAAGCGAAATCACCAACATTGCAGGCAAGGCTCTTGAAACCATAGACTTGAGCCTCGGCGTAGACCAGGAAACTACGGCCGAAGGAACGGAGCGCACGGATTACTCATTCCGCTTTGCCAAACGCTTCTGGGGCAACCGTGTGAGCATCATCGTGGGCGGTAAAGTGTCTACGGGCGAGAATGTGGAAAACACCGGCCAGTCGTTGATAGATAATGTATCGTTAGAATATCGCTTGGACAAGAGTGCCACACGTTACGTCACCCTATTCTATGACAAGAGTTATGAGTCTTTGTTGGAAGGCGAAATCACCGAAATGGGAGCCGGTCTCGTACTGAGGCGTAAAATGACACGCTTAGGTGAACTGTTTATCTTCAAGAACAGAAAAAAGAATGAACCTCAACACGAAAAAGAGAAGAAATGATGAAGACAAGACTGAAGATATATTGTGGTGTGATCCTGTGCTGCGGTTTGGCGGCAGGGTGCTCAACGACCAAGAACCTTCCCGAAGAAGAGGTACTGTACACCGGTATCAAGGAAATAGACTATGGCCAAAAGTCGAAAAAGAAAGCCAAGAAAAAGGCTAAACAAAAGGAGGAAGAAGGAGTCATTACCTCTCTGGCCGATGCTTACAAAGCTGTAGACGACTTACTCACACAAAGAGATTTGTCTGTGCTGAAACGGAAAGAGGAATTGACTCAGGAGCAAAAGGACTCCATCGCCGCCGTGCAACGTATCGAAGAAGAGGCGTATGAAACGGCGAAGGAAGAAGTGGATGCGGCACTGGCTTACGCCCCGAACAACGCTCTGTTCGGAAGTTCGTCCTACCGTATTCCATTCCCCACCGGACTGTGGATATACAACGCTTTAGTGGGCAAGAAGTCACGCTTCGCAAAATGGTTATTCGATACGTTTGCAGGTACTCCGGTCTTCATCAGTACCGTCAATCCGAAAACCCGCGCACTCGTAGCACAAAACACACTCCGGAACTACGGTTATTTCAACGGTACCGTGGATTATGAAATCCTACCGGAAAAGAACCCCAAAAAGGCCAAAATCAGCTATACCGTCAGACCGCGCAATCTGTTTCGTCTGGACTCCATAGCCTACCTGCGCTTTCCGGCTGTGGGCGACAGCCTGATACGGGAAACGTTCCGGCAACGTACCCTTTTCAGCGGTGATCCGTTCAGCGTAATCAATCTCGATGCCGAAAGAACCCGTATTTATAACATGTTCCGCAATTCCGGTTATTTCTACTACAAACCGGAATACATCACCTATCGTGCCGATACCATACAGCGTCCGGGATTCGTACAACTGCAAGTCGTACCGGCCGACGGCATTCCCGCATCGGCCAACAAAAGGTATTACCTCGGACGGACCACCGTCAATCTGTTCAATAATGATTCTTATGAACTGACCGACACGCTACAGTTTCGCGATTACACCTTATATTATGACGGAGGAAAGAAAGGCAAAATCCCTTTGCGCTTCGGTGCCCTCCGGCGTAATCTGTTCTATCGGAAAGGCATGCTCTACCGACAGGACATTATGAGCTTCGTACAACAGCAACTCTCGGAAATGAATGTGTTCAGCACGGTAAACCTGAAATACGTTCCGCGTGATACCACAGCACTCAACGATACGCTCGACATCGAAATCACCGGTATCCTGGACAAACCCTACGACGGGGAGTTCACCACAAAGGTAACCTCTAAAAGCAATGGGCAGATCGGTCCGGGACTCTCGTTCAGCATGTCCAAACGCAATGCTTTCCGAGGAGCGGAAAAGCTGAAATTCGAAGTACACGGATCATATGAATGGCAAACCAACTCCACCGTACAGGGACGTAGTTCCGTCATCAACTCCTACGAATACGGTACTTCATTGTCGTTGGACTATCCCCGACTGATATTTCCCGGGGCACGTAAGTTCTCCCGACGCGCCAAAACGAGCACCTCGTTTGTACTGGATGCTACATGGATGAACCGGGCCAACTATTTCGGCATGGTGTCTTTGAGCGCACGGGCGGCCTATACTTACCAAGCGCGTCCTACAATCAAACACGAATTCGTCCCGTTCCGCTTGGATTACGACGAACTGTTGAGTACAACCGCCACTTTCGACTCTATCATGAACGTCAACCAGGCACTCTACGTAAGTATGCGCGACCAGTTCGTTCCTTCCATGCGATACACTTTCACTTATTCCAGTCCGCGCAAGGCACGCAATCCGCGAACTTTCATCTTTGAAGTGAAAGAAAGCGGAAACATCACTTCCGGTATTTACGCCGCTTTCGGTAAACCGTTCAACCAAAAAGACAAGAAACTTTTCAACGTGCCTTTTGCACAGTATATCCGTTTTCTGGCTGAGTTCAGAGAAGAATTCCGCCTTACCCCCCGTACAAGTATCGCCACGCGAGTGGGAACCGGCGTGATATTCAGTTACGGAAACTCTACCGCAGCTCCTTACAACGATCTCTTCAGCGTAGGTGGTGCCAACAGTATCCGTGCGTTCACCGTTCGCGGCGTGGGACCGGGTAGCTATATTCCGGGCGCGTCGGCCTATTCCTATATCGACCAAATGGGAGACTTCAAAATCGAAATGAACGCCGAGTATCGCTTCCCCATCGTTTCTATGCTTTCCGGAGCCGTATTCCTGGATGCTGGAAACGTTTGGCTTCTGGATGCAGACGTAAACCGCCCGGGAGGAACGTTCGACATTTCAAGATTCGGCAAAGACTTGGCTTTAGGCACCGGATTGGGTATTCGTTGCGACCTCGATTTCCTCGTATTGCGTTTCGATGTCGGAGTGGGACTTCACGCTCCTTACGACACAGGAAAGAGCGGCTATTACAACATGCCGAAATTCAAAGACAGTCTGGGATACCATTTTGCCGTAGGTTATCCGTTCTAAAACGGGCTGTAGCACGGACGGCCCCTCCTGTTTTCCCAAACAGTTCAAAGGGCTTAAAAAAAGAAGCCGAAAACACGACTTTTTCAAATAAAAAAGCTATTTTTGCAATACAGAACGTAAATATTTAACTTTTTAAACGAACGAATATGAAACCTACACTTTTCTTATTGGCTGCCGGTATGGGTAGCCGTTATGGCGGTTTGAAACAATTGGACGGGCTGGGTCCGAATGGCGAAACCATCATGGACTATTCTATCTAT
>ENA-OROK01002121-OROK01002121.1-human-gut-metagenome-genome-assembly--contig:-NODE-2121-length-17604-cov-4.081258_pt1 | contig 17604 bp, 21 predicted proteins | sample MGYA00242127_ERZ509046 | MGnify/ENA primary metagenome ERZ509046 (study PRJEB26280, sample SAMEA2338728) | human gut metagenome | biome: human gut; feature: human-associated habitat; material: faeces... | reverse complement strand
ACATTGAAAGTTGACGCCAATCAGCGGGAAAGGGTAGCTTTAGGGCTACCCTTTCTATTAATATAATAATCTCCCACATTTTTGAAAGTGTGGGATTTTTGTTCATGTATTAGAGCAGTTTTGGCTATTATTTTACGACATTTGTCTGAAAGTCAGTTTTTATTTAGGATTATGTGAAATTAGTCAAACTGAATATTGTAGATTTATCGTCTAAAAAATTGTAATATATGGTCGACTTATTAATTAACAACAGAGACGCTCTTGCAACTTGGGGAGTAAGAATGGGAGATGGATTCATTGAAGCTATCTACGCTCCGCTTTCAATGAAAGAGGTAATAGAGAATAAATCCCGCTTACAGGATGGAAAAAGGGTGATAATCGAGAACAGGAAGATAGATGAGCGTGACTTAACGTTAACCTTCACGTTGCAAGGTAGTTCTCCATCTGATTATACTACTAAGTACAAATCTTTCTTGGATGAAATAGCGAAGGGAGAGTTTACAATCAAGATTCCGGCGTTGGGAGAGGAAGTATATCATTTATATTATACTCGTTCGCAATCTTTTGGTTTCAATCCTTCGAGGACGTTTTCCAAAATATCTGTAAAGGTGAACGAGCCAAATCCAGCTAATAAAGAGTAAATTTCCCACAATTGGGCAATTGTGGTTTATAGGATTGCCGGATTTTATGTTTTGATATTTCTATCTGCGAACTTTGTAATATGGCAGAATTAGTAGAAATCAAAGACATATCCGGCAATATCCGTTTTTCGACTCCGATCAATGAGGGCTCGAAGAGACACTTCCTTTTAATGCAGGAAGATTATATTACTTTGCTATTTAGTCTTTCTAATCCGATTTATTTCAAACTAGGCGACTACATAGACAATGAGTTGGGAATATTCGAACTTGTAGACCTGTATAAACCCGCCTACAATACGACTACGGGAGCCTATGATTATGAGCTTCGTCTTGATGCCTATTATTGGAAGTGGAAGAACAAGAAATTTTTCTACACGCCTGAGACTACCGGAAGAGAAGCTAGTTGGAATCTCACCGCTCCTCTTAATGTCCACCTGAATGTCTTTCTTGACAACTTGAAAGCACTCGGATACAAGTTCAGAAAAGAAGAGTTCACATACGAAATTGATAATACGGTAGCGAACACCTCCAAACTCGTTTCATACGATAATGTGAATCTGATAGACGCTCTTACCCAAATGGCGGAGACTTGGGAATGTGAATGGTGGATAGAGAATCATAAAATCCGTTTCGGCCGTTGTGAATACAGCTCCCCGGTAGACTTTAAAGCTGGTAATTTAACGGACACGGAGAACGTCAATGTCAACTCCATGCAGAGAAGTGACAGTCAAACCACATACGCAACCCGTGTTTATGCTTTCGGTTCTACTCGTAATATTCCTGCCAGCTACCGGAAGAGTCTGATCTTTGACGTGAAGAAGGTCAATGGTAGAGATATAGCTGATACGGAAAGAGAATTGAAATCCAATTTCTTCCCCTCTTCTTCTCATATTGGCATTTCCACTTTTAATATAAACGTATTTAAAGAAGGAGAGATGACTGGTGCCCAAGATGGCTACAAGGTAATGACAGATATATTCGCTCCTTCTATGCTCGCAAGCAGCTACCGTATCTCTTTCCATTCTATGTCTATATTCCTTACTACGAGATTCACTTCCAATATAAAGAATCCAAAGGTAAAAGCATCCCTCTACTATTATGTCGGAGATGTGGAAAAGGTACTGGACATACAGGAGCAGTCGGCAAATGATTCATTTTCGAGCCAATCTCTTATTTTTGATGATATTGATTTCTCTCTTGAAGAAAAAGCGGAAAATTGTCGGCTAATGTTTACATTTAGCTTCATATTGAACAATCCTGGTAAAACCGTATATTACACTATTGGTAGAGAATGGGACAAAGAAATAAAGATTGAATGCTTAGTGACATCGGCAAACACTTCGGTGACATTCCTTTCCGGTTCTAATGACGGACAGACATTTGAAGCTGTCTATAATCCGGATCTACTGACAGGGGACAACTCAAATGTTATTCGTCTTCCCGAAGGTGTCATTGCTTCTATAGGAGACAGATATACGATTAATAACATCATAAAAGGAAAAGTCCCCGATAACTATTTCAGCAAGGATGATAAGGAACTGACTTTGAACGGTGTTGTTCAAAAACGCCTTATGCTGCCGGAGGGTATTCCTTATGTAGACGCTTACAGATACAGCCCCACAGGGGAACGGATTAGCATAGGAGATGAACGTTACGATAACCCGGATAACGTGGAAATGCCTGTAGAGGAAGCGATTGAGGAGATAGTTATATTTGAGGATGAATATCCTAAGTATATCGGCTCCGTATCCAGCATTAGTCATGAGGAAAAGGAAGAAATAGACGAAGAGACAAAGAAGCCTACCGGAAACAAGTATCCCATCTATACTTTCAAAGACAATAGTCTGAAAAACTTTACAAAAGATTTTCTTTTGGAAGAATTACGTTTGATTTTCCAAACAGGTAAGCTTGCCGGACTTGACTTTGCTTTAACCTTAAAAGAGAGTGATAACACAGGAACCACATTTGAAATAGTCCGAAATGAGGATTACGGGCGTGCCCTTCCCGACGATGTGTTGTTCCCGCAAACCGCACATATGGAAGATGGCAAAGAAGTCCCGGCAGATACTTACGTCCTTTACGGCTTTGATCCGGCATTTATCTCTGAACAGATGATGCCGGAATCAGAACAAGAGTTGCTTGAAACTACCAAGAAGTATGTAAAGAAGTCTATGATTGATCCATCCACCTATGATTGCGAGATGGACGCTGATTTCATTTATAATAATGGCAATATTCGTACCTACGAGGTAGGAGATAAAGTAAACCTTATAAATAAAGCATATTTCCCCGAAGGACGTCAATCCCGCATTATCGGTTTCGAGTGGCCGTTGGATATTCCATACGATCATCCTATATACACAGTTGGTGAAACAGCCGCTTATTCCCGTATCGGTGAGATAGAAAGCAAGCTTGGCTCCCTCACTTACAAGGGGCAAACTTACTCCGGTTCCGTTGTTGGTGGCGGTGGAGCAAGTATCTATGTGATAGGAGTGAATGACAAGACACTTCCGTCTGACCGTAATGTGTTCTCATCCAAAAAGTCCCTTGCTACCTTTCTGAACAAGACACAGGAGGAAACAATGGATTATCTTATCCGACTGCTTGGCGGTGTTATAACCGATAATATAGAATCACAAAATTTCATCAGTGGCGCGCTTGGTACGGGATTCCTTGTCAAACGAGATCCAAAGACCGGACGTTCGTATGCCGAATTTGATGAAATATATGTCCGGTTGAAAGCTGTGTTTGAATCTTTGACAATCAAAGAACTACAGTCAGTAGACGGTGAAATTCTTCTTACGCTAGCCAGCATTGAATGTACCAAAGTGGAAAAGATTTCCGTAGCGGAGGTTTATGATTCCACAGGGGCACGGCTTTATGGCTCTGACAATGCATCCTTGTATGTCCCTATAGAAACAGGTGGTATTTATCGTTGTTATTTCACGGCTGATGATGGCAATAAAGCTATCATTAATCAATTCGTTCCGGGAGATTTGGCGCAATGCCGTCAGTTTAACATCAAGGCTGGAGTTTATGAAAATATATCTAATCGCTATTACTGGCGGTATGTTTTGTCTGTCGGAGAAAACTATATTGACCTGTCGGTAGGTGATTGCGAGGAAGGTAGTGATATACCTCAGGCTGGCGACAAAATAATCCAACTTGGCAACAAGACGGATCCCGCACGTCAGAATGCTATCCTTTTGTCCGCCTATGGTCTTACCGCTCCAACCATACAGATGTTGCAGGGTATTGATTCTTATACTTTGGAAGGAAAGGCTGTCAAGGAAGAGGGATTCGACCAGGAAACACAGCAGTTTTATTCGAATAATTACGGACGCAGTTATGTTGGAGATAAAGATAAAAACTCGTTTATTCAGTTTGACCCTGTAACAGGCTTAAAGGTTCACGGTGCTGAAATAGATGTGTCTACCGATAATTTCACGATAAAAGACCGGGATGGGAACCAAATAGCCGTATTTGAAATAGGAGAAGATGGTAAACCACGATTAAAGGCAGATAATATAAACGCTGATGAATTGCTATCAAACGGTGATAAATGGGCATTAAAAAAAGATGGGAGCGGATTTCTAGCTTCTAATAATATAGAATGGAGCAAGGACGGATTATTGAAAATACGTGCAAATATTTCCTACCCATATATAGAAATTCCTGCATCTACGGAAGGAATTATTTTAGATTTATCTAAAGGATACAATATTCGACTTGTATTTGGCAGTGGAGGAGATCTGTATACCCAAACAGCTATATTGCCAGACCCGAGTATGTTTCCCGGTATCGAAGTTTCCATATTCGGACATTGGATAGAGACACGGTCCTCTCCGCATTACTTTGTGAAAAATTACAATAATGAAACATTTATTTATGGGCATTTTGAAGCTGGTGAATCACCAATTTATAATAAAGTAGATATATCAGGAGCGGAATTACGTGTCAAATCAATGGAATATAATTATGGTCTTTATACTTGGTATGTAGCTAATTTTAATGAAATTGGAGAAGAGCATTTTTCATGGGAAAAATAATTTAATAAAATATCAATATGGCAGAAGAATACACATTAAGACATACCGGTCAAGAGATAGACGATCTTCTTGATAACGTACCAGCGGATAGTAAAGCTTCCGGTATTTATAAGTCCTCCTTAGACTTAAGTACTATCATAAATGAAGGTAACGTAACCCAAGACCACCTAACCGAAATAAATTCTATTTATGCAGCATGGAAATCCGGCAGAATGGTATATGTCCTAGACGAAAAAGGTGGGTATTACAATTTGGAAGTGCTAAACATACAATTGGCAGAAGATAATTCAAAGTGCTCATTCGTGGCATTAGACCAATCTGGCGTATTATGCTATTATTCTTGCAACCCGTCTTCCGGTGTTACGGGTAAATGGTCCGTTACTCCTATTGGGAAGGATTTGTTCGCACTGATTGAGCATACTCATATAGCTAGTGACATCACGGAAACGATAAACAGAAGGTTCATGACTGATGAACAAAAGACCAAGTTGGACGATATAGATCTATCTCAATACGCCAAATCCGATTTATCCAATGCCATGACTGTCTCACTCGGTCAGAACGGATATGCAAAGTTCAATAACGGGTTGTTGATTCAATGGGGGTATTTTAGTGGAGGTGTTTCTAATGGGCAGTCTATCAGTTTCCCGTTATCTTTTAAATCTTGTTTTTCCCTTGCTTTTTCTAGTACGACGGATAACACTAATAATTCTATATGGTCTGTGAATTATGCCGCTATATATGCTTCATATTTTACGGTTTATAGAAGATATGCAGATGCAGCAGATGTATCTACTTCCTCGCAATCATTTAGATGGATAGCTATAGGATATTGGAAATAATAAAGTTTAGATGATTATGAAGCAAAAAATGTATTGGAAAAAAGGATTCTACGACACACCGATAGAAGGTGGCGTAGAAATAAGCACTGAGTATTGGCAAGAATTATTGGACGGTCAATCATCCGGTAAAGAGATTAAAGAAAATGCCGACGGCTATCCTGTATTGGTTGAGCATGAGTATACCATTGATGAATTGAAAGAGATGAAGATAACGGAAATCAACGCCTATGATAAGTCGGATGCCATCAATTCATTCACGCTTGCCGGAAAACAGATATGGTTAGATAAAGATACCCGTGTTGGGCTGGTCAATTCAATCAATATCGAGAAGGAAGCGGGACGTGCATTGACTACATTGTGGTATGATACTGAGAAATACACAATCCCTGTTGATACAGCCTTGCAAATGCTAAACCGGTTAGAGCTATACGCCCTTGACTGTTACAATGTGACGCAATCTCATATTGCGGCTGTGAAAGGCTTGTCTACTGTTCAACAGGTGGAATCCTATAACTACAAGACCGGATACCCGGAACAACTCAATTTTGTATTATAAACTCAAAAACAGATAAAGCTATGATTCTATTAGTATTGTTTTCATTTATCCTCATCGCCGGATATGTCTCTGCGATGATTAAGAAAGGAAAGGGGATTCCTTACTCTATCAGTGATACCTACTATGCATTGACGCATAAGTTTTGGTTCGCTCTGTGTATGATTGGCTCCGGTGTTCTGCTTCTTCCGGCAGCTTTGGAATCAAGTACAGAGAACAGCCAGTTTCTTGTCTTTCTTTCTGTTGTCGGTATGGCTATACTTGGTGTGTCTCCTAACTTCAAATCGGAGCAAAAGGTTCCTCATGTAATCGGTGCTTCCATGTCGTTGATCTTCTCCCAGATATGGGTAGGCTGTAACAGTTGGTATTGGCTTCTGTTATGGTCGGGATTCATTGTGTATATGGTTGTCTCCATGAAGAAGCACTGGACGGGTAATTTCATCTCCGACTTCATAAAGAGGAAGCCTATGTTTTGGATTGAGGTAATTTCATTGTTAACCGTTTATCTCACTTGTATATGGTAAAAGGTCAGTTGACACGCACTATCAGCTCATCGGTATTTGTAGGTGAACTATACGCTCTCATGTGGGATATGAGATGGCTTATGCTGTTTATTTTAATCCTCATAATAGTGGATATGTGGTACGGGGTAAGCAAGTCTATCAAACGTGGAAAAGAATTCAGAAAGAGCCGTTGCGTAAAAAGATTCTTATTGAAATGCGGAGATTATATTTGCCTGTTGATACTTGGTGCCGTTCTTGGTAAGGCTATTGGAGAACCTTTGGGAGTGTCAGCCTTGATTGTCTCTGTGATTGTAGTATTAATCGGATGCCTGGCCGAACTGGAAAGTATTAAATCTAACTACTGTGAGACAAAAGGAATACACAAGGATATTAATGTGTTTAAACTTCTGCTTGTATTGATTGGATTTAAGAGCAAAGAGTTAGAGAAAGCTCTCGAAGAGTCTATAACAGATAAGGAAAAGAATAATGAATCAGATAAATAAAATCAGTGCATTAGCCGGAAATCTTCTTTCCAAGATCGGAATAGACGGCATGGCTCACATTATAGTGTGCCAGAACTTGGTAATGTGGTTATCGAAATATATGCCGCTATGGTCAGCAATCATTATAACCGTCGTAATCTTCATCCTGAAGGAGGTCTACGATAAATACTGTAAGAAAACAGAGTTCTCGATTAAGGATATCATCTGTGATTGTGCCGGTCTGGCGTTGGGAGTATTAACATTGATATTATAGGAGAAAAGATATGGGAAAGTATTTCACAATAGCCGAAATGGTAAAGAGCGAAACAGCAGACAGACGTGGTATTGATAACCGCCTGCCAAAAGCATTGATATGCAATGTGGATGGCTTAATAGATAACGTTCTTGATCCTCTTCGGGAATCCTATGGCAAACCTATCACTGTAACTAGCGGATACCGTTGCGAAGCATTAAACAAGGCGGTAGGAGGAAGTAAGACCAGCGAGCACATGAAAGGAATGGCAGCCGATATAGTTGGCACTCCGAATACAAAAGCGGAAAACAAAAGGCTGTTCAATCTCGTACAGGAACTTGGGCTTCCTTTTACGCAACTGATAGATGAGAAGAATTTCTCATGGGTACACGTGTCTTATGATAGTTGTAACGTGAAAAAACAGATTTTAAAATTATAATCAATAGGAGGAACAATCATGGCAGTATTAACCTTTGTGCAAAACGAGAATACCCAGAAATATGTGGCGGAAGCAGTCGTAAATGCAAATTTCAATATCCACCTGGAACGTCCCGGAGGTGGTGGCTTGCAGCTTTTTCAGAAGAACGGAGAATATACGGAAGCTATCGACGACCGGACAGCTACCGATAGAGGATTTGATACGGTTTATGTTCCGAATACGGTTCCGTATAATGCCGGGCAAATATTCGATTACGATTTTGATGGTCTTGTCTACCCGAAGACAATCCGTATTGAGAGCGGTAGTGCGGTGACAATTGGCATTCTAACGGAGGCAGAATAATGCTTAACAGGTTATCATTAAATCGTATAGGGCTTAACCGGATCGGATTGAACCGAATAGGTAAGCCTTCCGGTGGTTCATCCGACCGTCCGTATATTGATCCCAAAGTCTTAGATTCATTATGCGGTGTCTGGATAATGGATCAGAACACTAATGAATCTGAATCACGCAATATTATCAAGAACAAGATTGCTGACAGAGGTGGAGACTTAGAACTACTTAATTTTGCTTATAAAGCAAATAGTGGTTACAATGGTTATCCGGAAGATTTTACTTCATGGAATACATCTTCATATAATGTTGAGGTTTCTAAAGATGGGAGTAAGGTAAAATCTATAAATAATACTAGGTTTGCTTTACAATATAGTTATACTGCTATTGGTAGGGATATTCCGTCTTTTAAAGTCAAGATTTCGAATCTTACAGAAGGTTATATTAAATACTTTTATCGCAATGAAGAAGGTGTGGAAGAAGTTTTAACTTTCTTTTCTACTGATATAGATGAATCTGAAATAATAGAATTACCTAAGTCGCATAATACTGTTGAAAATGGAACAGGTATTAGAGGAGGATTTGATTCTGCTAATGCAAATATTGGCGTAACCATAGAACAACTCCCCCTATACGAAGGTGCATTAGTAACTGACGGTAAAGATGATATGATAGTAAGTCAGAAGACCGTACAGGAGATGGGTATTACTAATGAGATTACTGTTGTTAGTATGATTCATCAGATAAATGCCCGTAATTCTGCTGCCAATGCATCATATACAAATTATATTAGGGGCAATATTGGATTTGTAAGAAATACTGTTACTAATGCTGATAAAACAGGTATATATGGATATACTTGGAATAATTCTACAAAATCTACTATAAATAATATTCTTGGAGATAAGAATGATTATAGGATTGAAACTGGTAATAGCGTTAGCCTAGAAGAGAAATTTAGTGTAGAAGGATATATTAATAATGGCTCACCAACAGAATGTAGCGAAGTAGCCATCTATTGGACTTTCATATCCAACAAAGTCCTAACTACTGACGAGATAAACCAAATCATAGCTTATTATAAACTAGATAAGTATGTAACTCCACAGGTTATCTATGATGTAAAAAGACAAGGATTAACGAATGATACTCCTGAAGCGGATTGGTATCTGAAAGACTTTAGTGGAAATGGTCATGATATGACACTGTATAACTTTGCTAAGAAACTAGGTAGTGGAATTGGTAAATATGAAGTAGATTTTAATACTTGGATACCTCAATCTTACGTTGCTGATTCTGCATATACTTCCAATAAGCTTCATATTACTAATATAAAAGGCGGTAACGCTATTTTATATACTAGGAAAGGAGCGAATGCTATGAAAGTAAAAATTACTGGGATTCAATCATTTAATTTAGTATATAGATATATTGCCGAAAATGATGTTTGGGGAGCACTTAAAGTTGATAGAGATGGAATTTATGAATTACCTGCGAGTCCTACAACCACAAAAGCCTATTATACAGGATTCACTGTTCCATATTATACTGGTGATTGTGATATAACTATTGAGCAAATCCCTGACTACGAAGGAGCATTGGTATCTGATGGTATTGATGATTACGGTAAAGCAGAAAACCTTCCAATATACAAGGATTATACTGTTGCTATTGATAGAGCTTGGACTAATGATTTAGTTAAAGCTCAATGTCTTGCGAGTAAACTTAATGGAGATAATTTTGGGTCATTTAGTTTTGAACTTATTGAAAATGGTTTTAGATCTTATAGTTTTGGCATATCAGATAAAGGAGTAATAACAATTGATAGTAACAAAAAGATAAGCTATCAATCTAAGTATGTTTATAATGGCTCACCAATAATTTCAGGTAATAATGTTGATGGAAAAGATTTATTCTTATTTAGAAACCGAGATTCTTATCCTTATTATGCTGAAGCAGCTATATGGAGTTACATCCTTTTTCCTTACTCCCTTTCCGAGTTCCTGCTAGAGCGCCAGTTAAAGAGGTATAAGTTGGGTACGCTGTATCCGGATATGATTGAACTTAGACCAATTATTAAAGGAGGAAGTATATTCAAATATTTAAGAGTCAGTGATAATAAAACCTTATATCCAGGTGACTATATTAATGTAGGAGACACAATAAGATTCTATGTTAGTGATATATCAGGCACACCCAATGAAGTCTCTAAGTTCACAGTTAACGGTATAGAAGGCACTCCTAAGGGAGATAATGGAGACTTGTTCGATGTAGTAGTCACTAAGTCCCCTCAAAAGATAGACATCACTATTGACGAGTACATACGCTATGAGGACATTGTGCAGCCGTATCCTGCAATTGTAAATATCCCGAAAGTAGATGGTGGTTATTATACTTATGGAGATAAAATTCCTGTAGGATATAGATTCAGAAGAGAATCAGCTATTAATCTCTTGCCGGAATTATATAGTTTAAGTGATATTTTTCTCAATGGCGAACTTTGTAATGTAGGTGCAGAAATTGTCATATCTAAATCTATGGTATTTACTGCTAATAAAACATGACTATTAGATACCACCGAACCTCATGCTATCTACTCACCTCAAAAGCTAAACATACCTAACTCTAGCTTAAAGATATTAGGCTATGTTCCTGACTTAACAGGTAAAGGGAATCATGGTAAGCTTAATAACTTTGCTTATACAGAAGATAGTGGTGTAGCTGCTGATGGTAGTATTAAGTTTGACGGTACAGATGACCATATTACCATTCCTACTTTGGCTCATGGTGCTAAGCAGGTATTGATGAAGGTGAATTTACAAAGTTATGATAGATACTTGTATGACCAAAGAAATAGTTGGAGTCAATACTTAGCTATTGTTTCAGCAGGTAAGACAATAGCTTATGAATACTCAAATAAAGGTGGTAAAACTTATATTGATGGTATACTTAATGAACGCATTATTGATAAAGATTTACTGAATATAACTCATAATATAACTGCAACTAATGCTAATATAGGAGTTCAATATGCTCCTAATATTGGCACTTCATTTGCTAGAGGTAATTTTGCTCAAATGGCTCTCTTTGATTTTATGCTATTCCCAGAAATAAGCTCCGAAGAAGAAATCCAAGAGCTTAATGACATTGTAGGTATTGAGAATAACATTGAAGTAAGTTAAACAATTAATTAAAAAAAATCATATGAAATACGCAGTAGTAACAATCGAATGGCTAGCCCAGCACGGTCTGTTGGCTATCCCCACAATGAGAAAGAGTAAAGACGGTAGTAAGGTAATCCTCCACGAAGAGTATTTGTCCCCTTACAAGGACGAAGAGTTTCCGAGATACTATTTTGACAGCCCGGAACTGAACGCCCTTCTGTCAAGTGATGAATGGTCATGGACGGAAGAGGAACAACCAGAAGGGAGTGCGGAATTCATCCAGGTGGCGGCAGCGCAGAACCTTTTGAATGTGACCAGAGCCGGAATTCAAACTATGTCCCTGACAGACAACGAATCGTTGAAAGTGAAGTCCATGTATCCGTATTGGAACGAGTTTATCAGCAAATCACTAACAACCGGAATGAAAGTGCAATATAATGATGGACTGTACCGGGTAAGGCAGAATATTGCTGTCGTCTTGGAGAATCAACCGCCAAGCATCAACACCGCAGCTCTCTATGAGGAAATCAACGAGACCGTTGCCGGAACAAAGGATGATCCGATCCCATACAATAACAATATGGCATTGGAAGAGGGCAAATACTATTCGCAGGACGGAGTTATCTATAAGTGCACCCGTTCTACTGGACAGGCTGTTTACAGCTCACTGAAAGACCTTGTAGGCATTTATGTTGAAATAGCATGAAGTCCCTTCCTTGGATATTAGTCTGCCTGCTGCTTGGCGTGGTCGTGTGGATGAAATTCCGTCCGCACGATCCTCTCCCGGCAGAAATCAAGACAGAGACGAAGATAAAGACGGTTATCAAGGTTTGCTCTTTGACCATATCTCCGCCCATAGCGCCTTTGCTGACGCTTAAACTGACAGATACCATACATATAGGTGATACGGTAGTCAAGCGTGAACAGACTTACTATGAGGATAGCCTTTACCGTGCATGGGTATCCGGCTACCGTCCGAGATTGGACAGTTTGCAGATATTCCCGAGAACCGTTTATCAGAATGTGACGAATGATATCTACCATACCATCACCCCGAAGAAAAAACGTTGGGGATTAGGCTTACAGACAGGTTACAGTTATCCGGGCGGTTGGTATTTAGGGGCAGGAATCAGTTGCAACTTGTTCATGTGGTAATATAACCGGTTAATATCTTCACAGACCTCGCCGGTATGAAAAGTTTAATATGGAGAACAACAAAAAATAATGCAGAATGTTCAATGAAAGGAGGCAACATGAAATAGCTATTATTCAATCATAAACCGGTAAAGTAGAAGACCGGATATCGTTGACAAATATACTTCAGGGGCAGGAGAGAAAGAAGCCCCACACCCGTTTCCAACGACCAAATTATCGACGGGTTAACATCTCAGGGACTGTTAATGGGGCTTCATAGCTTTATCAACAGAATTTGAGATGTTTTGTTTGTAACCCTATATATGTTTAACAGCATGAAAAATATAGATTTATACAAAGAAGTGGTCGTTGCGGTGAAAAATGAGGCAGGAGTTGAAGAATACGAAATGCTTCATAGTAACTCCGAGGAAGCAGTGGATGCAAGATACATTCTCATATATTTGCTTTCGCAGAAACTGACCGACACACAAATATCTTCTCTTACCCGGCTGACTCGTCAATCAGTCAACAAGATACGCAACAACTTTCAGTACAAGATAAAGAAATGGAGTGTAGCAACGAACTTGCAACATATTAGCAATGAGGTAGCAACGGAATAATTTAGAAGCAACGCACTTTTTCTGTCCTTTGTTACACGGTTAACGTTGACCGTGTATTAATACTTATAAGTTATGAAAATAAAAGGAGCAAGTGGTGAGGAATACCACGTAACAGGACAGGGACAAGGTACGTACAACACAGTTGCAGGTTCCGCAGGCTTGGCGTCTTTTTTGGGATTTAATGCCGGAAACATTTTGGGTGGTTGTGGAAATGGACGTAATGCAGGTTATGCAGGCCCGGTAGAAGTGATTACTTCGGAAGACAGGCCTATTAGCCGTTATGAAGCCGGTATGATGGATAAGATTTCAGCGAAGGATTCTGAGATTGCGTTGCTTAAGTCTAACACTTATACAGACCAGAAGCTTGCGGATGTTTATGATCGCCTATTGCCTATCACCCTTTAAAAAAGATATTAGCTCATCTTTAGACTTAATAGTATCATCCTTAGATTGTATAGTTACATCCTTTTCCGCAATAATCCGCTCTAAGTCCTGAATACGCTGTTTTAGCCTATCGACTTCATCCGGGTTTGATTTGTCATTTGGATCAAGTCGATGTATTTCAACTTCGCCGGTCGGCTTAATAATTTTTTGTGTACCGGATTCGGGCATAGTTACGTTAACCATGTTGCCTGAAATGTTTTGAGAACCGCTTCCTTGTACACCATAGTTATCTCTTCCTATGTTATTTTTATTTTCATTTATCATATTCCCGACACCTGTGAGTAGCCATGCTGTATTTAGTTCGGGATATACAGAGGAAATTTTATCAAGAGAAGATTTTCTTATACTATCTCCTACATTATTAACAAAGCCAGTTGATAACCCAACTCCCTTTTCGAATTTTCCTTGACTTATATTTATATATGCAAGAAATGTTATTAATCTATCTTTTGTTGTCATACTGAATTTATTTCTGTATATTTGTGCCGTAACAAGTTGCAGATGTTACAGAGACAAAGTGGTTAAACTTCCTCGTTAGAGGTTTAATATATGGTATCCGTAGTAGCTGCAACCTATTACGGATATTTTTTCAATTAATAACAGTTAATTCCCAAAGCTATGAAACTTAAATTCAAAAGAGAGTATGAAAAATATCCATGGATATTTGCAACATCAATACCTACTATTTTTCTTTTAATAGGATTGATAAGCCTTTGCCCTTTTTTGATATTAATATCGTTGTGTACACTATGTGCGTGGATGATGATGTCATATTTTTTTATTTTGGATTAACTTAATACATTCACTTATTGCTAAAGATTTATATTTAACCTTTTCTAATTCTTCGATAATTTTTAATTCCCAACCTTCGTATAAACTAAAACGCTCTTTTATTATCTCGCATAGTAATTTTGATTTTTCTTCAGAAAAGTGCATATTAATGGCAGCAATAGCTGTTTTAAGTGAAGTGATAAATTGCTCATAATATAACCCTGAAGTCATCATTCCGCTATATCCATTATAGAACATGTTTTCAGCAATAGCATACTTATTTCCATTAGATATTTCTTTTATTTTTTCATCTATCACTCTGCTTTGAAAGAAATAACTTCCTCCTACAAATGCTAATAATACAGTAGTTAACAAAGAGAGAATACCGATTAGTATTCCTTGGTAATCAAAGCCTAATTCTGGCTTGTTTGGGTTTGCTACGCATATTGCAATAATACTTATAACAATGGCAATAACGCTAGATCCTAAAGCTATATTCTGTTTCATAATATAATAATGTATAATCCGACCTAATAGTTAAATAATGTTTATGCTGAAAATAAATTCAGTAAAACCCTTGTGTGCTGAAAAATAAATCAGTATATTTGCATCATCGAAACGTTACAAAGATACGCAACTTTGAAATGATTCGCAATAGTACATTTATATTAAAATTAAAAAGATACGATTATGAACGCATTTACATTCTTGACAGAAAACGGAAAATTCAATAACAGTGAGATTATGAAACACGCTCATGTCTTGAAGGCGTATCGTAACATCTCTTTGAGCGAGGCTTTAAAAAAAGCTTGGTTTCTGGCAAAAAGACAGCAAAAAGAATACAGAGAGATTGAAGAAGATAAGAAGTCTTTCAAACCTGTGTTCAATGCTAACAATGGAAATGTATTGAAAGCGTTCTTTGCTGATAAATATACTAACTACGATAGTTCTTGGAGATAAGATATAAATCCGCTAAAAGGTAGAGGATAATCCGGCATAAACGACTCTATACAATCAGGCCTGTGAATGAGTCAACACCAGCCGGGCGGATTTGAAAAAAGCCCGTATCAACGTAGAGAATATTTGCTACGGGCACATTGGTTAGCTCTTTGACATCTTGGAAACAGTTAAGACTTGCGTAGCAGAAATATGAAGCCTGTGAAGGTAGGTAGTTAGGCTGTAGCAAGATGGTGGTTTGATACACCAGTTCAGCACCACAGATAGCAATAAAAGCAACGGTGCAAAAAATATCACACGTTCAATAATGAACGCAAGACATGAAACGAACCCAACTTTCAGCACGTCAATTTGTCTATAACGTGGTGAGTATGATCGGTTAGGCACGAACATCGCTGGAAGATATAATAATTTTTAGATTCGATATGAGCACCTAATAGGGCTATAGGGTGCTCTTTATATATAGCCCCGTTTCACAGCGATATGTGGGATGCCCATCACCTTAATGGGTATATGAAAATGCACCGATAGCTTTAAAATGGCTGTTGACTCGCAGTATAAAGAGTAATAAATCAGTTAAAATCAGTCTGAAAAACATCGTCTTTATCAGTAAGAAAACGGGGTTAGGCGTCCGTACGCTGATTAAATATAGCCCTACTGACAGCTTAAAACTGGCATCCGGTAGTGAGAATCGGGTAGGGCACGTTTCTATAGTGTTTTATGGTGTATGTGGTGTACGGTCTGCGAAGATAGTGCACCTTTTTAACAAGGAGAATTGGCGGAATTGGTAGACGCAAGGAATTGAAGAGGTTTGCGATAAAAGAGATGCTAAATATAACATCTGCCTTAACCTCAACCTGCGAAGGTGTTATAACAAAAAAGATAGTTTGGTTGAAATGCCAGTTATAGCGGATCGAGTAAAATCGTCCCGGTTCGAGTCCGGGCTTCTCCACTAATAATCAAATAATTGATCTTATGGAAAAAGAAATTGTAGTTGACGAGAAATATCAAACAACTAAGTTGTTCGATATGATGAAAGTGGGAATTATTTATAAAGTGCCTTTTGAAGAATCACGGCACAATGGTATTAAATCGGAAGCTGTTAGGCGGAATCGAGAAGCTAGGCTGGTTAATAAATTAAAAGCCAATATAGATCTGATGTTTCGAGTTTCAAAAACAGCATATCCGGGATATACTTCTATTATTCGATTGAAGTAATATTTAATAGCCATGCAAAGAGTATTGACTGAACTTACTCCTGAATGTGAACTTACCACCCAAATGTATATTTCAGGATTAGAAAAAGAAGAAATTGCTGAAATAAAATGCCGTGCATCTAGTACTATCAATAACCAGTTGCAAAAAGCTTTTCAGGTTCTTAATGTCAAAAATGGAAGGCAGTTATGTCGTAGGTTCTATGAAAGGATTTCAGGTATTGAATTTACTTTTGATTTTTCCCCTGTTGTACGTGCATCTACGGCTTGGGTATTTATTGGTATATTTTCTTTTTCTCTTTTTCATGAGCAAGGCGATATGAGAAGAAGTAGGAGAACAACGGTGGAAACTTCTGTAAGAGCAAGAAGAATATAATAGCTATTTGCTACCTAATATTAACTATAAAAACAGATTCTATGAAAACAATTCATAAAATACAGAATGTAATAGCAGCTATTGCTTTGGGAATGTCCATGCATTTAGCGACGCAATTGGAAATAACTACTAAAGAGACTATATCAGCTGTTATAATGGTAGTTCTCACTATAGTAATGTTATTGGAAAGAAGTTATAGAGAAGTTCAACAAAAAGAATAGGAAAAATTATGGGAATTGCAGAAATATTGGATAGTGGCGCAGATGTTACTTTGAAAATTAAAAGTAAAGACTTAAAAGATTTTGCGGAGCATTTGATTGAAAAATCAATAAAGGGGGTCAAAGAATCATTTATTAGACCGGAAGAAAACTATTTAACAATAAAGGAGGTTGCTAAAAGACTTCATGTTGACCCATCAACTTTATGGAGTTGGGATAAAAAAGGTTATCTCCGTAAGATAGAGGTTGGAGGGAAAAGATTATATCGTGAAAGTGACGTAGAAGCAATTTTAAATCGCAAATAACCATTCATTTATTAATTAACCAAATCCGCAGTTAAGGATCTGCGTAGGGTGAGAGACCCTGTATTTAAGTTTTAAATTCTACCTAATCCTAGTGTCCGTTGGTTCGGTATCTAGGAACCAAATTTTGTCGTTTAAATAAGGTTTTAGGAAGGCGTCGGTTCGTGAGGATAGTATTTTGATTAACCACTTTAATAATATATAGTAATGGAAAAGAATGAAATTTTAGACAGCAACTGTGCTGTTCGTAGCAGTGCCGCCGGTAACCCTAACACTCCGGTGGACACCCTTGTTAAGTTGTCGGAAGAC
>ENA-OROK01002109-OROK01002109.1-human-gut-metagenome-genome-assembly--contig:-NODE-2109-length-17671-cov-23.892768_pt1 | contig 17671 bp, 10 predicted proteins | sample MGYA00242127_ERZ509046 | MGnify/ENA primary metagenome ERZ509046 (study PRJEB26280, sample SAMEA2338728) | human gut metagenome | biome: human gut; feature: human-associated habitat; material: faeces... | reverse complement strand
TTGCGAGCAAAGTGAGCTACAATGCTGGCGCCGCAACAGACGATTGTGCGGGCCAACGCAAATCTCAGCTGCGCCGCAACCGCCATGTTATTTGGCAAAAAAATCACGCCGTCACTTAACTTTCGAGTTTTTTTGCAGTATATATAGTTGAAATGAATCGCAAAGAGTTTGAAAATATCGTGCCAGAGCTGCGACCATTGATGGTCAAGGTCGCGCGTGATTTCTTTGGCAATCAAGATGATGCCGAGGATGTCGCGCAGGATGCGTTGGTGCGTCTTTGGAACTATTGCGAGCGACTGGATGCAAACAGGAATATGAAGCAGCTGGCCATTATGGTGACCAAGAATTGTTGCATTGACACCTATAAGCGAAGGCAGATGATGGTTGAAGTGCCGTGTCCAGACGAACGAATGGCAGGCGAAACCTATCAGGCAGATGCCGAAGTCGTGGCGCAGGAGACGCGGGGACAAATCGACTCCGCCATCAGATGCTTGTCGCCACGCGAGCAGCAACTCGTGAGGAAGCGATATTTGGAAGACCATTCCGCAGAAGAAATTGCCAGAGAGACCGGCATTCCGAAACCATCGGTCAAAAGCATGCTCTCTGGCGCCAAGGCAAAGTTGATAAGAATACTCAAAAAAACAGGTCATGAAGCACAATGAAGACGATGCGCTCTACCAGCAAATCTTGGCCGAATTGAAGCCCGGGGCTGACGAGTACGACCGGATGGTGGCGCAGAAAAAACACCCCGCAGGCTTGAGACGCCGCTTCAGGCCTCGTTTCGGATATCTGGCTGCGGCGTGTGTGATGATAGCATTCTTGGTTGCGACACAGATTTTGTGGCAGACCAACGGTTTGCAGCAGCCCCCGCAGCTTGCCCGCCAGGTGTTGCCAACGGCAGGGGACGTGGCAACACGCGTTGCCGTCCCAAAGGACGCGCCGTCGGAAATGCCGGCAAAGAAACAGCGTTGTCAGCAACGCTTGGTTGCAGCAACCGTGGCAACTCCAAAAATCGAGGAGGAAGTCAAGGACAGTGCCAGCGTGAAGCTCGCGCCACCGACAGACCATGCAGAAGCAGACCGCGCCGCAATCGTTGCCGAGGTGGAGGCAAGGGTGGTGGAAGCCTTGCTGGAACAGCAGATAGCCGTTGAGGTGGTGAACGAAGCCATCAGTCATCATGAAGATTCCCAACAAATACAATGTGCAATATGAAACGTACAATTTTTTCTGTTATTTTCGTTGCCCTCGCCACGCTGTGTGCGCAGGCACAGAATCCTTTCTCCTCTATCTTGTCAGCCTGCAAGGTGGTTGCTGTTAGCAATGAGCAAGGACGTGATCGGCTTGATTCAACCAACTGTCTACAAACGCAAGTCTATGCTGTTCCCTACAAAGGCAAAAAAGCGGTGGCCAAAGCGGAGGCCATCATCAAGGAGATTGTGGATTGTTACAACAAGCAGATAGGACATTACACTGGGGGCTTTTGCTTCAGCGGCAAACTGGATGTGCATTCTCCGGCCGAGAGCCAGAAGGTCAGTGCCAGTTATAGTGAGGATGCTGCCCCGTTTGTTGTCGGAGGCGTTGGGCGAAACTATGCGCTCTTGCGCCAGCTGGACCCCAAGAACCCCAACTATCGCACGGTTTATGGCGTGGAGTGGTGGTTGCTCGAAAAGCCTCGGGTGGTGTATTTCAAGACGTTTCGCCTGTTTGGTCCTCTGATGGCGCGTAGCAATCCCAAGTACATCATCGGCCAGACTGACTCCATGAAGGATTTTCTGGACTCGTTCCGCTCGTCAGACTGGCAGAACAAGAAATTTGATATGTTCGGCAAGGCCGATTCCTTGAAACTTGATATGCTCGGCAAAATCGATCCCTTGAAGCATGCCGATAATGTGGCGTGGTACTTGGGAAAGGTGTGCGACCTTTACAAGGGCGATGGCAGCGCGATGGACAGTGGGGTGGTTTCTGTGGCTGTGCGCCGGTTTATGAATTATATGAGTGAGAGCAACGTCTGGAAAACAGACGAGGGCGTGGTGCGGGTGTTGCGTGCATTCCGTCTGCCGGGTTGCTATGCCGAGGTGAATGGCAAGGTGGTGGAGCATGGCGACATGCAGTGGCTGGCCTCTCGCTGGAAAGATTTACACATTTCGAGAGTTTCATACGTGGAGAAGGGGGATCCCGAATGCCAGAAATATGGTGAAAAGTCGAAGAATTTCCTTTTTCTGGTGTATCTCACCCAATAGCATGGCGGTTGTGGCATAGCAACAAGTAGCGCTGCGCGAACATTCGGCGAAGGCCTGCGGCGCCAGCACTGTAGCTCACTTTGCTCGCAAAGTGAGGGGGACGAATATTGGGACGAATATTGGGACGAATATAGCGGCGGCCAAGCACGAACTGAAAAACCAACAAGGTCAAGCCTCGGAGCGTTAGCTATATTCGCTACGTGTTCGTGGCCCTCACTTTGCGAGCAAAGTGAGCTACAATGCTGGCGCCGCAACAGACGATGATGTGGGCCAGCGCAAATCTCCGTTGCGAGGGTGCTGCTGTCAATATTTAGTAATGGTAAGTAGGCAGTCTGAATGCAAAAAAATATTCAGGCTGCCTACTTTGCATTTATCCTTTATTCCCTCAGTCCTCCCCACGCCCTTTCCGCCACGATCCTCCGTTTTTTGAAAATTCTTTCCTAAAACCAATGTGCATCATGTTATTATGTATATCTTTGTATTTCAATTTTAGCATCAGTAATGAAACACATCCTATATCCGATACCCGTCCTTCTTCTCATCGTCTGCTCCTTGGTCTTTTGCCAGTGTAGCAGTCGCCGTGGGCCGTACAATCCGCAGTTGATGCACATTGACAGTCTGCTTAATCAAGAGGATTTGGATACGTCAGCGGTATCGGCGGCCTTCAGACGTGTCTCCACGTCGTTGGACGGCTTTGATGATGACAACCGGATGTATTATAATCTGCTGACGCAGTTCTATCAGTTTAAGACCTATCAGCCCGTTGAGAACGACAGCGTTTTGCGGGCGGTGATACAGTATTATGGCGACGAGGCGTCGAAAGAAGGGCTGTTGGCCAATTACATCGGTGCGGGGATGTACTATGACCGTAAGGAATATGAGAAAGCACAGGACTGCGGGTTAAGATTCTTGAGGATGACGGACGAAACGTCTGATTATGATAAGTTGATGAGAATCAAGTGCCACATTTTTCTTGGTGACATATATGCGTTTCATACTGAAAATGAACTGTCGTTAGAGCAATTCAAAAGAGCCCTGTATTGGGCTGAAGCGGAAAATGACACGATGCTTATGGCGGAGGGCAATTATGCCTTGGCCCAGGCCTATCGTGAGTGTGGAAATCGTGATTCAGCTTTTGTGGCTTGCAGAAATGCTTATCGTTTTTTTAAGGCAGTTGGTGATGAGGTGAGGACTTCTTGGATGTGGCTGGAATATGCGCAGATCTGTAATCATTTCCATCTCTATGATAAAACGGCCTATTATCTAAAACATCTGGAGAATACCGCCGACTGGATTAGCAAAGACCATAAGGTCGTGCCTGGAATGAACAGAGAGTGCTATTATCAAGCCAAGGCAAAGATGTTTGAGAATACCAATCGCTTGGATTCGGCGATTGTTTTTTATAAGCGGGGTTTGGCATCGGCTGACCTTGATTTTTTGCATGACAGCAGTAGGTCGCTTTGCCGCATCTATTTGAAAAAAGGGAATGTAGACTCTTTGAAGAAATACCAGGCCATTTATGAGAGATATAAGCAACGCCATGAATCGACTCATAATGGGTATTCGTTACAACGGAAACAGATAGAGTTTAATGAAACCAGGCAGGCAAAAGCGCGTGCTGCGCGAATGTGGAAAATTGCGTTTGCTGTTGTGGCTGGCATCTCTCTTCTCCTCATAGTTTTATGTCTGATGGTACGATTCTATCGTCGGAGGCGTGGAAAGGTTGATGTGAAGAGTGCTTCAGGTCGGCAGGATGAATTGCGCAACGTCTGCAAGGATGCGGCTGTTTTTGATTCGCAAGACAACACGTGTCGATGTGTGGTGGATTATTATCAGTGTGAAGCCGTTTTGGGCTTGAGGAATATGGCAGAACAGCAAAAGTCGGTTGCGCTGACAAGTCCTCTGTGGGAGGAACTTATGACATTTGTGCACAAAGAAGATGCTTCCTTTGGTGAGTTCATAGATGGGCTTCAGAAAAGGGAGCGTCGAACAGGCAAAAAAGTCATTTGCTTATGTCTGCTCATCCGTGCCGGTTTTACGCTAACGGAAATCAGCTGTCTTCTGGGGGTTAATGCCAGCGGAACTTGCAATATGCGAGCGCGTTTGGCTCGCAAGGTGTTTAATGATGAAAAGGCTGTGGCCAAACATCTGGATGAATACATCAGGGGGATTCCTTGATTTCGGAACATCTTCTGACAAGTAGTTGGTCCGTATTAAAAAAACATAGGCTTCAGCTCGACAAGGCATACAAACCAGTTTGGCGCTCTGTCGAGTTGAAGCCTGATTCTATAGTTTATCCCCCCAAAAAAGAACCTCATGGACTCCCCAAGGTTTTTCGTATAAACCGCTTCTGATTTCGCCGTCGAACCAGTTGATGCCGATTGCGACACCGTGCCCCTGTTTTCATCCTTCATTGTCGCCCCCTCTGTGGTACGAACCTTGCTGTAATCCGCTTTGTCCGCAAGGGTAGGAAGAATACCTGTGACGGAGGTAATCGCTGAAGAAAACGCCTCTCTGAGGAAAAAAATCATCGGAAAAGAAGCGGCGGAGCAATTTTTTTTGTCTGTTTATTGAAATACCTAACAGTATGATAGATAATGCAATAGGCGTATTTTGTGAACAAAGTGTGAATAGGACGTGAGTGTCGCTTGGAAAGTGTGAATAAAGTGTGAACAAAAAAGCTTGGCGGCTTCGTGTCGTTTTGCTATTTTTGCGATTTTTATGGGAAATAAAAAATCCAAAAAGTTCAGTGTGTTGTTGGCTTTTGTGTGTATGTTTTCATGCAAAGCAGTGGCACAGCGTGATTCTCTTCTTTGCAAGATGGTTTGCAATTTGCAAATTGACGACGAGGATGCGGAAAAGCGTTATCCATTAAAACGCTCACCTTTGGCTTTACCCGTTGTGACGATGGTTGAAAATGGGCAATTGCATTGTTATGCAGAAAGTGGCACGATTGTCAGCCTTCGAATCAGCAAAATTGACGATGATTCTGTAAGTGCCACCTATGTTACTTCTGGTCGGCAGTATGAAGTGTTCCCTTTGCCTGCTTCATGGAGGGAAGGTGATTATGTCATTGTAGTCACCATCGGTGACAGACATTATAGGGAGACTTTTTCCCTTTAGCAATACAGGCCGTTCAAATGTAAAACATTCAACTTTATTCCGTTATGCAGTGTGCAGAGAAAAAATATCTAACCGTCATAATTCCCTTTCTCAACGAAGGGGGGAAGTCGTCATGACCGTTAAAAGCGTGCGTGAAACTGCGGGCGACATGGTGGATGTCATCACAATAAACGACTGCTCCACGTGCGGCTTTCCGCTTCGGGAGCGTATCCAGTTCTAATTCCGTCATTTCTCTCGAAAATGAGGTGAGAATGGGCGTCGCTGCATCGAGAGATTATGGTATAAATTATTGCACGACGCCCTATTTTCTCCTTTTGGACGGCTACATGCGTTTTTATGACGCAGCGTGGAGCAGTCTGTTTTTGCCAAAAGATGGTATTCTGCCGTATCATGCTCATGTGTGGGCACAGATGGATGGTCTATATTTGTTAAATAATAAAAGTTTATAACTGGTGATATAAAAAATAACATCTAAAATTTGGAATTTTTTGAGATATCTAATAATTTTGTATCATAATAGAAAGGTTGGATTGCAAACATTGGCTTGATTTGTTTAAGATATTGAGATTTCGGCTACTCTTGAATTATAATTATTTTCATTCTTAGGTTTGAGGCGAGAGGTTTAAATGGCATAATTTGTAATTTGAATAATGGCTCACCCTTTTAGTGTTATAAATAATCCTACAGCGATGATAAATATAGGACATATACCCCTTGAAATATCGGTCGTAATGCCGATGTATAATGCAGCTCCTTATCTCAGGGCTTGCATTGATAGTGTATTGTCTCAAAGTTTTAAGGATTTTGAATTTGTTATTGTAGATGATGGTTCTACGGATGATAGTGTAAGGATAGTAGAATCATATAATGACTCCCGTATTCGTTTAATCAAAAACGAACATGATTTCATAGGAACCTGTAATACGTATCTGAAAGAAGCCGTTGGAAAATATCTTGTCAGAATGGATGCGGACGATGTGATGCCGAAAGACAGGCTCGAACGTCAGTACCTCTATATGGAATCACATCCCGATGTTGACGTTATGGGCGGATGTATGGAATATATAAACGGTGACAAGGAAGACAACATGATTGGCGAGGCAATGTCATGCACTGTTGACGCTATGCTGAAAGACAATATGATTGCAAATTCCACAACCATCGCCAGGCGCGAGTTTATAGAAAAGCATCATATACGCTTTGAACATAAATACGTCTATGCAGAAGATTATGGCTTTTGGATGTCCATGCTTCTGCATGGTGCAAATATTATGATTGAACCACAGCTGCTTGTTTCGTACAGATATTCAGACACCCAGACAACCAAGGTTCATTACCGGGAGATGCTTGAGGCAACGGAACGTGTCAAGGAAGATGCGCGTGCCATAATTTCCCAAAGACTGAATAATGGATATGTCAACCCGGCAATAAAGCCGACAGACAACAAACTCACTGTCATAATCCCTTTTCTCAACGAAGGGGAAGAAGTTGGTAGAACGGTCTGTAGCATTCGTGAAACTGTCGGCAATAAAGTTGACATTATAGTTATCAATGACTGCTCTACGGATGGCTATCCTTATCAAAAGGATTTGCTTTCCTTAAATGTTTACTATATAGTAAATTCAAAGCGCCAAGGAGTCGCTGCTTCAAGAGATATGGGCATTGGTTTGTCTAAAACCCCGTATTTCCTACTGCTTGACGGACACATGCGCTTTTATGATAGTCAGTGGTGTGAGTATATTGTAAATCTGCTAACTGGAAACGACAGAAGATTGCTTTGCACGCAAGGTCGCTACTTGGAAAAGGTTGATGGTGTTGTGCGTGAAATAGCTTCACGCACCTATAAAAGCTATGGAGCATATATGCCTTTAATAAAGGGACACACGTTGACTGAAATAGTGTGGAAGGGTAATGAATATGCTCCGGAAGCAGATACAGATCCAATTCCCGTGGTGCTTGGTGCAGGCTATGCGGCGAGCAAGCGATATTGGAATCATCTGCGAGGCCTTGAAGGTTTGCGCTATTATGGCAACGACGAAGCATATATCAGTATGAAGGTGTGGATGGAAGGGGGCGAATGCGTTCTTTTGAAGAAAGTTGTAGTTGGCCACATCTACCGTAAGAAGTCTCCATATAAAAGGTATAGTGCAGATGAACTTTTCAATGAATTGCTGATATCCTATCTTCTTTTTCCGCAATCATTGTGGTGTGTTGAGTTTGCAACGCTCTGCAAAACAAATCGGGATTTGTTTTTGATGGCTCTTGAAAAATTCCAGGAAGAAAGCAAACGATGGGTTGCCCTGAGGGAATATTATCGAAGAAGCTTTACAAAGACATTCCGTGATTTCACAGAAGTCCAGCAGAGATTGTGTTCCCAGTTCCTGGAGGAATTCAAGAAAAAAGATATAGATGTCAAGGGTATAGCGCAGTTTGTGTCAGAAAAGCCATTGGAGGAAAAAGGATTGTTTGATGGTACGATGGGGCAGATATTATGGCTGTGCATTTATGAAAACTCTTCAGAAGACCATATGTACAAAGATCATATCAAGGCTTTATGGGATGGCGTTGCAGCGGCCGTACACCACAAGAAGTTTCCATGTAATTTCAGCAATGGTCTGGCTGGTATTGGCTGGGGGCTCATTTTCTTGAAAGAGCACAATATGATAGAGGATGATATTTCAGAAGAATTGAATCTAATCGACCGACAGCTAAGTTGTTACGCAATTCAAAAGGACAAAGACTTGAGTTTGGCAACAGGGTCTGGCGGCATATTGGCTTATGCCACTGCAAGAAAAATGTATGGGATAAAGAATCATATACCAGCAGAGTGGATTGACGACAATGAGGAGATACTCATGAAAGCGGCCCAAATGGTAATTGACGAATCAAGCGAATTGAATGCACTTGTCTATGCAATGCGTTATATTGCACTTTGCCGTGAAGGATATGACGAGCAGGATTATCCAATAAATTTGGGCGACTGGATGGATGTCAAGGATTTCATACCTAAAAATCCCAGGAGGTGGACATCTGTTTTGACAGACACAACGTTGACCACTTCTACTTTATATCTAATTTACCATAAGAAACTAAACAGACATGGGAAAATACAGTAAATACAGTTTTCTTTTCCAGAACGGAAATAAGGGTGTGCTGTTTAATCTTGCAACCAGCAGGGTTATGGTTCTCGATGAAAAAATCGTTGAGATTATCAAGCAACACAAGGAAAACATAGACTTCATAAAGGACATCAGCAGTCCTCTATATGAAGAAATGGAAAAGAACGGCATGATTGTCAATGACGAATGCAACGAAGCTGAGGACATCATTGCAAAATGGGACGAGGGAGACAAAAGCCAATCTGGCTATCATCTGACCATCCTCCCGACATTAAACTGCAATCTCCGTTGCTGGTATTGCTACGAAGAGCATAAGGCCTCGTCGCAAATGACAGACGAGACAATGAACCGGATTTTGAAGTTCTTGGACAAAAAGATTTCCTCTGAGGGGTTGAAAACATTTAATCTTGACTTCTTCGGCGGCGAGCCTTTGCTTCCGTTCAAGAAACGGGTATTACCCATAATTCAATATGCAGCCAATGCCTGTAAGGAACATGGTGTCAATATGTTCTTGAATTTTACGACAAACGGTGTGCTCTTGACGGAAGAAGTTCGTAAAGAACTGTTGAAAATACCTTTGGCCGACAAGCCGGGATTCCAAATAACCATTGACGGCAACGAAGAGAAACATAACAAGTCAAGATGCACTGCCAGTGGTGAACCAACGTATCGCATAATTTTGGACAATATATTCGGTGCCGTGCGTGCGGGAATGCGCGTTAATTGCCGGTTCAACTATACGGAAGACAATATCGACTCTTTGGTTGACGTGCTTGACGATTTTGAGGAACTTTCCCCAGAAGAAAGCAAATTGATATATTTTGATTTTCAGCAGGTTTGGCAGGAAAAGAGCAAAACAGAAGTGCGTGAGAAGGCTTTGAAATTGGCAGATCTTTTCATGAAAGAAGACCAGCAGGTCAGAATCGAGAAGAACTACAATAATCAAAGATGTCGCGACGACGCCGAGAATCAGGCTACAATCAATTTTGACGGAAACGTATATAAATGCACTGCAATAAATATAACCCCTGACATTCGTGAAGGTGTGCTCAATGCAGATGGCGAAATCGAATGGAACGAGCGTTTCCATAAAAGAATGGCATTGAAGTACGGCAACAAGCATTGTAAGGCATGCGTGATTTATCCAATCTGTCACGGCGGATGCTCTCAGACAAAATTGGATGCAGACGAAAATGCGGAGTGTCTGTTCGGACTGGACGACAACGCAAAGCTGGAAAGAGTGCGTGGTCGTCTTGAATACATATTGAAAACAGGGCGAGTTTCATATTAGAATCTTGCTGAAATTTAAATAATTAACTTTTAAAACAATGAGCTATGGAACTAAAATCTAAAGTTCAAGAACTCGAAATGTTGGAAATTGAAATTCCGGCATTGGTTGAGACAAAAGAGGGTAAACTCTTAGGTGGTTTCTGTACTATTGCAACTACGGGCAATGACGTTTTTGCAACTCAAAATGGTTGCAATGGCGTTTGTAATGACGTTTGTCAAGACGGTTGTGTATTAGGCACTTGTCAAGATAGTTGCAAAGATACCTGTAATAATACTTGTAATAAAGGATGTCAGGTATCTCCAGCACCTACAAAAGACACAACTCCAACAAAATCAACTCAATCTTTAGTTGGTTTCTCATTTGTGTTCTGAAAAAAATGGGGTGTCTTGAATTTCTGAAACAATGTGTTTGGGACACTCCATTTTAGAGCAAAAAAATCTAGGTGGTGAAATAATTTTAAGGCCAATATTCCATGAGAAACAAATTATCATATTTAATAGCCGCCCTATTCTTTATTATAAGCCAAAGCCATTCTTATGCTCAAAAACAAATCTATGGTGATGTGCGTGATTGGCTGACTAATGAGTTGTTAGTTGGTGTTAAGGGCGTTCTTATGACAACAGATAGTGTTGTTATAGACTCTGTTTATACAGGCTGGATGGGGCAGATAGTAACAACTCGCAAACCTTGGTTCTTTAAGGTGAAGGATGAACCTGCTACATATATCATCCAATTTTCATACGACAATTATCAAACACAGTATAAGAAAATTCATTTTAATCCAAGAGGCCGTATGAAAAATTACGACTTCGGAACGATAAAATTGAAACGTCAGCGTGAGCAGAAACTCGGTGTGGCAACCGTGACGGCTTCACGCGTCAAGTTCTATACAAAGAAAGATACCTTGGTATTTAATGCCGATGCTTTCCAAATGGCAGAAGGATCTATGCTCGATGCCTTAATCAAGCAATTGCCTGGAGTTGAACTGAAAAGCAACGGAGAAATATATGTGAACGGCAAATATGTTGAGAGCCTCTTGCTCAATGGCGAGGATTTCTTCAAGAAAGACAATACCGTGCTTTTGGAAAATCTGCCTTCATATACTGTCAACCAAGTGCAGGTATATAAAAAACAAGGTGACCTGAGCCGTTTTGCTGGCAAGAATTTGGGCTTTGATGAGGAATATGTCATGGACATAAAGCTGAAGAAGCAATATTCCATTGGTGTTTTGGCCAATGCCGAGGGGGCGGCAGGAACAAAAGACAGATATATTGGACGTCTTTTTGCTCTGCGTTTCACGCCGCAATCGCGTGTGTCAGCGTTCGCCAATTTCAACAATATCAACGAAACACGTAAGCCTGGAGAAAGCGGAGATTGGACTCCCTCGAACTCCTTGGATGGCTTGCAGACAACAAAAACCGGCGGAGTGGACTATCTGGTCAGCGACAAGCGTAAACGTTTTAAGGTTTCTGGTGATGTTTCATTAACGCATTCTGATGCCGACAATATATATAGCTCCGTTGGAGAGCAGTTCCTAACGGGTGGTAACACTTTCTTACATAGTTACAGCAGGAGCAGAAATTGCTATACGAATTTCTCAACGAGCCATAACTGGTGCTTTATGTGGAAGAAAACCGAATTGCAGTTTATGCCATATTTTCAGTATAAGGACTACAATAATTATGAAGTCTCCGCTTCTGCAAGATTCAACAGAGACATTACGTCGATGTCTGGACTGACCGACAGCATAATGAATCCTGGTATAACTCCCTGGTTACAGGCGTGGGCAGTGAACAGAACCCTTAACGAAACGCAAAATGACGGTCATGACATGGTTGCATATTTGTATGCAAGCGTCAATCAGAAAATTCCTTTCTCGGATGATTTTGTCAATATCGATGCGTCTGCTTCTTTTCAAGACTATGTGACCCAAACCTACAACCGTTATCGTCTTGACTATCCACAAAACGCAAACAGCGTAAGCGACATTCGCAACCGCTTCTATAACGAAAAGCCATATAAGATAAACTCCTACTATGGTCGGTTGAGATACTGGTATTTCTTGCCATTCAATATGGCGATTACGCCGTCATATAAATACGAACATATATATATCCGCGATAACTATGGTATTTACCGTCTTGAGCAGTTGGCTGATTGGAACATCAACAACCCGTTGGGAATGCTGCCATCGGAAAGTGAATACCTCAATGTTGTTGACCGTCGCAACAGTTTCAACAAAACACTCAACACGGATAAAAATGAGATAAGCATACAATCGCATTGGGAAGGTTCGGTAGGTAAGAAAGGTGCATATATGTCCGTCAGTGCTGAGCTACCTTTGGTTATTACCCGACGCGAACTGGACTATCAGCGCGACATCCATATCGACACTTTGTTCAGCAAGACGGCGGTGACTTTCAATCCTTCTTTTGAACTTACGCACAACTGGCATAATTGGCAGCGTCAGGTGCAACTGCAATATAGTATGGAAGGGAGACTGTATGACCTCGTGCAGACTTTGGACTACAGAAGCGACAACAACCCGCTGCACATAGACGTGGGCAACGCACGCTTGAAGAACAGCTACCTCCACAATCTGTCGTTATACTATAAGAACAACAGTCCGCGCAAGCAGCGTTCCTTCAATGCCAGACTGGCCTACAACATTTCGAAGAACCAATTTGGCTATTCGAGACTTTATAACCGCCAGACGGGTGCTACCACCTTCCAGCAGGTGAACATCAACGGCAATTATAACGTTTCGGGAAGCGTGAACTACAATATGGCGCTTGACAAGAAACATCGCATATATTTCGGCACGTCGACCTCTTCGCAGTTCTACAACAATGTCGACCTCATCACCGTTGAAGGAGAAAACATGAATCCGCGCAGCAAGGTGAAGACCCTGTTCCTCACTGAAACCTTGAAACTCGACTACAAAATCGGAAGCCAGAAAATTGGGGCGAAGGTGAGCGGAACATGGCGCAACGCCACAAGCGCTCGCGAGGACTTTTCGACGGTGAATGCCGCTAACTTCAATTACGGACTGACAGGACAGTTTGAACTCCCGTTCGACTTCCAGATCTTCACCGACCTGACGATGTACAGCCGCCGCGGATATGAGGCGCACGAGATGAATACGGACGAACTCGTCTGGAACGCACGTCTCTCGAAGAAGTTCTTCAAGAAACGCCTGACTGTTGCGCTCGAGGGCTTCGACATCCTGCACAACCTCTCAACCGTGACACATTCACTCAACGGACAGGGACGCACGGAGACCTACCGCAACGTGATTCCGAGCTACGGCATGCTGCATTTGATTTACCGGTTGAACATCCAGCCGAAGAAGAGACAATAAATATGGCCTTTTAGTAATGGTGAAATAATAAGTTGAGCAATTTTGACCTGTATTTTTGTTGGTTTTGGAAATTGGAAGAGGGAGCATAGCGGGCTATGTGATCGATGACAAATTTCAAAAACGGCAAAAAGACAGGGCATAAGAAATAACTCCTTACTCCACAAAATTGGTCAAGTTATTTTTTTTACCATTACTTAAGTAAAAAGGTCGTAGAATTTTGATTTTTAAGTAGGTGGTCAGAATTATTCTTACATATGTAAAAATAAATCTGACCGCCTACTTATTTGCAAAAAAAACGATTGATGCTGAAAGATATATTCTCCCGCTCCAAATTGAAATTCACGCGGCAGTTTGACCAAATGGACTGCGGCGCGGCTTGCATACGCATGATTGCCTCATGCTATGGAAAGGACTACCCGCTGTCGTATTTGCGCACACTCTCGCATCTCACCCGCGAGGGAGTGAGCATTGCGGGCATACGCGACGCCTTGGACAAAATAGGGGCGGAGAGCCGCAGCTTTGAAATGACATTGGAACAGCTGCGGGAAAAATGTCCGCTGCCGGCCATATTGCATTGGGAGCAGAACCATTTCGTTGTGCTGGAAAGCGTAGACCGCAGCAAACTCACGGGACACTGGCACTACAAGGTGGCCAATCCTGCATACGGTCGCCACCGCTTCACGGAAGAGGCTTTCGCGAAATATTGGCTTAACGGCAACAAGGGCGTTGTCGTGGCCATCGCACCGCGTGAGGATTTCTTCAGCCGTCAGTCTGTCAAGGAAAAGCACAGTTTCGTGCGTTTCTCAAAAAAATACGTCTGGCCTTTCAAGTGGCAGATGGCCTTCACGTCTTTCATGGTGCTCTTAGGCTTGTTGCTTTCGCTCGTCACTCCTTTTCTGACACAGAAGATGGTGGACGAGGGAATCGGCATGCGCAACATGGGACTGATCATCAACATCATGCTGGCGCAGGTGGCGCTCTTCATCGGGTCGTTCTCGATGAGCCTTATAGGCAGCTGGGTCACTCTTCACATGAGCACTCATATCAGTATGCGCATACTCGGCGACTATCTCACAAAACTCCTGCGGCTTCCGATGACATTCTTCGACACCAAGAGCGTCGGCGACTACCAGCAGCGTATCGGCGACCATGCCCGCCTTCAGAGTTTCGTGACACAGGGAACCGTGCAGACGTTTTTCTCCCTCGTTTCCGTACCTTTCTTTTTAACTATCATCGGCTGGTATAGTCCGATAATTCTGGCGGCCTACATTTTCTTTACCATTCTGAGTACACTATGGATGACGTATTTCTTCCGCCGCCGGAAAGTGATAGACTATGAGCAGTTTAAGCTAAGCAGCGAAAACCAAAACAAACTCTACGAACTCATGTCGGGAATCACCGACATCAAGCTCAACGGATATGAGGAGTACAAGATTGAAGAGTGGCGCACGCTCCAGCAGCGGCAGTATGTCATGAACCAGAAGTCGCTCCGCTTGGGGCAAGTGCAGAACACAGGCTTCACGCTCATCGGCCAGTTTCGAAACATCTTGATCACCTGCTGGATTGCCGCCTCTGTCGTACACGGCGACCTCACTCTCGGCATGATGATGAGCATTTCGGCCATCATAGGGCAGGTTGGCGGTCCGCTTTCGCAGCTTATCGGTTTCCTCCAGCAGTTTCAGGACGCGAAAATCAGTTTGGAACGCTCGGAGGAAGTGCATCTCTGTGAGGACGAAGATGGTGTGGAACTTCTTGACGTTCCGACAGACACCCCGCGCGACATCGTGGTGAAAGACCTCTCCTTCTCCTATACGGGCAGCATCGGCCAGCCCGTGTTGAAGCACCTCAATCTCACGATTCCAGCAGGGCAGATGACGGCCATCGTCGGGGAAAGCGGCAGCGGAAAGACAACACTGATGAAACTTCTTCTGAAATTTTACCAGCCCACGCAGGGCGAAATCCTTCTGGGCGGCAAACCCTTGTCCTCGTTCAGCGCTAAGTCTGTGCGCCGTGTGTCGGGCATCGTCATGCAGGACAACTTCCTCTTTTCCGATACAATCCGCCGCAACATCGTTCTCGGCGAGCAGATGGATGACGGGAGGCTCGTTTCATCCATCACGACCGCCTGTCTGGACGACTATATAAAGAATTTGCCCGTTGGCGTAGAAACAAAAGTGGGCAGCGAGGGCATCGGCGTGAGTGGAGGAGAACGCCAACGCATGATGATTGCACGTGCGGTATATAAAAATCCCCTCTACCTCATGCTCGATGAGGCTACAAGTTCGCTCGATGCAGAAAACGAGCGCAACATCACTGACAACCTCCAGACCGCATTTGCAGGTCGCACCCGCATCGTCATAGCCCACCGCCTTTCAACGGTGCGACATGCCGACAATATCCTCGTCTTGCGTCATGGGGAAATCGTGGAACAGGGAACGCATGAGCAGCTGGTGGCAAATAGGGGATATTATTTTGAGTTGATACATAATCAATTGGAACTTGCGGAGGATAAATGATGCCGCCAGCGCCCCTGAAAGGGGCTCATATTTAGGGTAGGGGCTTGCCCCTATCTCTTGGGGCCGATTTATGAACCTCGCCCCTGTAAGATAGGGTATTCAAGATAGCATATTAAATATTGACAGTAGCGTGTCTCGCAACGGAGATTTGCGTTGGCCCGCATAATCGTCTGTTGCGGCGCCAGCATTGTAGCTCACTTTGCTCGCAAAGTGAGGGCCACGAACACGTAGCGAACATGGCCAGCGCTCTGGGGCATAACTTTGTTGGATTTTCAGTGCTTGGCCGCTACAATATTCGTCCCCCTCACTTTGCGAGCAAAGTGAGCTACAGTGCTTCGCCTCAGACCTTCACCGAATGTTCGCGCAGCACCTCTTGTTGCTATGCCGCCCTGCTATTTGACCCGAAACCGCGCAGAGATTTTCTGGATGTTTGAACACCCTAAAGTAATGCGTCGGCCTTCAGTCCCTATACTTTTTAGCGAACGCGGGACGAGACACGTTCGAACGCAGGACGAGACGCAATCGAACGCGGGAGGGCGTTCGCTATAAAGTATAGGGACAGGATTGGCTCGCCCTATTTTTGAGGAATGAGATACCCCATTAATTTTTTTAACGCCAAATGCTCATGAACCCGATTGGGGCAACATTACTAAATATTCTGATGGTCGCTTTTCACCTTCTCGGAAGCGTCTTTCCACAAGTAGCCTCAGTCACATAGCCCGCTATGCTCTTTCGTTTACTTACAAAAAACCACTTCCGATGTGGCACAAATCACCTCATCGGAATTATTAGCCCCATAAAAGATTTGCGCGTCAAACGGGCGTTTTATGACTTTACCTGTTGCCATCCGAAAATAATATGAAATTTTTTTCTGCGTTTAAAGCGTTGTCGTGCAGCGCTTTAGTAATGTTACGCGAAAATTTCTTGAAAAATAATTGCGAAAACATTTGGTGGGAATGGGGAAAGTCCGTAATTTTGCACTCGCTAAACGGGACGAGCGGTACACCACTCACCACCCCACCAAGCAAAGAGATCTATAAAATTCTTACATAAAACTTTTAAGAGAAGTACAAGACAATGAGCATTCTTACTCCTTATTAATATAAGAAGCTAAGGTGTTCGGGTAAATCAAGTACTGTCAATTCATTAAACAGGTAACATCCAAGAAGAGCCGTTAAAACAGAGAAAACAAAAACATTATATTACAATGAAGAGTTTGATCCTGGCTCAGGATGAACGCTAGCTACAGGCTTAACACATGCAAGTCGAGGGGCAGCATGAAAGGAACTTCGGTTCTTTTTGATGGCGACCGGCGCACGGGTGCGTAACGCGTATCGAACCTGCCTCATACTCGGGGATAGCCTTGCGAAAGTAAGATTAATACCCGGCGGTCTCGGATGGCCGCATGACTGTCCGAGTGAAGATTTATCGGTATGAGATGGCGATGCGTCCCATTAGCTTGTTGGTGAGGTAATGGCTCACCAAGGCATCGATGGGTAGGGGTTCTGAGAGGAAGGTCCCCCACATTGGAACTGAGACACGGTCCAAACTCCTACGGGAGGCAGCAGTGAGGAATATTGGTCAATGGACGAAAGTCTGAACCAGCCAAGTAGCGTGCAGGATGACGGCCCTCTGGGTTGTAAACTGCTTTTAGTTGGGAATAAAAAGAGGGACGTGTCCCTTATTGTATGTACCATCAGAAAAAGGACCGGCTAATTCCGTGCCAGCAGCCGCGGTAATACGGAAGGTCCAGGCGTTATCCGGATTTATTGGGTTTAAAGGGAGCGCAGGCGGCGGCGTAAGTCAGTTGTGAAATCGTGCGGCTTAACCGTGCAATTGCAGTTGATACTGCGTCGCTTGAGTGCACACAGGGATGTTGGAATTCATGGTGTAGCGGTGAAATGCTTAGATATCATGAAGAACTCCGATCGCGAAGGCATATGTCCGGAGTGCAACTGACGCTGAGGCTCGAAAGTGTGGGTATCAAACAGGATTAGATACCCTGGTAGTCCACACAGTAA
>ENA-OROK01002108-OROK01002108.1-human-gut-metagenome-genome-assembly--contig:-NODE-2108-length-17675-cov-3.532690_pt1 | contig 17675 bp, 23 predicted proteins | sample MGYA00242127_ERZ509046 | MGnify/ENA primary metagenome ERZ509046 (study PRJEB26280, sample SAMEA2338728) | human gut metagenome | biome: human gut; feature: human-associated habitat; material: faeces... | reverse complement strand
AATGGGCTTGTTGCGCGAAATTTTAAACGGAGAGAGAGGGAATTGGACAAGATTCGCAAGTCCTTAAATACCAATATCTCCACTTTTTAATAGCTTCGCTCAGTTGCACTTTAGTTGCAAGTCTTTTTTTATTTTCACCAAATATTTTTTAAAACCGCACAGAAGATAGCTACCAAAATACCTATCTGCCATACGGCTATGCGCTTAAAGGTTTCGATTTGGGTTTTGAGTTCCACGAGTTCCGCCTTTAGTCCTTTATGTCCATTGCCAAACAAGGTTCTTTCAAGGACATCAAGGCGTTTCTCGACAAGTTCAAGCTCTTTAGACTCCTCGCTCATCTCCCAATGCTAAAAGCCTTTCGAGTGATACCCGCTCCAATGTACGCCGATATGAGGTTTGCCATAAGCTCCTTCCAGACGTCGGCGAGGTAAAATCCTTTCACATATGCCACCGCAAAGCTTTCCTTTTCGGGAATCAATCCCCAGAGCCAGCCGCCGCTCTGTTCGAGAGTTTCGACAGCCACTGGTATATCCTCAAAGAAGGCGAATATAAACGGGCATAAACCAAGTATGGCAAAGGCCATAAAAAGCATAGTTCGCCTTACAAATACGCCTCCGTCTCCGCTACGAGTAAAGGCGGCATCGTGAGCGGCTACATCGGCACTCTGTTGCTTTTGTAGCGTTTCTAAAACCGCTGTAAACTTTTGGGTATTCAATGCGGATAACTGCCCGACAATCGTTACAATCATAGTGGCAATTCCGCCTAAAATACCGCTATCCCAAAGTGAAGTTATTAGTTCCATACAAGACTACAGCGTGTCAATTTGTTCGGTTCTTTTGCGCTTGGCTTCTTCAGACTTCCAAGAGGCAAGTACATCGCTTTTAATAGCTTCTTTATTGGGCGGTAAACCTTCAATACTCTTTGGAAGCGTGAAGGTTTGTCCGTGAATTCTATTGCCTTCAGGATCTATGGCATCACATATATATCGTGAAGCTTCAAAACCTCTTATCCCGATAATTTGGGCAAAGTCGGTGGCGTCCTCACCGAGTTCTACTATAGTGATATATTTATTCATGAGTTTAGTCTGTTTTGGTAAAGATTAAGTCTATCGTACCCCCACAAGAACAACTATACATAGGCATTACGTCTATACTGCTAAAATAATTGTTAATACCCTTATGCGGATAGATATTGTAAGCTATGCCCGCATTAACGGCGGGTATTTGTTCTCGGCAGACTTCATAGCCGTTTATATTCATAACAAAGATATTCTTGATATTATCATCTTCCTCTTGTGAAGTATCAGCTACATTGCCATCGAATTTCAGAATTATTTGCGATAGAGCCAATCCTGCGATGGAGCTATCAAAATACTCGAAATACGAGTTGTTAAATGCAGATATTTTAATTTTATGCAGATAGGTCTTTGAACCGTCGCAAGGCAATGAATACCCATTGTAGTGTGTTAAGTTATATTTTGAAGCTCCCTTGTTTATCCAGAAGTCACATTCAGTGCTCCCATAAAAGAGACCTTCTATTCCTTCCATGCCCCAAGCATATATATCTCTTACATAAACAGCATCTGTAGTTTCTTCTTCTACTCTATAATAGCTTGAACTTCCCTTTAAGAGGCAAAGCGTGGGAGTTCCCGTATATTTCATTCTTAGAGTGACATCTACTTCCTGCCACTCATCTTTGGGTTGGATATATCCTCTATTATCAATGTTATCGGTTTTTGATATAATAGTACCAGCTGTGCTTAAAGTATAGCTCCCAAGTTTTAATTGTAGTTTAGAGACATTGGGATTTGTGGTCGGCAGATATACGTTAAATTTTATTCGATACTTTATTCCACTTGCCGAAAATGAGTTAACGGGCAGGTTGTACTCCCTTGAGTAGCTGTAAGTTAAAACCTTAAGCGAAATCTTTAGGCAGTTTGACTTATTGCCAATACTTGCGCCACCAATTCGTCTGGTATTGTTCCCGAGGCGACAAGCTCCAATCCCTTATAGAGCTTGAAATCTCGGTCGTCCAAAGTCATTGCTATTTTATCTCCATATTTAATTGGATTTGAAATAGGGAATAAAACTTCTCGGCTATTATCGGTACCGGTTTCACTATCGTACGAATAAATATACCCCGCGTCTAATTTACTTCCATCTGCTGAAATAGAGGGATAAAAGTAATTATAATCGGTAGGTCAAGCTCGTGCTTTGAATCGACCTCAGATTTTGAATACACACTGAGATTGCTTCTTGCGGTTTCTTTATTAGCAAGGTCCGAAAGATTGGACGCCTTTTTTAACGCCAATGCGTCATTAGCATCGGTTTCGGACTTTGAATATACGCTGAGGTTTGTGCGCGAAGTCGCTTTGTCTGCCAAGTCCGAAAGATTTGCGGACTTCTTTGAAAACACCTCGTCAACATAGACTTTGTCGTAAAACTGCTCTTGGAGTTCAACTGTCGGAGCATTGTCGATTAGGTCATTTTTTACTCTGCAAGCAGTCTGTAATACGGTGATAACCTTGCCTTCGGTATTGGAATATTCCACCTCCAAAAAGGCGGTGATATATTCGCTCTCCTGAACGGCGTTTTCGATTGCCGTGGTGTTCAGCGGCAACACCACTTCCGCAGCGCCGTTCGGATTCAACGCGTAGCCAGCCGCATAGGTGAGTGATTTGGGATAGCCCTTGAAACGCGCAATCGCAACTCGAAGGAAGTCGGTGCCGACTACAAGCGGCTTTACTTCGTAGAGAGATTCTTCGCCCTTTTGCAAAAGGAAGATTTCGAGCGGCTCGTTGTCGCCCTGCATAAATACGGGCGCGGGCACGCTTCTGTCGGAAGTCAAACTCTGGACAAGCTTCTTGTTCTCAACATCTATAAAAAGAGTCATACAAGAAGCGGACTTGTCAAATTATTAGTTGAAAAAGCTTTTTGCCTCGATACGGGAAATGCCGTGCATATTGACGTAGCGGGAGCGCAGAAGCGACAAGTCGCGGTGTCCCATATTCAGTTGAAGGCGCGGCAGATCGGCGTAGTTTTTTGCGTGAAAGCTTGCGTATGTGTGGCGCAAAACGTCCTGAACCCATCGCCCGCGAAAGCCCGAATTATCGCGGATTTTGCGCCAGCGGCGTTGCCAGTCTGTCGGGCAGATTTTTTCTTCTTTTAATTCGTGTGAATGTGTTATTAAGAGCTTGTTCAAGACGGGCGGAATTTCCACCTGCCGAACCCCGCCTGTTTTCGAGCACTGCGAGCGGACGGTGATTGTCTTTTCTTCGGTGTCGATGTCGCGCCAAGTGAGGCGGCGAACTTCGCGCGGGCGGATTCCAGTGTATACCAGAAGCGCGGTAACGATGGCGTATTCGGGGCTTTCGCGTTGCGCGGTTTTGATTAGCCGCTTTGTTTCGGAAAGTTTCAGCGGCTGAATTTCCTTTTCGACGACTTTCTTGCGTTCGATTCGCTTTATCGGGTTTTTATCGCACCACTCGCGGCGGAGGGCGAATTCAAATAAGCCATGCAACATTGTCCGCGCCTTGTTAAATTGCGGGTTGGTATGAAACGCGGCATTCAGCCATTCCTCGCATTCAGCTACGCTAAGCTCCGAAAAGTTACGCTTGCCGAGTTCGGGATTTGTCCGCAAAAGACGGTTCCCAATACAGCGAATATCCCGTATAGAATCAGGGCGCAAATGTTGCTTGCTTTTTAAATATAGAGCAAACCCGTCGGCAAGGGGCATTTCCTTTGTGCGCATATGCCGCAACCCTACTTCAATGACTTTCGCGCAAAATTGGAGGTCGGTTAAGACAAAATTTTTCGGTTTAGCATCCAAAATATTTTTTGCGATTCTTGCCGCGTCCAATACGGAAACGTCAGTCCCCGTCAAAATTCTTTTAGCTGAAATGTAGTCTGTGTTCATCGTATTAAGAATACCCGTGTCAACTCCAAAAATCTAAAATAATTTGGAAGTATTTGATGAAATGCAAATAAACACTCTACAATCTTAGCGAATAGAGTGGTCTAACTATACTTATAATAGAAATGATAAGCATATGTCATTTTTGTTTGTTAGTTAGTTAAGAAAATTTCACGCATGGGGTATTCTTAATACCATATACGGTAATGCATGAAAATCGCTTATAATATTTTTATAATTAATATTATTTTTATTCTGTCTGCATGCACTTCGTTTAAAGACGGAATTTCAAAGACGTCTTCAACCGGGACGATTTTTATAGAATCCGTTTGCCCTATCGAAACGGCCAACAGGTTTGACGAATTGTTAAATATTTCTTTGGAGGGCCTAAGCGATTGCAATGAACGGCAAAAGTGCATGTTGAATGCGGCATGGCTTTCCATAAAGAAATTTTTAAATGCGCGGTATATGGATGAAATTCCCGCAGGGTCAAAAGCGAAAATGGACGTAAAATGGACTTCACCTGATTCTTTCGAGCTTGTATATGCAAACAGCCAACAGGAATTTCGCATTTCAGGGAAATCCGACTTTTCAAAATTCTCGACAATACAAACTACCGGAAACATGCGTGTTTGCGATTTTCAAACAAACGAGACTATTCATATAAAAATCGATGTGGTCGAAAAACGCTCGAGTAAAATTTTAGTCGGCCACTACTGGACGGAGGAGAAAATATAATATGAAAAGAATCATTTCAGTTTCAGCGGCATTATTGTTTTTGAAAACCTTTGCCTTTGCAGTATCCTTCCATTCCGAGGGGAAAGAAAGTATAGTTCCTCCCGGGATATACGACGAACTTTACGACGACGGGAGAGCCAATTTGGCGGTCGTTTTGGATGAATTCGGTATGGTCGGCGGTGTCGGAGACGGCGTTGTTATAAATTACGAGGGCGCAGACAGGTTAACCGAAATTAACGGTATAAGATTTTACAAAAAAAGTTCCACCTTAACCGACATAGGCGACGTGTATGCGGGCATTACAATGAAATTTACCGCAAATTCCTCCGGAACACTTTCGGGCTTGTTTTTTCGAAAAGCGTCGCAGGCAGAGGGTAAGTCTATATTTGTGGATAAAATAGACGTTTTTACTCAGAATGGCAGCGATTCCGCCAGTGCTGTCGGCATAAATAATTGGGAATCTACCGTAGGCAATATCGTAGGGCGTTCCGAAGGTTCATTCATAACTGCCGTCACGAATGGCGGCAACGTATCTTACGGTATTTGGAATCAGGTTGGATCTAAAATAGGGTCTATTTCAAATCTCAAAATAACTGCGAGTGGGGGGAATAAAGCTTACGCGATAATGAACGATGCCAATGGTAGCACTATAGGTGATATAAGCAACGTAGTATTGGAGGCGAAAGATAGTGTCTATGCCTCTGGAATTTATACGGACGGTACTATTGGCAACTTGGATAATGTTAAAATAGAAACTAGCACTATTAGTGTAGAAGCAGGCGTTATTAGTGACTCCTACGGAATTCACTCGGTAGGTCTGGGAGACGTAAGCAATTTGACTGTAAACATGAAAGGCAAAAGATCCTTCGGAATTTCATCCGAGAGCATAGGTAACGTAAGCGGCGCAACTATAAATGTGAACGCCGGTATGTCTTATGGGATTATATCCTATGACCTAGGTAATATAAGCGATTCTTCAATCAATGTTGTGGGAGTAAATGATGCCAGGGCAGTATGGATTGACGGAGCTTCCCGTGGGTTAGAATTGTCAAATGTAAAAATAACGGCACAACTTGATGACTTTGGAACTGCTGTTGGAGTATACTTTTCTAACTTAGATAATCCAAATTCAGATAATTCAAATCTTCTAATTCTCAAGAATTCTACTTCAATATCGGTATCGGCAGGTTCGGATTGGACATGGGAATATTCAATTGTGAATGAGGAAGGTGGTACTTTTACTATCAAGGGTGATTCCACAACACATACTTTTGACGGCGATATTGCATCCAAAGGAAATCTTATTTTCGACGGGCATTTTAAATTGCTGAATTGCACGATAGAAGCGCAAAACGGCATGGAAATTTCCGCAGGATCCTCTTTGGCATGGACGGACAAGCTTGTGGTTGAGGGAGACGTTACGATAGACGACTCTGCCATACTGAATATATACCTAAGCTCCTTTGAACTCGACGAATACTTGGTATTGGAAAGCGACGCCTCAATAACGCTAAGCGGAGTGATAGATTTGAATGTTTACGACCAGGGCGGGCAGGCTCTCGAAGGCTGGGAATACGAATTGCGCCCCGGCGAAGGCGGCGACCAGCTCTGGATAACTGCCGCAGTGCCCGAACCCGCAGCCTATGCGGCAATATTTGGCGCATTGGCTCTCGCTTTTGCGGCGTATCGCAGAAGAAAGTAGCAGATAGTTGTTGCAAATAATTTCTTAGGGCTTCTCAATTAGGGAAGCTCTTTTTTTTACCACTTCCCTACTGGGCACTTTTTCAGTATCGAATTTAAGCTTTAAAGACGTGCAACCGCATTTTAGGCATTTCCCCATTCCAAGGCGGGCGGAAGCCTTCCAATATTGGCATGTATCGCAAATTGCTTGGCGTTTTGCCAAGGTTTCATCGTCTGCTATCTTAAAGCCTGCACTCGCCCAACGAAAGGTAGCACTTGTAAAGTTCTGGAGCATTTTAAGCATGCTCGGCGAATTTGCCTCCTGCGAATTCCCGACAATATCGTCGTATGAAAGTTCACTTATTCGCAGGTTTTGTGCCATTACAATGTGTCTATCTTCAAAGCCACCGTTCCCGTGACCTGTTCCAACAAAGGTGCGCCCGCCTTAAATCGCGGGAGTTTCTGATTTCCTAAATCCTTAAGCATTTTTTATTATTCCTAAAGAGGCGGGATTTGCTATCGCAAATATCCCTTCAATTTTAGATTAAAGTCAGCTGTATATATATCTGTTCCACCCTTTTGGACCGCTTAAAAGGTAAGTTTCCGAAACCTTATAATTGCCGTCCGACATACTCTGGTAGGAAATCCCTGTGCACATCCATTGGTACATTCCGCCAACAGACGGCAATCCTCCTCCCCCGCCTATTGAGCCGATCCCGCCGAGGCTCGGCATTCCCCTTGAAATGTAGCCTACCGCCGCCGAATACGACGGCACGAGGTAGCTCTTTACCCCCGCCATAATCTTGCCGCCTTCTGTCTTGGAATTCCGCCCTGTGAACTTCCCGTCCTCGTCGAATATTCCGCAATTAGGTTTTTGAGGCGTCCCAGCCCAATTTTCAAAATTCGGGTGGCTTTCAATAGGTTCCTCGCGCATTGTACAAGAGACTTCCACCGTGTTTTCATACTGGTCGCTTGTTGAACTCCATGACTCGGCACCTTCGTATTGCGCAGTTATTAAAGCCCCATCGCCGTACTTTTTTATGGAAACCGATTTGCAATACAAACCGTTCCAAATCGGGTGAACGGACTTGTTTATTATAGGTGAATTTGCGCTTGCTGCCGAATATGGATAGCAAAACCAAGTAGCAGAACACGTCGCAACAGAATCCTCCGATACTACTCTCTCCCCCGAATCCCTGAGAAAACAAACTTCTCCGTTTTGTAAGCGTACTTTCATTATAGAAAGCCGCATTGTCAAAAATTATAAAAAAACCCTCAGGTGAGGGCTTTATATAAGATTCATATTTTTCAGGCTTCTACAAGTTGGACTTCAAAACGCAGTCCTAATGCAGATGAAGCTCTCGCCGCCGTCTTAAATGTTAAACTCGTATTCTTAGGATTGAGAATTCTTGTCGCAACCGCTCTCGTAGTCCCCATTTTTCGAGCAAATTCCGCTATGCTCATACCTTTGGATTCAAGTTCCTCGGAAAGCTTTATCGCAAGAAATTTGCAAGAGGCAAGCTCTTCAACGTCTGAACGAATATTATTGTCATCAAGAAAACTATCAAACGACGAACCTATATGTTTTTTACTTTTCATTTTCAATCTCCTTTAACCTTTTAATAGCCAGTTTTATATCCTTATCGTCTGTTTTTTGCGTCTTTTTTATGAAAGCATGCAAGAGAACTAATTTATCAAACACTTAGGCAAATAGTATTCGAACAATCCTGTTCTTTAATGTAGAGCGCACTTCATATATCGATTTTCCAAGATTTTTTACTAATGGTTCACCAACTGGCCATCGCCATTGTACCACCATTAAGTCTGTACCCACGATTTTCTTCTCCTCAACGGAAAGCTCTTGTAAGAACTCCCTGACGGGCTCTTTGCCGTTCCCGCTTCTATAGAAAAATATGGGTATGCTTTTATCTCGTTTCATTTTCTGTCCATATATGTATCAAAAAAGATACACAATGGTCAAGAAGTTTTTTAGCGCATTATTATTTCTCTCATATCTGAATTTTGCTTTTCGGTATTTTCAGCAATTTTCGTTAAGAGCTTCGATTGTTTTTTCGATTCATTGAGCTGCTTTTCTGCTACATCGTATCTGGTTGCCGTAAGACCTCCGCCTCCGATTTTAGCAAGAGAGCTGTCGTTATACTGGGATTTAGATTTTGACTTCGAGCCTTTCCCTGCGTCCTTTATTTCGGGTGTTGCATCAGCGGCGGCGTTTTTTTTGCTCCGAATCTCCGCCTTGGAATCTTTGCGGAAGGTTTGTTGCGCCCACGGGATTTTGCGTATGAGCTTGGTTTAGAGAGGAAATAAGCGGAAAGAGGAGAGGGTTGAAGTTTTGGGAAACAAGGAAATTTTGAGGGGGGAGCAAAAATTTGCGTGAAGGGGATAATGTTATTTAATATTTGACATATTTTTGAAATTGAATAGTCTGCATTGCACCGAAAACGGGTGGGTCATTCGCTTGAGTTTTCGCCATTCGCAATCCTCCAATCCCCTAAACCATGCAATCAATATCTAAAATTCTCCCATTCTGCGCCGCAGCCTTGTGGATTTTGCCGCAATCTTCGCAGGCGGTCGACATTGAGGGAACATTCACGTCGGATTCCGCTTTCCCCGTGAGCGTCACAGATCCCTCATTTTACACCTTAGACGGAGAGGCGTATTCCGGCGAAATCGATTCTTTTACAAATATCGCCATAAGCTGTTCATTATCCGAAGTACCCTCGGATTACACCATAGCGAGAGCGTCCTCTTCTCTCACTGCCGGAAATTTGACTTACAACATAGTTGATTTGCCCGAGAATTTTTGGGATAAAAACTTGCTGGAAATTTCCGGAAGCCAAACTATTTCTGTTGAAAACCTGACTGTCAATTTGCGCGATACGAAGACCAACCAGCCGATTTTGGGTTTTCAAATTAACGCGGGAGCGGTTTTGGAAACGCGCGGCGATTTTCTCTTTTCCGACGCTCGGAGCTCCGCGGATTGGTACATGACGCGCGTCGGATTTCGCGGCAGCGGAGATGTGAAAATCGGCGGCGATTTTACAATAGATTCGCAAATTCCCAATCCTTCGGCGCATAATCTTGATTCGGCATCTTTATACGTCTCTACTCGGACCTTTTCGGTCGGCGGAGTTTTGACTGTCAAAAATTCAAACGGAGACGATAATATACTTAAACTTTCTCCGTCGGAATCCGGCACGTTTACACGCACGTTGGGCGGTTTGTCGATAGAGCAAAACGGAATGATACAGCTCGGCGGGAATGCGTCCGCCGCGAACACTACCGAGCTGATTTTTACAAACTCCGGAACGAGCGAGTACACCGGCGGGCTTTTGACAATAGATTCCGCCGGAGAACTTGCGGACAACAAGCTGAATGTGCGAATGACGGCAAGCGACACCGCGAACGGCCGCCAGATTATGAGGTTTACGGAGACGCAGGGATGGTCTTTGAGCAACGGAGTTTTTTCCGATTCCCCCAACGCGCTGAACGAAGTCGAGGTGAGCGGCGGCAGGCTCGATCTGGGAATGTACGGCGGAATGAAGGGCGGCAGCCTCATGATAATGGGCTACAACAGACCTTCCGAAGCGGTGTTCAGCGCGACGGGGACTGCGGCGGACACGGAAATCGGCAGGGTGACGTTTGGCACCATGTCGTTCTACCGCGGAACGGTGGTTTTCGACCTCGCGAAAACCGACGGCGACTTCATCCAGGTGGACGGGGCTATGACAAAAGTTGCGGGAGCCTCACCGCTGGCGCTCGAATTAAACGTCTCCGCCTACGATTTGCAGGCGTGGATAGAGGACTCCGAAAGCGACGGGTGGAGCGCGGATTTGATGTCGTTTGCAACAGATGGCAGCAATGTTTCCGCCGACGACTTCACCCTGAAACTCCAAGACGGGATTGCAGGCAAGATAAGCATATCCGAGCTGGACGGCATTTCGACAATCACCGCAAACCTTTCGATCGTCCCCGAACCCGCGGCAGTCGCGGCTATTATCGGCGCGTTCGCATTTTGCGCCGCCGCGCGCCGACGGAGGAAATAGGTTGGAATATGAGGGGGGGATTGTGCGCCCCCTTTCAACCGTTTCCGTAGGGCGGCATTGCCGCTCCCATACCGGGGGGAGCATATTATGGCAATTGTTGGGTCAACACCAAAGGTTGTGGAATAGGTTGATTTTTTAGATTTGTCTTTCATAGTTTCACCCTGCGGGGTTTCATTGGGAGTCGGAATAAGCGCAGGGGTTGCTGGTTCTTTTATGGGATCTATAACTACTCAAGTTATAGATAATGGTTTTCAAAATATCAATTGGAATACTGTTGCAAGAGAAGGAACTTTTGGTGGCATTTCTGCTGGAGTTATGGGGAAATTCGTCCCGACTCCATCGGTCATAAATTCCGTTAGCAAAACGGCAAATAAAATAAACTCACAGGGTATTGATTACTTTCTTGATTTTGGAGTAAAAGTTTCAAATAAATTAACTCAAAACGGAGTATCTTCATCAAATCTGAATTCATACTTTGTAAATCCATATCTGAACTTGGGAATTGGTGTAGAAAAGGTTGCAACTAATATTGGTCGATATTCTTATGTATATGGATCAATTTTATCAAATAACATGAGCTCAGGCGGAAGTAGTTTATTGTCTGTAGGATATTCGTGGTTGTCATGGACAAAGTAATATTAACTGCGTGGGTATAAATTTTTACAAAAATTAGATGAAAACATTTCTTTTTTATATAGTATTCTTTATAGTGCTCTATTTAATATTTCCAAGGATAGGTACGTCTAAATATATTGATGAATCTAAAAAATTAGATCCAATTCGCGGACTTGACAGACATTATAGATATGATCCTAAATTATGCCGATTTCATTGGAGTCTTATTTTTATTTTGTATTTCATGAGTGCTGTATGGCCTACTATAGATGGTTTGTTTTGTATATCAAATATCCCTTTCGATAGAATAATAATTGTAAGTGGATTTGTTACTTTTGTTGTTTCTTTTATAGGCATTCCATATGTAATATTACTATTATCATTGAAATATAATCCAAAAGCAGGCGTATATATTTACAAAGATAAAATTGTTTGTATCGGGCGATTTTATAGCCAAACAATATATAAAAAAGATATTGAAAGTATTGAGTTTAAAGGAATTCTATGGGGATTTGAAATAAAAAAGAAAAATTCAAAAAAGAATGATTATATAATGGTAATGACAAAAGATTTATCTCAACAAATATCAACTTTATGTAATTATCTGGAAATGCAATAATTCGCGTTTATATAATCTATTTCTATTTTCATATAAATTATGATTTATAGAGTATATATATTTGTCAATCAGAATATATTATTTACCGTCCTAAATCATTCCCAATAATCTTCAACATTAGCGCGCCTGCGCAATTCATCGCCTCACAATCAAGATAGTGGTTTGGACGGTTGCCAATTTGTTCCCATATCCACGAGTTGCCTTTTTTTATGCGGTGTTCGGATTCCATCTGTTTTAGGTAATCTTCGGAAATATCTGTAGGCACTTCCCAAGTCGCTCCATTTTCAGGATTTTGATTCCTTCGGATACGGGCTAAGGTATCTTTTACATTTAAATTGCTCCAAAAGTGCATACGGCACTTAACGTCTCGAGATATAAAGATATTTTTGACTGGAGAATAAAACCTAAAAACGCTTTTACCTTGCGGTAGCCTATGAACAAAATTAGCTCTATTGTCTCCCATTAGAGCTATCCAACGGTGCTTGCCGCATTGCTTATAAACTTCGTAGGAATTATATCCTGCGTCGATAAAAACGAGATTTGGCAGTATTGAAAATCTCTGTTGAATATCCTCGATGTCTTCCCAAGTTAAAACCTTTTCGTGCCACAATAATCTACTCGAACCTTGCGGACTCCATGAGCGCACCACCAAGTAAAAATGGTCCATTTGTACGTCAACCGACATTATCCGCAATGGCGCGACACATTGACTCGTGTTTGCATACGCAAACCATCTCGCCCCTTCGGGGTCGTTGCTATCGCAACGCTCATTCGCGCTTCGCTTGAATTCCTTTTCGGCAAAGGGCTGGGATATAATTTCGCCTTTGGAATTGAAGCCTCCTTCCTCGTTCCAAAATTCCCCTTGATTGTATCCTGATGACGCAATTTCCAGTCGATAGTCTTCGGCAAATTCTTTCCAAGGCAGGCGAGACGTTTCTGGTAAAACTGTTGAAGCAAAGAACTGTCTCCCTTTCTGGCGGCAATTTTTGCCCTCAAATATAACTCCGCAAGTTTCCCCCAAGACATAGAAGCAAGAGCATTCCAGTGAAAGCCTACATTCTCCTTGGCGGCATTCGGATTTAAGGGAATGAATTTTCCGTCTTTGTTGAGAATCCGCCTCATTCTGTCTGTGTCTTCAAAGTATTCCCCACATTCAGCGCATTTTAAGGCGGTATTTTGATTTATCTTGGCAAAGTCGTATTCGCCGTTCTCGTCCTTATAATTGTCGTCCCACTCTATATTTTCCCACTTAAAAGGAACGTATTTGCCGCATTTGGGGCACTTGTAGTGCCATTCGCGCATATCGGTTGTTTCAAACTTGCGATGGGTGTCGTCGTTTTCCTCTCCGCCTTGCGACATAAAAACACATTTCCCGAGCCACCCGAAAGCCGTAGTTCTCGCCTCCACTTCCGCCATATGTCCGACTGGCCATCGCCAAGTTTCGTCTCCGAAAAGCCAGCGGATTGAACGGCGTTGGAGGTTGGTCTTGTTATACGCGCCCAATAGCCAAAGCGTCATTCCATTTGAGAAGTGAATTGTGCAGTTTCGCTGCTTATTCTTATTTTTTGGAAAGAGCTTTTTTACAGGCTCGCAACTTTCAAAAAGTTTTTGTAAGCGGCTTTCGGATTCGTCTTTTGCGTCTTCGTCTGTTTGGTCAAGCCACAAGCAAGGGCCGGGCAGATTGGCAATAATGTAGCAAAGTGTGAGTTCTGGACTTGTAGTCTTGGAGCTTTGAACTGCAGCTATAATGGACACAAGGCGGATTTTCGGGTCGACGATTGCCTCCATAACTTCGCGAATCCACGGCGAATTTTCGCTCCTGAATGGTCCAGGAAGCGGTGAATACGGAATGCTTCTTATGTGGTCTTCGCACCAACGCCAAGGCTCGCGACGGTCGGCGGGTGTCCAAGCGTCTTTAAGAATATCCCGAAGAAGCTTCATTTCGTAAGCAGCCAACCGCAGAACTGCGATTCTTTGAAGACTATTTCCGAATTGAAGCCGATTGCGCGAAATTCCGCTTCGTTGTCGGCTACGGTTTTGGGATACATACAGCCGCGTAGGGCTTTCGCCTTGTTTATGATTTGCTCGGAACTAAAGCCGTTCTTTGCTTTCATCTCCCAATAGAGCTGCTGTAAGATGTCCTGCATTTGTGCGGTAGAGCCGAGTACTTTCTCGACTACGAACATTCCACCCGAATTTTCAAGGCAGTGGTAAATGCGTTTTAATAGCGCATTTCGGGCGTCAGGACGCAGGAATTGCAAAGTATAGAGCGAAACCGCATAGGAAATATTCGGGAAATCTAAAGGCTTTTCAAGGTCTGCGAATGTGATGTCTATGCCTTTGAGTTTCGCCTGATTTATCATCGCCTGCGAATTGTCGTAGCCGATTAGCGTCAACTCCTTAGTATGGCGGCGTTTTATTCTTCGCAATGTCTCGCCTGTGGAGGCCCCAAAGTCTATTACCGTGGAGCTTGGAAATGTAAACCAATCAGAGAAGGTCTCGGCAAGCTCTTGAACGTGGGTGTAATTCGGCACACTCTTTCTAACGTGCTTGTCGAATTCGGGCGCGACGTGCTCGTCAAATACCCAGTTGCTTTGTCTCGAAATAATTTTGTCGTCTGTATGCAGTTCCATACAAGACGACCAAGTGTCAAAATTAGAGATTCAAAAGCTTTTTAATTTCAGATTTTACATTATTAAAATCTGTTGTTGGTAGAATGCCAAGTTTTCTTGAAAGACAATTCTTATCTACGCTTGCCAACCCTTGAATATTGATTGCGGAAGGCTTTGGCAACCACTTGATATGTGTAATATCAATTTCTCCATTGCAACCCCGTATTTGCGACGTAAGCGGAGCTACAATTACAAGCATTCTTGAATCCTCAGGAGTAGGATAATAAAGTACAAGAACAGGGTGGATTTTCCCAATAATCCCGAAATCTGCGATCCAAACCTAACCCGCCTGCGGTTTTTGTTTAGTATTCACCGAGAGCCTCGTTCCAAATTTTTCCTTGTTCTTCGTTCGACAACAACCTTTCTGGTTTTGTCGTGACCATAAAAGGCAAATCGTCCCTAAGCTCTACTTGTGAAATGAAAATATTTATGGCGTCCGACATTTTCAGCCCTAGACGCGAGAATACTTTTTCGGCTTTCTTTACCTTGCGGGAATCGACTCTCGCCCTTATCAGTATTGTTTCTTCTTTCATGGGCATAAATATGCTCAATAATGCTCAATAATGTCAAGGAGATTATCGACAAATTATTTTAGTCTTAAAATCTTCTGCCCATAAAGATTCTATGCTATAACACGAATACATGGCTCTTGTCTTTGGATTGCTTTCTATCCCGAAATAATCCTTTCCATTCCTGCCGTGTTTCGGGAATATATAACGCAACAACAAGTCTTCCTTGATATCGGGAGGAGTGGCGGAAATTTCCGCGAAATAGGCTTCTTGCGGTTGCCAATCTGTCAGAAGCTTTATGCGTTCCAATGTAGCCTCACGATACTTTTGGGGGCGAGCCGTTATCAGAATTGCGTACTTATCTCTCAAGAAATCCACAAGCCACTGGCGATATGTCTCCTGTTCGATCTGGCGTATGAATGGATAAATTTTCGGTGCGCCCCATTTAGGCGAATTTTCCACAAGCGTATAATTCAAATCAACTAAGGCGATAGTATCGCTTCCATAGAAGGGGCTTTGCCCCTTACGCAAATTCGCTCCGCTCATACTGCTATCCCATCATAGCGGCGTTTAAATGCATTTACTGCGTCATCAACCAATCCCATACGGCTACCGTCAGGGTAAGGCAAGTCAAACTCAAATTGTAATGCTTCCTCAAGCCGTTCCCACGGAATGCGCCTAACGTTTTCACATTTTGCGCAGACATTGCCGCTCATCTCCGAAACTCCGATATGATAGGGTTCAAAAGGGGTACAATCAAATCCTGCGGCATTTAATATATTCGTCTCCGTAAGGTGTCCCGCGCCGAAATCGAGAATGGAATTGCCGTGTTCTCTGCGCCATTTCGCCTGTTGCGACTTGTCGAAAATATCGAAACTATGGCAGGGCTTGTTGCCGTGAACGGCAAACACAAAGCCGTGTCCCAACTCTTCGCGGACTCTGCGGGCACGGCGGAATGAATTATAGCGGAGCAAATCCTCATATCGCTCGTGAATGTTAAAATCCATTGTAAGCAGGTTCATCATGGCGTCGGCAAATTTGGCTTCTTCCTCGGAAATATATACAACATCGCAAGCATCCGCCTTGAGTTCGGCGAGCATTTCCAAACGCCCAATGCCGTTTATAACTTTACCGTCGGGTGTGCAAACGATAGGCATGATAATTCCAGCCTTGCGCAGAGTTCTTGCAATGCTCTTTGCATATTGAATCCACCTCCCAGAATTTACTTTGCAAAGTTTGGCTACCGACACCTTACTCGGATAAGCGCAACGGAAAAACTCTTTGCTCTCCAATTCCTTTTCCTGAATATTTTTGGCGAGTTCCGAGAGGTTTAGAGTTTCCAGTTCGCGCTTAGCCTTTTCGGGTGTTTGGCAAATATCGCCGTCGTTTGTGGCGCGGTTAAAGACTATGTTCAACGCCTTGCGCTTCTCCAACTCCATCGGCGGAATCTTGAAAACGGGGACGTTTTTTACGCCCATTCGAGTTGCTACAAAATGCCTCTGGTGCCCTGAGAGGATTTCACCATTGGCGTCGGCGTAAATAGGAGCGATAAAGCCGAGCTTACGGAGTGAAAGTTCTATCAAATTGAGACGCTTCGGGTCTGCGGTTCTCGGATTGTAGGTTGACGGATTTACCGCCGAAAGTGGCTCAATTAGGGTGCTTTTTGAAATTTTCATTTAATAATTTATGATTTTATTTTGAGAAGATTTTTTCAATTTTTTGATGAGGATAATAATTTATCTGAGGAGAAAAATTGGGAAAAGATTCCAAAAGAAAACGGAAAGAATAAATGCAAAATTTTACAAAAGTGCCCCATATCATATCGCAAGCCACCTACGGATTTCGGCAACGACAGCTTCCTTATCAAATCCCACGTCTTGCTTTAGTTTGTCAATCCAAACGCCAAAGTCTTCCTGCGAAAGCCTGAAGCGATAGTTTGCAACTTGTATCGTGACTTGAGACTCCGAAAGCTCCTTTTCTTTTTCGTCCCCAAAATCGGGCTTTTTTTCGCCCAAAAGGGCGTCAAGGTCTGTCGGCTCAAAGCCCGCAAGAATTGTGTCGAAATCGCTTGCCTTAAAGCCGTCAATAATGTCCTGCAATCCGTTTAAATCGAGCGTGGAAAGCTCTGCAAGTCTGTTGTCTCCCACAAGTACTGCAAGCTCGTTATCTTCGGTGGCAAAGTCTTGATATTCGACCGGCACTATACTAACGCCAAGTTCTCTTGTCGCTTACCACGACAGCTACGCCGCAGCGATGGCGAAGTACGGATTGCAGCGTGGCATACGAGGTTCGGAAGCACGGCACACAACCACCGCCCAATACTACCGTGACCTGAAACGGCAGACGGGAGAGCTTGAAGCCAACGTGCAGCAGTTGCAGACCGAACGCCAACAGGCAAAGCAGGAACTTGACGAAGTCAAAAAAGAAATCAAGTCGGAGAAGCTGGAAGCCGCCAAGACCGAGGCGAAAGCGGCACTCGTGGCAAAAGTAGGTTCTCTTTTGGGTAGCGGCAGACTGAAAGAGTTGGAAGCCGACAACCGAACCTTGCAAGGCGAGGTTGCCGCCCGTGACGAGAGTATCGAATTATTGCAAAAGCAGATGGAGCGGCAGTAGGAGGAACACAGCCGCCAATTGATGGAACTGCAAGCCAAGTACCGCAGGGAAATGGCGGACAAGGAAGCGGCACACCAAGAGGAAGTGTCATTCCTAAAATCCATTATCCAAAAAGCCAAGAAATGGTTTCCGCTGTTTCAAGAGCTGGTGTATATGGAGAAGTTCTGCCTTAAAGTCGGCTTCAACGAAAGGCAGACTGCCACGCTCATCAGCGGCAAACCGCTGTTCTACGAGGGCGAGCTCTATTCGGAAG
>ENA-OROK01002098-OROK01002098.1-human-gut-metagenome-genome-assembly--contig:-NODE-2098-length-17737-cov-5.153659_pt1 | contig 17737 bp, 13 predicted proteins | sample MGYA00242127_ERZ509046 | MGnify/ENA primary metagenome ERZ509046 (study PRJEB26280, sample SAMEA2338728) | human gut metagenome | biome: human gut; feature: human-associated habitat; material: faeces... | reverse complement strand
GGTCTGGTTTTTCTCCTCGATCGTCGTCTACATCCTCGTTTCGGCCGTGCTGGCCGTCATGGGCAATCCGCTCGTGAAGTTTCTTTCGGGGCTTCACTTCAAGGGCTGGCAGGTTCCCCGCTGGCTGGCCGCGCTGGCGACCCTCGTGGTGATCTGGGTCGTCCTGGCTACGCTGTGTTCGTTGTTCGTGCCGCTGGTCTTCAACAAGATAAACCAGTTCGCGCACGTCGACTTCGCGGCGGTCGTGGGGAGCATCGGCGAGCCGATCGCCCGGATGCAGCACGATTTGCAGGCGCTTTTCTCCCTGCCCGAGAGCACTTTCTCGCTCTCCGACGAACTGACGGCCGCCCTCCGGCAGATCATCGACATCAATTCGCTCAACACGATTTTCTCGTCGGTCATCAACCTTGTGCTTTCGTCGGTGATCGCCATTTTCTCCGTTTCGTTCATCACCTTCTTCTTCCTCAAGGAGGAGGGCCTGTTCTACGCGATGGTCACCTCCGTTTTCCCGGAACATTATCACGGCAACATCACCCGTGCGCTGGATTCGGTGACGGTCCTGCTGGCGCGCTACTTTACGGGTATCCTTTCGGAAAGCCTGCTGCTCACGATCGCCGTGACGCTGGTGATGATGGCCTTCGGGATGAAGGCCGCCGACGCGGGGTTCATCGGCCTTATCATGGGTGTGATGAACGTCGTGCCTTACGCCGGGCCGCTGATCGGCGGCGTGGTCTCGGTCTTCGTGGGCATCGTCTCGCCGATCGAGGGCATGAGCGTGGGGCATACGGCTTTCGTGATCGCCGGGTCGCTGCTGATCCTCAAGGGTATGGACGATTTCATCCTCCAGCCGACGCTCTATTCCGAACGAGTGAAGGCGCATCCGCTCGAAATCTTCCTGGTGATTCTCATTGCCGGGTCGCTGGCCGGAATCCTGGGCATGCTGCTGGCGATACCTTCCTATACGGTACTGCGTGTCTTTGCCAAGGAGTTCTTCTCGCAGTTCCGGCTGGTGCGTAAACTGACCGAAAAAATCTGATGGAACGGATTCTGATCGAAGGCGTTGTGGAGCACGGACGCCGACTCGGACGTGAGTTGGGTTTTCCGACGGCCAATCTGGCCGTTCCGGAGGACGTCGCCGCTGCCGACGGGGTCTACCATTCGCGTGCGGAGGTCGGCGGGAAAGTCTATGACGCCATGTCGAACCTGGGCCGCAACCCTTCGGTCGGGGGTGTCGAGCGGCGTTTGGAAACGCATATTTTCGACTTCCGCGGCGAACTTTACGGCCGTTGGCTGCGGGTCGAACTGCTCGAAAAGATCCGCGACGAACGCCGGTTCGCTTCGGTGGAGGAACTGCGCGGGCAGATTGCCAGGGACAAGGAATATATTTTAGGATTGAAATAATGTGTCCGTATTTTGGTCAAAAACCCGGTTGCGTTGCGACAAGCCCCTCCCGAGGGAGGGGTTTGGGGTGGGGTCAGACTTGTAAACGCGGCGGTACGCCGCGGGTCTCAACCGGGCAGATACGGACGAACGATGCGATAACTTAAAAACATACTGCTATGTATATTGACAACACTCTTCCCTATAAGGTTGCCGACATGTCGCTGGCCGAATGGGGCCGCAAGGAGATCGAGATTTCCGAGCATGAAATGCCCGGCCTGATGGCCGTGCGCCGCAAATACGGACCCGAAAAGCCGCTGAAAGGCGTACGCGTGATGGGTTCGCTGCACATGACCATCCAGACGGCCGTTCTGATCGAAACCCTTGTGGAGCTGGGCGCCGACGTGCGCTGGTGCTCGTGCAACATCTTCTCGACGCAGGACCATGCGGCCGCCGCGATTGCCGCCGCAGGCGTCCCGGTCTTCGCGTGGAAGGGCGAGACGCTGCCCGAATACTGGTGGTGCACCGCCATGGCCCTTTCGTTTCCCGGCGGCAAAGGCCCGCAGCTGATCGTCGACGACGGCGGTGACGCCACGCTGCTGATCCACAAGGGTTACAAGGCCGAGAACGACGCCTCGACGCTCGATTACGAACCTTCGTCCTACGAAGAGGAGGTGATCCTCGGCACGCTGAAAAGCATTTTGGCCGAGGACCCCGAAAAATGGCACCGCACGGTCGCCGAATGGAAGGGCGTGAGCGAGGAGACCACCACGGGCGTACACCGCCTCTACCAGATGCAGGAGGCCGGCGAACTCCTGGTTCCGGCCATCAACGTCAACGATTCGTGCACCAAGTCGAAGTTCGACAACCTCTACGGCTGCCGTGAGTCGCTGGCCGACGGCATCAAGCGCGCCACGGACGTGATGATCGCCGGCAAGGTGGTCGTCGTGTGCGGCTACGGCGACGTGGGCAAGGGCTGCGCCCGCTCGATGCGCTCCTACGGCGCCCGGGTGATCGTCACGGAAATCGACCCCATCTGCGCCTTGCAGGCCGCCATGGAGGGCTTCGAGGTGAAGACCGTCGAGAGTGCGCTCGCCGAGGGCAACATCTATGTCACCTGCACGGGCAACTGCGACATCATCACGCTGGAGCACATGGTGCGGATGCGCGACCAGGCCATCGTCTGCAACATCGGCCATTTCGACAACGAAATCCAGATGGCGCGCCTCGAAACGTCCGGGGCCGTGAAGTTGAACATCAAGCCGCAGGTCGACAAGTTCACTTTCCCCGACGGCCATTCGATCTTCATTCTGGCCGAAGGCCGTCTGGTGAACCTCGGCTGCGCCACGGGGCATCCTTCGTTCGTGATGTCGAACTCTTTCACCAATCAGTGCCTCGCGCAGATGGAGCTGTGGCAGAAGGAGCACGCGGTCGGCGTCTACCGCCTGCCGAAACACCTCGACGAGGAGGTGGCGCGCCTGCACCTGGACAACCTCGGCGTCGAACTGACCCGCCTGACCCGGCGTCAGGCCGACTACATCGGCGTTCCGGAGGACGGTCCCTACAAGGCCGAGCACTACCGTTATTGATTTCAGGGGCTTGCCTCTTTCGTTTGTCCGGCCCGGATGGAACATATGCTCCTCCGGGCCGGACTGCGTTCGCATTCTTCTCCCGAAGCCCTGTCAGCAGGGCGGTTTTTCCGGATTGTTTCCCGTTATTCGCATAAAAACACCTCTCCGATTAAGAACTTTTGCGATTTTAGGGTACTTAATCAATAGAAAGCATGGACCCGACCGACATCCGTTACATCCTCGACGACCTGGCCTGCAATGCTTCCCAGGAGGCTTTGCAGGAACTTTATATGCTTTATTACAAGCGTATAGCCCGTTATATCGGATTGTATGTCCGCTATGACGGGGCTGTTATGGAACTGACTTCCGATGTGTTCTTCGCGGTCTGGGAGAACCGTCTTGAACTTCCCGAAATCCGGAATTTCAATGCTTATATCTACCGGATCGCCAAATTCAAGGCATTGAATTATCTCCGGAAACGCAACCTGCCCACCGTCAATCTGGACGAAATGCCGCTGGACCTTTTCGCCCGCACCAGCACGACTCCCGAGGACGACTGCATTTCCGCCGAGACCGTCCGCGAGATAAACCGTGCCATCGAGTCGCTGCCGCCCAAATGCAAGCTGGCCTTCAAACTGGTGCGCGAGGACCGGATGTCGCACCACGAAGCGGCCGAGACGCTCTATATCTCCGTCAAAACCCTTGAAGTGCACCTGGGCCATGCCGTGCAGAAGATCCGCGAGGCTCTGCGCAAGAAAAATATTTGCTGATCCGTTAAGAACATTCCGCCGTTTCCGGTACTTAATCCATAAGACATGAAATCAAAAACAGACATACGCACCCTTTCGGAAAAAGAACTCAACGCCCGGCTTGTCCGTGATCTCACGGAGGTTTGCCCGGCCGGTGAACGCGAAGCCCTCGCCGCCTGGCGGGCCGCCGATCCCGCGCATGAAGAGGAATACGCTCGGATCAGGAGCTATTGGAACGCCCGCGTGACGACGACCCGCAGCATTGATCCGGAGCGGGAGTTCCGGAAATTGCAGCGGCGGATCGCTGCCGGCTCCGAATCGCGCAGGAGCGGCATGCTGCGCCTGCTCGCCACTCGTATGGGGCGTTATGCGTCGATGGCCGCCATGCTGGCCGTGGGACTGTTCTGCGGATGGGCGCTGTCCGGTCCCCGTGCTGCCGAAAGGTTCGCCTTCATCACGGGCAGCAGCATTTCGTCGTTCGAGCTGCCCGATGGCAGCCGCATTACCCTCGATAAGGAGAGCCGTCTGGAATACGACGGTGATTTCGGCAGGGACGAGCGGAACGTGCGGCTTGTCGGCAAGGGCTTTTTCGAAGTCGAGAAGATGCCGGACAAACGATTCGTTGTCGAGATGGGCGATGTGCAGGTCTCCGTGCTGGGCACGACTTTCGATGCCAGCAACCGGACTGAAGAGGGCATTGTCAGCGCTTCGCTGGTCGAAGGGTCGGTCGCGTTCCGCGCCGGAAATCAGAATCTGCGGTTGACGCCTTCGCGCCGGGCCGTTTATCATGTCGGGAGCGGCGAAATCACCGTCAGCGAATTCGATCCCGAGATCACGACCGCCTGGAAGGACAATCTGTTCCGCTACAAATCGCTCACTCTGGAGGAGGTCCTCGAACAACTCTCCGCGCGTTACGACGTCCGCATCATCACCGATGCGGGAGACGTCGGCCGGACCCGCTTTTCAGGTGCGCTCGAAACACGGCTGTCCGTCGAGCAGGCGCTCGACATCGTGAGCCGCCAGACCGGCATGGAGTGGAGCAAACTCGACAATGTCTATTTTGTTACCAAACGCTGAAAATCCAACCCGATAATACCGAACTCCTAAATTTTCCGATGCCTATGAACTGACAAGATTCCTGTCTTCGCCTTTCCGATTTTTGCGGCTTCCGCCCGAACGGATGCCGTTCTGCTTCGGTCCGATGCCCCGATCGCGGCAACGTACCAATACCTTTAAACTTCCAACCCGGAAACAATGAAACCAAACTTTACCAACGCATTTTTTCAGAAGACACGCTGCTTGCGCACCGTCCTGCGCCGTGCGGTCGTGTGCATGCTGTTGCTGGGCACGACGGTCGTTCACGCCCAGGAACGGAAAATCACCGTGGATACCCGACAGGAGGTGTCGCTCGTGCAGTTTTTCCGTCAGGTAGAAGCCTCCAGCGACTATCTGTTCAATTACAAGGACCAGGATGTGGCGGACATCCGTGTTTCGGTGAAGGTCGCCGACGCCTCGATCCAGGAGGTGATGGATCTGGCATTGGCGCGCACTTCGCTGACCTATACCGTCAAGGGCCGCCATGTCATCATCGGACAGTCCGCAGCGCGGTCTGCCGGAACACCCGGAACCGATTCCCGGCCGGTGGCCCTGACGGGGCGTGTTACCGATGAAAAGGGCATGCCGTTCGTCGGCGTCACGGTCATCCAGGAGGGAACCACCAACGGATGCGTCACCGATGCCGACGGCAACTACCGCATCAGCGTCCCGGTCGGGGCGTCCGTTTCGTTCAGTTATATCGGCTACAAGACCCAGCGGACGCATGTCGGCGTGCAGACCCGTGTGGACATCCGTCTCGAACCGTCGGACATTTCGCTGGAAACGGTCGTGGTCACGGCCCTCGGCATCAAGAAAGCCGAGAAGAGCCTGGGATATTCGCTCCAGCAGGTCAACTCCGACGCTTTCGACAAGGTGAAGACCGATAATCCGATCAACGCCCTGAACGGCAAGGTTGCCGGACTTACGGTCAATACCCGCGCCGGCATTCTGGAAGATCCTCCGATCAAGCTGCGTGGCGAGACCCCGATCTACGTCATCAACGGAACGCCCGTGACCTATTACCGCGGCGTTTCGTCGGACGACATCGAATCGATCACGGTCCTGAAAGGTCCGCAGGCGGCCGTGCTTTACGGTTCGCGCGGCGCCAACGGTGCGATCCTGATTACTACCAAGACAGGCGACGACATCGGCGAGAAGACCGAGATCACGCTCAACTCCTCGACGATGTTCACCGCCGGGTACCTCACCCTGCCCGAGCAGCAGAGCATCTACGGTACGGGCGATTTCGGCCAGTATTCCTACCTCGACGGCAAGGGCGGCGGCGTATACGACGGTCTGTGGACCTGGGGCCCGAAACTCGACCAGAAAGACCCCACCACGCCGAGCGGTTATTTCGAGACCGTACAGTACAACAGCCCGATCGACCCCAAGACGGGGAAGCGGATTCCGACGCCTTTCGTCTCCCACAAGGACAATTTCCGCAATTTTCTGCAACAGGGCCTCACCACGAGCAACAACGTCAGCATCTCCCATAAATTCAAGGAGGGGTCGTTTCGCATCAGCCTCAACCAGCTCTACCGCCGGGGGCAGACTCCCAACACCGATCTCAAGCGCTTCGGCGTCAATATGGCGGCCAACTACAACATCACCAGGAAGCTGCATATCAATGCCAGCATGATCTACAACTATACCTATTCCAAAAACCGTCCCTGGTCCGGTTACGGCAATTCGCATCCGTATTACAACATTCTGGTGTATATGGGCGCCAACAACGACATCCGCGATCTGCGCAATTACTGGGAGGAGGGGCAGGAAGGCTACGCCCAGCGTAACTGGAACCACGTGTGGTTCAACAATCCCTGGTTTGTGGCCGAGGAGTACACGCGTCCTTACAGCGAACCCGAACTGATCGCTTCGGCGTCGCTGGACTACGACATCACCGACGACCTCAATTTCATGGTCAAGGCCGCCACCGACTCCAAACACCAGAACCAGGAGGAGTGCAAACCTTACGCCTGGGTGGGCAACGACCGCGGTCTCTATTCGGTCGGCAGCGACCGCCGCGTCGACGTCAACCTCGACGCCATGCTCTCGTACAAGAAACGGTTCGGGGAGTTCGACCTCGACGCCATGCTGGGTGTTTCGCTCTTCAACTACCAGCGCAATTACCTCTTTTCGACGACCGAGGGCGGACTCCAGCAGCCCGATCTCTACAACCTTTCCAACTCGCAGAACACCCCGTCGACCACTTCGAAGATCGAACGCCGCCGCATGGCCGGCGCTTACGGGTCCGTCACGCTGGGTTACCGCGATGCATTCTACCTTTCGTTCACCGGCCGCAACGACTGGTCGTCGACGCTCAACAAGAACAACCGCTCCTTTTTCTATCCGTCGGTGGCGTTCAGCGCACTGATCACCGAGGCGGTCAAGCTTCCGAAGGCTGTTTCCTTCTGGAAAGTCCGCGCCTCGTGGGCCAAGGTCGGGTTCGACCAGTCGACCGTCTACATGTTGCAGGACACCTATTCGTTCAATACCTACTGGGACGGCAATGCCGCGTTCACGCCTCCGACCACGATCATCGATCCCAATATCAAACCCTATTTCACGAGTTCGTTCGAGGTCGGCACGGACCTGCGCTTTTTCGGCAGCCGCCTGCGTTTCGACTTCAGCTATTACCGCACCTACGACGAGGGCCAGATCCAGAAGGTCGACATCAACCAGTCGAGCGGCTACGAGGAGATGCTCACCAACGGCAACGACTACCGCCGCGAAGGATACGAACTGATGGTCGGGGCCACGCCGATCAAAACCAAGGATTGGAAATGGGACATCAGCTTCAACTGGTTCCAGACCCGTAAGTACCTCGACAAGATTTACAACGGGGCCTATAACTACAACAACCTCAAGGTGGGCGACCGTGCCGATGCGCTCTACGAGAGTGTCTGGCAGCGTGATCCGCAGGGCAATTTCATCGTTTTCGAGAACAACGGGCGTCCCATCGAAGACCCCTTCAAGCGTGTGATCGGCTATGCCGGCGCCGATTGGGAGTTCGGCATCTCGTCGACGCTGCGTTACCGCAACTGGAGCCTGTCGTTCGACATCGCGGGCCGTGTCGGCGGTGTCATCCGTTCAGACCTCAACGCCCGTATGATCGAAGCCGGAACCCACAAGCTCACGGCCGCTCCCGAGCGGGAGCTGGACTGGACGAAAACTCCGTCGTACATCCCTTCGAACGCCGTGGTGGTGGTCGACGGCGACATCGAGTATGACGATCACGGCAATGTGCTCTACGATACGCGCGGCTACGCCCCTTCGACTACGCCCGTCTATTTCAAAAGCTGGATCGGCTACATGGGTAAGCTCAACGGTCCCTGCACGATGGGTTACAACCTTTTCAAGGGCGATTTCATCAAACTCCGCACGATGTCCGTCGGCTACGATTTTTCGGATTTGCTCTCCGGCAGCCGGATTTTCAAGGGGCTCGAACTCTCCGTTATCGGCACCAACCTGCTCATCTGGAAGAAGCTCGACAACGAAGACCCCGATGCGGCTTACAAGAATTTCTCCTATCCGACCGAACGCATGATCGGCTTCAATCTTACCCTCAAACTCTAATACGGATATGAATATGAAACGCTTTCTCTCGATATTTTTCGTCCTGCCGTTGGTGTTCGTTTCCTGCGACCTGACCATGGACGAGGTGAGCCAGGACGTGAACAAGCCGACGCAGGTGCATCCGAAAACCATCCTCACACAGCTCTGCATCACGACTTTCGGCATCGAATACTACGGTGTGCAGCCCTACCGGCTGGCCTGGCAGTGGGATCAGCGCGGTGGCGGCGGCCATTTCAACTTCCAGCGCCGCAATTTCATCAGCGAATACCGCCGTGTGACCTGGTGCTACGACATGATTCGCGAAGCCGAACGCCTCAACGATCCCCGTTACATCCACCTTGCGGCATACTTCCGTGCCAGCTGGATTTTCGACACCACCCGACTGTTCGGCGACGTGCCTTACACCGAGGCTGCGCAGGGACGCTTCGACGATCCGAACTTTTCTCCCAAATACGATCTCCAGGAAGAGATCGTGGCCGGGCTGCTGCGGGAGCTTGCAGCGGCCAACGAGGCCCTGGGGGACTACGACAATACCAAAATCGACGGCGATGTGATCTTCGGCGGCGACATTCGCAAGTGGCGTCAGCTGATCAATCTTTACCGCCTGCGCATCCTGATCAACTGCTCGATGAAGCAGACCATCGCCGGGGAGCGTGTCGGCGAACTGTTCGCCGGCATCGTCGGCGATCCGGAGGGCAATCCGATCATGGGGGCGTTGTCCGACAGCGCCATCCGCGACGAAAAGGGCAATATGGAGAATTACAAGTATTACAACGACAACAATTTCGTTTCGTCGTACCGGATCTCCAAGTTCGTCGTCGACTGGATGCGGGAGCGCGGGGACATGCGCCTGCCGAAACTGGCCGAAATGATGATCAAGCTGGACGGCAAGAATGCCGATCCCACGGACCTTGCGAATTACAAGGGCGTCATTCCCAATCCCGGCGCTACGGGAGACAACAACAATACCGACATGGAAAACGGGTCGCAGTCGCGCTTGAAGTCGAAATGGTATCTGGAGCCGGTCGGTCCTTCGGCCATGAACATCGGCTATCCCGAGCAGGAATTCATCCTCGCCGAAGCCGCCCTGCGGGGCTGGACCGAGGACGATCCGGAGACCCATTATCTGAACGGCATCCGCGCTGCGCATGAGTTCCTGGGGGTGAGTTCTGCCGACACCCGGGCCTACCTGGGGCACGAAAAGGTGCAGTTCAAGGGCAGCGACACCGAAAAACTGGGTAAGATCATCACGGAAAAATACCTCAATTTCTTCATGCAGGGCGGCAACGAGGCCTATTTCGAACTGCGCCGTACGGGCTATCCCGATTTCTCGGCCTACCTGACGCACAACACCGACCAGATTTACAACGACGGCTACCTGCCTCTGCGCTACCGCTATCCGCAGTCGGAGATCGACAACAACAATGCGCAGGTTTCCGAGGCGATCAAGCGTCTGGACAAGGGCGATGACCGCAATTCACGGATGTGGCTGTTGCAGGGTTCCGATCCGCTCTTCAACCCCGCTCCGTTCCCGTTCCGATATAAAAACTGATAAAAGCAAAACACCATGAATACTTTCCATATTACGAACCGACTTCTGAAATCGACCCTTTTTTGCGGACTTCTGCTGTTCAGCTCCTCGGCCCTCTCGTGCAGTTCGGACGACGACGGCGGCGGCAACGGCGGCACACAGCTGGAATGGCTCGAACCCATCCGCGTGGCGAGCTACAACATCCAGTACGACAACCGCAACGAGGAGGCCGGACGCTGGGAGAACCGCAAGGAGATCGTCTGCCGGCTGCTCGAAGCCGAGGATTTCGACATCTTCGGTGCGCAGGAACCCTACAAGTTCCAGATCGAGGATATGGCCGCCGCCCTTCCCGGATACACCTGGATCGGCACGAGCGTGACGGGCGAAGACAATGTGGAGCGCCGTCATTTCAATCCGATATTCTACAAGACCGACAAATTCGAAGTGCTCGAAAGCGGTTCGTTCTGGTATTCGGAGACGCCCAACGTTCCCAATACGAAATTCTCCGACTCCTATTCCCCGCGCATGTGCAATTGGGCGCATTTCCGCGTGAAGGCCACGGGCAAGGAGTTCTTCCACTTCAACTCGCATTTCGACCATATCGGAACCGTCGCCCGGGCCGAGAGCGCCAAACTGCTGATCGAGAAGGTCGCGGAGATCGCCGGAAAGACCCCGGCCTTCTGCACCGGTGACTTCAACTCGAACCAGCAGACCAACGTCTACAACACGATCGTTACCTCCGGGACGCTGGTGGACAGCTATGCCCGTACGACCGATAAGGTCAACGCCGACTGGCCCTCCTACAACGGTTACAAGTATATCTCCACACCTCCGGCCAAGGCTTCGCGCATCGACCATATTTTCGTGACCAAGGGCCGGACGAAGGTGCAGTCGTGGGCGATTGTCAACACCTCGTATTCGCAGAAGTACCCTTCGGACCATTTTCCGGTGGTCATCGAGTGGTCCTTTGCCAAATAACGTATATCCATGCCTAAAAGAAACTGAACAATGAACACATACTTCATCAAGCGGTTTATCGCCCGTACGGCGGTCGTGTTGAGCGCCGCGGCGCTCTTCTGCGGCTGTTCGGACGACGACGAGACCTCCACGCTGCATTTCGACAAGCCCGAGGTCGTCATCGGCCCCGAGAGCAGCACCGCCTCTTTCATCCTGCGTTCGGACACGTCGTGGAAACTCCACAGCGACGCGGACTGGTTCACACTCAACCTGACGAAGGGCGCCAAAAGCGCCTCGGTGATCATCACCTACTCGGAGAATACCTCGATGACCGAGAAGCGTACGGCCGTCATTACGGCCACGCCAGCGACTCGTTCATCCTTTCGCAAATGCCCGTCGAGTCGTATATCCGTCTCGAAACCGAAGCCCTGCCGATTTCCGCCACGGCAGCACACCACGAAATCGCCGTTGAAACGTCCATCGATTCGGGCATCGACCTCTCGGTCAGCTACGGGGACGAGGAAGGCGGGGCATGGATCGAAAACCTGACCCTCGCCGACGGAAAACTCGCATTCGACGCCGGGGAGAACGGCTCGTCTGAACGGCGCATCGCGGTGATTTCGCTCCTCTATCAGGATGAGTTCGGCCGCACGACCGAAGCGGCCGTACGTATCACCCAGTCTTTCAGCATGAATCCCTCTGCCGCCACGGAAAAGGACTTCGCCTTTGCGGCAGCCCTCGGGGCCGGCGACGTGGAGGAAAACGTCTACGTCACGGGACAGATCGTGCTCGACGGACGCAATGCCAACTTCCCGAATCGGCGTTATTCGATTCAGGACGCCGAAGGCCGTGCGCTGCTCTTCGAGTCGACGATCGACCTGGGCGTCGCCCGCAACGACCGCGTAAGGCTCTGGCTGCTGGGCAGCACCGTGAAGGAGGTTGCCGAAGGGACGTTCACCTATAAAGTTTTCACGGGTATCGCCGCCGAACATATCATGCAGAAAGAGGCCGGTTCGCCCGTACAGCCCCGCGAGGTTTACATCCGCGATCTGACTGACGAGATGCTTTTCTCGCTGGTCCGGCTGCGCGACGTGGAGATCGCGATGCCTTACGGCGGTCTTGTCAACTACGACGAATACTATGTATCCGGCGGCGGCGTCAATGTCTACGGCAAGAATCTCACCAAGTACTACGGCACGTGCCTGCGCGATATCAACGGCGACCATCTGTACTTGTTGACCAATTTCGGCGTGGATTACCGCCGTCATTCGCTGCCGATGGGTTCGGGAACCGTCACGGGCATCCTGACCCGCGAGTACAACTCCAATTTCGGGGAGATGGGCGCTTTCCAGATCCGTCACCTCACCCAGGCGGAGATCGCCCTCGACCCTTCGCGCGAGAACAGCTTCAGCAAGGTGCTCGTCGAGTGGACTTGTGTCAAACCCGCCGGATTCAAGGAGGGCGTGACCCACGTCGCCCCGACGACCGGCCCGGCGTCCGCCTCGCTCTACAAGAGCAATGCCGACGGTTTCTACAACGCCTTCCTCGCCGGCAGCGGCCGCATTTATTTCGGCAACAAGCCGCGCGGCGACGTCGACTCGAACGGTCAGGGTACGGCCAATACGGTCAAGGGCGGCGGTATGTATTCGGCGCTGTGGGATACGGACACCTACTGGCTTATCAGCAACGTCTCGACCTCGGGAATCCGTTCGCAGCTGTCGTTGCAGATCGAGACCAATTCGCTGCTGGCTACCGGACCGCGCGATTTCGTAGTCGAATATTCGACCGACGGTACGTCGTGGACGGCCGTTCCGGGCGGCAGCTATACCGTCATCGGCCAGTGCGACTCGAAAAATGCGCTGCCTCATTACATGCCCGGCTTCAAGGTCTTCGACTTCGCCCTGCCCGCCGCTTTGCAGGACAAGGCGTCGGTCAGCATTCGTCTGCGCTGCGCCAGCCTGACCGGAACCGACGGCAAGTCGTCGGTCGTGCCCAACGCCACGAACCGGCTGGGCCACGTATCTATCAAGTATAACAAGTAAATGACGATTCCATGAAATTCCAGAATATCCTGTTGCTGCTCACGGCCTGCCTGCTGGCAGGTTCGTGCAGCGACGACGACAACGACGGCGCCTGGTTCCTGCCGCGCACGCTTCAGGTGATGGACGCCAAGACCGACGCCCCGCGTGCCAACGAGCCGCTCACGCTCAACTTCATCGGCGACGACGGAGAACTCTACTCCCACCGGCACACCACCGACGAGAACGGCTGCATCCATTTCAAGGGAAGCACCCGGGGGGAGTACCGCGCTGCGTTCAGCTACTTCCCCGGTACGGCCAGCGACTGTTTCCATTCGTTCCGCCTGGATTCCGGCGATGAGGCGCCCATCATTATGACGGTCGAGCCTTTGGCCAAGGAGTTCCGCAGCGCCATCGTCATTACGGGCATGCTGGCCGACGCCAAGGGTAGCGACACGAACAACGAATACATTCAGTTCATGGCCCTCGAGGAGATCGACTTTGCGCAGACGCCCTACTGCGTTATCGCCTGCCGCAACAACAAGGTCAACGCCAAGGGCTGGGTACAGGGCAGTTACGTTACCTACAAGTTCAACCTCACCTCGGGCCGTGCGGCCAAGGGCACATTTTTCTATGTCGGCGGTGTCAACAAGCGGCTCAACGGCAATTCGAGTGCGGACATCAGCGGAGCCAACTGGATTTGCAGTGTCGACTACAATACGCAGGCCGGGGCCGACGGCATCGGCGACAAGACCACCGGATTCCTTCACAACTACAACAGCAACGGCAATAAAAATATCGCCGACGGCATTGCTGTTTTCAAGGGTACGGAGGTCGACGAAAAGAGTGTCCCGTGCGACGCGGTCTTCTACGGCGCCACCATTACCACGGACGTCTACAACCCGGCCGGTTACGGCTACCGGATTCCCGACAACGATCTTTACAGCACGAAGAACCTCCTGTCGGGCGTCGGTCAGCCCTTCTTCGGGCAGGGAACCAATACGTTCCTCTTTCCCGACGGCGGCAACGATGCCGGGGAGTTCGTTTTCTTCGGCGGCAGTTTTACGCAGGGCGGTTACTATCGCGGCCGTTCGGCTGTCTGCCGGAAGCTGGCCGCCGATGCTTCGGGATCGCTCGCCGACATCGAAAGCGGGGACGGCGTTACGACTTATCTCTGATTCCGGAAGGGGAGCGCGCTGCGCCTCCTCTTTGTCCGGACTGCCTGAAAAAAGCCCTTTCCGAAAGGAAAGGGCTTTTTGGAACATCTTTTGCCGGTTTAATACCCGAATATCTCCTCCTGCGAGACGGTCCGGATCGGACCGAGCGTCTTGAGGTAGTTGAGGTCGAGATCCTGGATGTCGCCCAGGATGCCGTAGACGTATTTGCGGTTCTTGACCCACTTCTCCTGCGCGGCCTTCACGTCGGCGAGCGTCATCGCCTGCACCTTTTCGAAAATCTGCTTGTCGCGGTCCTCCTCAAGGCCCAGGTTGCGCAGTCCGATGAAACTCCACAGCACCTGTTCCTTCACCGTGCGGTCGGTGCGCAGGCGCGAGATCAGTCCCTCTTTGGCGATTTTGAACGCAGTCTCCGATTCGGGCATGTTGTTGATGATCTCGTCGAAAGCTTCGATCGCCATCTGCATCTTGTCGTTCTGCGTGGCGATGAAAGCCATGTAGCCGTACTTCGTGTCGGCGTAGTTCGGCTGCATGATGCTGGCCTGCGCGGTGTAGGCCAGGCCGCGTGCCTCGCGCATCTCCTGGAAGACGACCGAGTTCATGCCGCCGCCGAAATACTCGTTGTAGAGCGTGATTTCGGGGTCGGCCGCGACGTCGAACTGTTTGCCGAGGTTCGCATATTGCAGGTAGTAGAGCTGCTTGGCGTCGTATTGGGCCATCAGCACTTTGCTTTCGTCCGTGGGCAGTAGTTGCAGGTGCTTCTTGTCGAGCGGCTGAAGCTCCGCAGACGTTTTGTGGTGCATGGCCAGCGCCTCCGTCACCTCCTTCTCCGACTGCGGGCCGTAGTAGAGCACTTCGTGCTGTTTGCCCATCAGTTCGCCGATCTTCGCCAACAACATTTCGGAACTCATCGCTTCGAGCGCCGGGTTGGTGAGCGTCGGATGAAGTCGGGACCGTAGAACACGTAGGTCCGCAGGGCGCCGAAGCAGCGGCTCTGGTTGAGTTTGGCGTCGGCGCGGCTCTTGATCATGTCGGCCTTGAGGTTGGCGAGAATCGCCTCGTCGGGCTTGGGCTTGTTCAGCAGTCCCTCGACGATTTCCATGGCTTCGGCCATATTCTCTCCCAGTCCCGTAATCGAGATGCGGCACGAGGTGGGGCCGGCCTGCATCGAGAACGAGCAGGCGATGCCGTACATCTTCGAGGCAATCTGCTCGGCCGTCAGCGACTCGGAACCGAGGTAGCCCAGGTAGTCGAACGCCAGATTGAGCGCCGGATCGTTCTCCGTGCCCGTGTCGAACACATAGGTCAGTGTGAAGATGTCGTTCGACTCGTTTTTCTTATAAAGTACGTCGATTCCCTTGCGGGCCTCGAACTGCGACATGTCCTTCTTGTAATCCACGAACACCGGTTCGATGGGTTTCACCTCCGTGTTCTGGATTTCGGTCAGGAATACGCTCTGCGCGTCGCGGTTGGTGGCGATGGGCGTGATTTTCGGGGCTGCGATCTTCTGCTCACCGGGGTCCTTGCCTTCGCGTTTGTAGACGATGGCGTAACTTTCGGGACCGAGGTATTTGTTGGCCCAGTCCACCACATCCTGCTTGGTGATCTTTTCCATGCGTTCCAGTTGGCGGATGTCGTCGGCCCACTCCTTGCCGTAGATGAACGAGTAGACGTAGAACATGGCGCGCTGGTCGTATTTGTCGAACTCGTTCATCAGCTGCATCTTGTAGTTGTTGATCGAAGCCTTGATCAACCCTTCGTCGAACTCTCCGGCGCGAATCTTTGCTGCTTCGGCCAACAGCAGGTCGCGCACTTCGTCCAACGACTGCCCGGCTTTGGGGCTGCCGGCCATGAGGAACGTTCCGTAGTCGGGCTGCGCAGAGGCGTAGGCATAGGCCGAGAGCACCTTCTGCTGCTGGTTCAGGTCGAGGTCAATCAGGCCTGCCTGCCCGTTGTAGAGGACCGAACCTACGATGTCCGCCACGTCGTTCGAGGGGTCCGTTGCGGCCGGCAGCCGCCAGCCCAGCATGACGCGTGCGGCCTCGGGGCCATAGACCTCCTTCACCACGGGCGCGGTGATCGGCTCTTCGGGCTTGAATTCCAGTTTCGGCAGGTCGGGGTTGGGCTGCATGTCGCCGAAGTACTTGTCGATCGTTGCGATCATCTGGTCGGGATCGAAGTCGCCCGAGACGCAGACGGCCATGTTGTTGGGCACGTAGTAGGTCTTGTGGTAGTTCTTGACGTTGGTGATCGACGGGTTCTTGAGGCTCTCCTGCGTTCCCAGCACGGTCTGCGTGCCGTAGGGATGGTTGGGGAAGAGCGCGGCGTCCATCGCCTCCCAGATTTTGCGGCCGTCCTGCGTCAGCGACATGTTTTTCTCTTCGTAGATGGTCTCCAGTTCGGTGTGGAAGCCACGGATCACGGGATTGCGGAAGCGGTCGGCCTGGATTTTAGCCCAGTTGTCGATCTGGTTCGAAGGGATGTCCTCGACGTAAACGGTCATGTCCTGCGACGTGAAGGCGTTGGTCCCGTTGGCGCCGATGGCGGCCATCAGTTTGTCGTATTCGTTGGGAATGGCGATCTTCGAAGCCTCGTAGCTGATCGAGTCGATGCGGTGGTAGATCGCTGCGCGCTCGGCTTCGTCCGTGGTCTTGCGGTAGACCTCGAAGAGCCGTTCGATCTCGTCGAGCATGGGTTTCTCGGCGGCGTAGTCGGACGTTCCGAACTTTTCGGTTCCCTTGAACATCAGGTGTTCGAAGTAGTGTGCCAGACCGGTCGTCTCGGCGGGGTCGTTCTTGCCGCCGACCCGCACGGCGATGGCCGTCTGGATGCGGGGCTGCTCCTTCATGACGCTCATATAGACCTTCAGTCCGTTGGGAAGCGTGTAAATCCGGGTTTTCAGCGGATCGCCCGACACCGTTTCGTACTTGTATTTGCTGCAAGACGAAGCGAGCATCGCGAGGATGACCGCCGTTAGTAGTAGAAACCTTTTCATATGCGATATGTTTTAGAAAGTGGTTGCGAACCAGTCCCGGAGAGCGGGGTAGGTGTCGGCCGCGACATGGATCAGCATGCCTGCCGAGGCGGCCAGCTTGACGCCCGTGCCGACGACGAATGCGAGGAACGACCCGAATCCCACGAGGAAAGCCTTCGGAACGTCGCTCCGGTCGTTGAGCAGTTCGCCCAGCACGGCGCCCGCGAACGGGCCGAGGATGATCCCCACGGGCGGAAAGAGGAAGAACCCGGCGAAGACGCCTGCCGTGGCCCCGATGGCTCCCGAGCGCGATCCGCCGAAGCGCCGCGTCATCCATGCGGGCAGGAAATAGTCGGCGGCGCTCACGGCGACGGTCACGGCGAGCCACAGCCAGATCGCCCCGGAGGTCATCTGGGAGTAGGAGGTGAACCAGGCGCAGAGAAGTCCGGCGTAGCTCAACGCCACGCCCGGCAGAGCCGGTACGATGCAGCCGATGATGCCCAGTATCGAGAGCGCAAAGGCGGCTATGGAGAGGGTTATGTCCATCGAAAAGTGCTTGGCCCTGCGGCGGCGGAACTATCCGGTGAGCTGGGCGGATTCGTCCGGACCGGCCGGGGCGCGCGGCCGCCGCAGGGGTTATCTTCTGCAAAGATAACGGATTAAACGAAAAAACCTCCCTTTTCGGGGAGATTTTGTGTCGGGTCGGCCTGC
>ENA-OROK01002096-OROK01002096.1-human-gut-metagenome-genome-assembly--contig:-NODE-2096-length-17747-cov-3.969760_pt1 | contig 17747 bp, 10 predicted proteins | sample MGYA00242127_ERZ509046 | MGnify/ENA primary metagenome ERZ509046 (study PRJEB26280, sample SAMEA2338728) | human gut metagenome | biome: human gut; feature: human-associated habitat; material: faeces... | reverse complement strand
TGTTATTTTCAATGGCTGGGCATTGGTCAACGTGATTGCTTGGGAGTAATGAATTTATAGCTGTTTTCATACTTCTTTATGTTCTATTTTTAAGAATAGCCAGGTAGTCAAAGTCTATGAAATCTAATAAATAGCAAAAAAATGTATAATTTATTGCAAGATTATGCGATGTGTTTGCATAAAACAATTGCTTAGTGCATAAAAATGCCATCTTCAATTCTATGAAAGAGCTTTAAAATATACGAACGGAGCAGTCGTTGGTTTAAAAGGAACGGCATTTTGGTTTTAAAGGAAACACCAGTTCCTTTAAAACCAAGATAAATATGGGCACTTTGAAAGAACTTTTTCTCTATTTGATTTAATTTTTCGCTTGATTCTGAAATGACAATATGATTCTATATATTGTTATTTATATTAAAACGCCTGTATTTTAAACGATTTAATAACCATATAATTATTAATAACGTTTATTTAAATCAAGCCGTTGAATACAAATCAAGAATAAAGGTTTTATTTCTAATTCTTATATAGTTTAGTGTAATATATTACATTCTAGACACATTAAATATGCATTTTTTTAAGAATGTGCTGATTTTACTGATTTCATGTTTTCTATTATTTATAAAATGCGACATTACAAGATATGATTAACCATATGGTTAATCATATCTTGTAATGATATTAGACACAATGAGATTTTTCTATAATTCATCATATTATCGTATACTCATTTATTTTATGCCTATGCAATAAACACAAAAAGTAGCGTTGTGCATACAATTTGCATGCACCATTCAAATTTACATTTTATTATCGAAATTAGTCAGTAGTCGAGCATTTCTAATCCTCTCTTCCTTTTCAAAACATGCTAAATAATTCTCAGTAACAGTTAAATTAGAGTGACCAAGACTTTCTGAAATATAAGACGTTTTGGCTCCACCACGTTTTAGTACTGTCGCAAATGAATGTCTTGCCGTATAAGTAGTCAGTTGAGCAATACCTGTACCTTGGGCTATTTTTTTTAATTTTCTATTACATTTAGTAACGATACGACGCACTAATTTGATCTTTTCAAAAGCATCTTCATTCCCTTTGGCATATTTAAAAATATAGGTTTGTGGGCTTATATTAGGGTTTCCCCACTTATGAATGATATCCCACATCTCAGGAGTTATAGTAGCACGTATTTCTTTACTATGTTTAGTAGTCCTGGATGTTTTGGAACGTATAAAACAGATTTCTCCATCTACAATATTTGAGTACTGGAGAAATAACAGATCCATAAAATTAATTCCATTACATAAATAAGAGAAGAACCATAAATCACGAAATTCCTCTAATTCATTGGTAGAATCCTGGAAAGACATGACTCTTTTTATCTCAGGAAGAGTGAGAGCCAGCTTTCGACCATGTCCTTCTGGTATTTCATATTTATTCTTTCCAAAAGGAAATGATGATTCTTTCAGTATTCCATCTCGTACTGCACGGTTTAATATGCACTTTAAGGTTCGAAAATAAATACTCACACTTGAATAGCTCTTACCGTTAGAAATCCAAAACCGCTCACAGTGCTTCAGCCACTCCACAGTAATTCTGTCTAATGGAATATTGGTACCACCAAAACATTCTAAACTCTTCAAAGCACTTCGATAATTTAAATATGTACTTGCCTGCTCATTATCCTCTAATTCCTTCATCTTTAATTCGAAAGCTGTACGCAGATTGATTTCTTTCGTATGCCTTCCAAGTCTGATACTCAATATTTCAAAACTAAATTCTCCTTTTTGGATAAGTTCGCTAACTTGTTGTTTTATAATAGAAAAACTACTTTCGATATCAGTCCTTACCTCCATTAATAACTGACTTTTTGCCTTTAACAATCTATCCCAGTCTTCTTTTGACAATTCTTTCCCCGTAGAATAATATTTCTGCTTTCTCCTAAATACGACTTGAACTTTAACTGGAAATAATCCATTAATTTTAGCCCTTCTGGTGTCTAATATGGTCAATACAGAAACTCCATCTTTTGAATATTTGAACATAAAATGATTCTTTATATCTATCTGTTATTTGAATATATGCAAATTGCATGCAAATGTAATAAATTGAATAGTTTTTCAGAACTACTTAATGCTCTATTTATCAAATGATTATGTATTTATTTTTCAAAAAAATGCTTAGTCTAACCATTTTTTACGAAAAAAAATCTTATTTTCGTTTAGTATGGTTGCAGTATCAAATGTATTACTGATGAATAAGCGCTTATGAAAAATCATTTTTAGTGTAACCTTTAAATTTATAAATATGAGAAACAGAGATACATAGATCCTTTGTATGAGTGGCGGTTATATTTATTACCCGCACATGTTTGTTAACTACCTAAAAACTATTTCTAATTAAAAAGAATAAGATGAAAGAAATTATAAAACACAAGTTTTCATACTTGTTATTCTTCCTTTTGTTGGTTTCGTGTTTTGCTTCAGCTTATGGGCAAGAACGAACGATCACTCTTAATCTATCGAAAGTACCCTTGAACACTGCTTTGAAAGAAATTGAGAAACAAACTTCAATGTCAGTAGTCTATAACACAAATGATGTCGATATAAATCGTGTCATATCTATCAAGGTAACAAAAGAATCTTTGAATAATGTAATGAATCAGTTATTCAGAGGAGTAAATGTCAGTTTTTCAATAGTAGATAATCATATTGTACTTTCTGCGAAGAGTAATAAAGAAGAGCAGCAGAAAAAAACACCAATTACTGCAAGTGGTACTGTTACTGATTCAAAAGGAGAACCATTGATTGGAGTTAGTATTTTGGTAAAAGGAACTTCAAATGGTACTATCACTGATATGGATGGAAATTTCAAAATACAAGCAGCTAAAGGTGATGTACTTGAAGTATCCTATATCGGTTATGCCTCCCAAGCAATCACGCTTACTAGTGCACAACCCTTGAAGGTTACTTTAGGAGAAGATACGCAGGTGTTGGACGAAGTAGTCGTTACTGCATTAGGTATCAAGCGCGCAACTAAAGCATTAAGCTATAATGTGCAAGAAGTAAAAGGTGATGAATTGACAACTGTAAAAAGTGCCAATTTTATGAACTCACTGGCTGGAAAGGGGGCTGGGGTTAATATCAATGCATCTTCATCCGGTGTTGGAGGGGCTACGCGTGTAGTTATGCGTGGTACCAAATCTATATCTTCAGACAATAATGCTTTATATGTAATTGATGGTGTTCCTATTTTTAATACAAATAAAGGTGACACTAACGGACAATATTCAGCCCAACCGAGAGGAGAGGGTATATCTGATATCAATCCGGAAGATATTGAAAGCATGTCTGTATTAAGTGGACCTGCTGCTGCGGCCTTGTATGGCTCTAATGCAGCGTCTGGTGTAATTTTAATTACTACAAAGAAGGGAAAAGAAGGTAAGGCACGAATTATTATTTCTAATAATTCTACTTTTTCCAATCCTTTTATAATGCCTGAATTCCAAAATTCTTATATAAACCGCGCAGGTTCCTTTGCTTCATGGGGAGATAAAGCGTCTTCCCTTTTCGGAACTTATGAGCCAAAAGATTTTTTCAATACAGGTACTAATATTCAGAATAACGTTTCTTTATCTGTTGGTAATGAAAAGAATCAAACTTATCTGTCTGTAGGTACTACTAATGCAACTGGTATCATTCAAAATAGCAAATATGACCGTTACAATTTTACCTTCAGAAATACTACAAAATTCTTGAAGGATAAAATGACATTAGATGTGGGTTTTAGCTATATTATTCAAGAAGATCTTAATCTAATGGCACAAGGTGAATATTTCAATCCACTACCAGCTGTATATCTGTTCCCGCGTGGCGAAAACTTTGAAGCTGTGAGGATGTATAAAACGTATGACACAACTCGTAAGATAGATGTACAGAACTGGGGATGGGGTGATCCTGGATACAGTATGAAAAATAATCCATATTGGGTGGCTAATGAGATGAACCATGGCATGAAAAAACAACGTTACATGGCTAATGCTAGTTTAAAATATGAAATTTTGGATTGGCTTGATGTGACAGGGCGCGTTCGCATTGATAATGCAACCAATGATTATTCAGATAAAAGAAATGCTTCTACTGATCTTTACTTTACTAATAGTTCTATTTATGGATTCTATAAGTACTATAAAGCTGACGATAGACAGGCTTATGCAGATGTGATGGCTAATATTAATAAACGCTTTGGTGACTTAAGTTTAAGTGCTAATATTGGCGGTAGTTTTACTCAAACTTATTATGACGAAAGAGGATTCCAAGGTGGTTTGAAAGATATGTCTAATGTTTTTAGTCTATATAATATGACTACAACTTTGGATAAAGATACTTATCCTATAGAAAGTGGATACAAACAACGCACCAACTCTATTTTTGCTAGTGCGGAAATTGGTTGGAAGAGTATGTTGTATATGACTTTAACCGGACGTAATGATTGGGATTCAGCATTGATTAATACAGAACAATCATCTTTCTTTTATCCATCAATAGGGCTTTCAGGAGTTATTTCCGAAATGGTAAAATTACCCAAAGCTATTACTTATTTGAAAGTACGCGGCTCATTTGCTTCAGTAGGTGCTCCTATTCCTAAGAATCTTTCTTCTAACAAAACGTATGAGTGGGACCCTGCGACTAGTCAATGGAAATTACAAACTTATCGTCCTTTGCCTAAACTTTATCCTGAACGTACTAATTCTTGGGAAGCTGGTTTGAATGCCAAATTCTTTAATAATAGTTTAAGTTTGGAAGTTACCTGGTATAAGGCTAATACTCGCAAACAAACATTCCAAGTTCCTTTATCAGGAACCGCTGTATATGCGACTATGTATGCGCAGTCTGGTAATATTGAGAATAAAGGTATGGAATTTTCTTTAGGGTATAATAAATCATGGGGAGATTTCTCATGGAATTCCAATTTGACTTTTAGTTTTAATAAAAATAAGATTGTAGAACTCTTGGATGATGCAGTGGATGATGAAGGTAATCACTATAGTTTGAGTGAGATAGATAAAGGTGGCATTGGATCGGCTAAAGTTATTCTTCGTAAAGGAGGAAGCATGGGAGACATGTATGTCACTAATCGTTTGAAACGTGATAATGAAGGAAATGTATATATTGATAAAGCGAGCCAGAATGTGAAGAAAGAGGATATAAAGAATTCGGATGAATTTATTCATATTGGCTCTGTATTGCCTAAGAGCAATTTAGGCTTTAGAAATGATTTCTCTTATAAAGGCATTAGCTTGGGATTCATGCTTGCTGCCCGCTTTGGAGGTATTGTTATCTCACCAACACAAGCTGTAATGGATCAGTTCGGAGTATCTAAGGTCACAGCTTTAGCACGTGATAATGAAGGTGTTCCTGTAAATAATGGAAAAGTGGATCCCCAGACTTATTATACAGAAGTGGGTGGAATAAGTGGATTGATGTCTAACTATGTATATAGTGCTACTAATGTTCGTTTACAAGAGTTATCGGTGGGCTACTCACTTCCAGCCAAATGGTTTAATAACAAATGTAATCTTAGTTTGTCAATAACAGGTCACAACTTGTGGATGATTTATAATAAAGCACCATTTGATCCGGAAGCTACCGCTTCTACTGGTACTTATTATCAAGGTGTTGATTACTTTATGCAACCAAGTTTGAGAAGTTGGGGATTTAATGTAAAAATACAGTTTTAACGATAAAAGAATAACCAAATGAAAATATATAAATTCATAACGCAGATTTCTATTGCAGGCTGTATGCTTGTTGGAACTCCAATGTTACAAGGATGCATGGATAATAGCTTGAATGATCCGTTGGGAAAAGTTTCGGAAGAAGAACTTGGACGAGATGGATTTGCTGCCAATGCTTTCTTCTTGACTTTATGTGATTATGCATATCCCATAGCTACTGAAAACATTTATAATACCAATGAATCCTTGATTGGTGACTGCTATGGACGTTATCAAGTAATGGCAACAGATAAGTTTAAAGGGGCAAATTTTGCTACATATAACGCACCCGAGAACTGGTTAAACTGGCAGTTTGCAGATGATAATGTAATGGTATTGACGTATGGTGCATGGAATAAAATAAAGAATGTAACCCAAGGAACAGGAGTTAACTTTGCATGGGCACAGATTTTGAGAATTGCGACAATGCATCGTATGCTTGATATGTATGGGGCACTTCCTTATTCCCAAATTTCAAGTGATAAACTTTCGGCTCCTTACGATACAATGGAGGAAGCATATCATGCTATGTTTACTGATCTGACTGATGCAATTAATGTAATGACTGTTTATGTGACCGAAAATCCAAACAACAGAACGATGGCTAAGTATGATAAAGTTTATGACGGTGACTTTGAGAAATGGGTGAAATTTGCAAATTCACTGAAACTACGTATGGCCATTCGTATTCGTTTTGCAGATCGTGAATATGCCAGACAGATGGCGGAGGAAGCTATTAACCACTCTATAGGGGTAATTACTTCCAATGAAGATAACGCAACTTCTTTAGGTACTAAAAATCAATTGTATACGGTATTGGTACAATGGCCCGATCAATGTGTCTCTGCGGATATTACGTCCTATATGAAAGGGTATAACGATCCGCGTATGTCGAAATATTTTAAAAAGAAAACGAGCGATAAAGGAGATGATGATTATGTGGGTATGCGCGCAGGTTTGTCTTATGGTAATGATATTACCGGACCGACTTTCTCTAGAATAAATGTTGGAGAGATGGATCGTACTTTATGGATGAGTGCAGCTGAAACAGCTTTTAATAAAGCTGAAGCGGCAATGTTAGGATGGGATGTAAAAGGAGAAACGGTGAAAGATTTGTATGAATCAGCTATCAGACTTTCTTTTGCACAATGGGGAGTATCGGATGGTATTGACCAATACCTGAATGATGAATCAAGTACTCAGGCTGATTATGTAGATCCTAATGAGAATAAGGGGAATGAAAGTGCTATTAGCTCTATAACTATCAAATGGAAAGATAATGCTGGTGAGGAAGAAAAACTGGAAAGATTAATAACCCAAAAATGGATTGCAATGTGGCCTTTGGGACAAGAAGCATGGAGTGAGTATCGTCGTACTGGGTATCCGCGTTTTTTCCCGTTATTGAATGGGAATGTAACCAATCTTCCTTCAGCTAATCGTATTCCGTTCCCACCATCGGAATATATTCGTAATGCTGCTAATGTAAATGCTGCTGTAAGTAAATTGGGTGGTGCTGATAATTATCAGACTAAGGTTTGGTGGCAGCGTAGGGATAAGTGAATAATAGTATAATCTATATTAATATAAATAGTATGAGAAAGATATTCTATTTTATAATGTTGTTATTTGGCATAACGGTTGCGAATACAGCGTGTGATGATTGGACAGACATGGAACCAAAATTCCAGGAAGATATGACTCAGTCGTCACTTCCGGAAGAATACTATGCCCAGCTTCGCGCTTATAAGAAAACAGATCATCCGGTTGCTTTCGGATGGTTTGGTAATTGGACCGGAAATGGAGCTACTTTAGAAAAATGTTTAGCCGGACTTCCTGATAGTGTGGATTTTGTTTCTATTTGGGGTAACTGGAGAAATTTGACAGAAGCGCAAACAAAAGATTTGCGTTATGTACAAAATGTAAAAGGGACTAAAGCTTTGATGTGTTTTATTGTTCAAAATATCGGTGACCAATTGACTCCCGAGGAATATAAAGATAATTATCTGGAATTCTGGGGATGGAATGAGAATAAGGAAGAAGCTATAAAGAAATATGCCCATGCAATATGTGATAGTATTGATAAATATGGATATGATGGCTTTGATATTGACTATGAGCCTAATTTTGGTCATCGAGGTAACATGAGCGGAAGTGATGAGAATATGTTGTTGTTCATCCAGACCTTGGGAGAAAGAATCGGACCAAAATCGGGTACAGACAGGCTATTAGTAATTGACGGTGAGCCACAAAGTATTGTATCGGAGTCAGGTCCTTATTTTAATTATTTTATAGTGCAGGCTTATGATTCTCCAGGAGATAATACTGGACGTGACAATTTGGATAGCCGTTTAAACTCTACAATAAGAAACTTCGATGGGCATTTGACTGCAGAAGAAGTTGCTAAGAAATATATTGTAACTGAAAACTTTGAAAAATGGGCTTTGTCTGGTGGTGCTGATTTCACAGATCGATATGGAAATAAAATGAAGTCTTTGGAAGGTATGGCACGTTGGACGCCTATTATTGACGGGAAAAAATGTGTAAAAGGAGGGGTTGGAACTTATCATATGGAGTATGAATATACAATTGATGGTACAGAAGAATCTTATCCTTATTTGCGTAATGCTATCCGCATTATGAATCCACCGGTAAAATAATAAATTTAAAGATATAATAATTATGAGATATCTGGTAAAAAATAAAAATACAATAATGTTCGCCTTTGCCATATTGCTTTGTGCAATTATAGCAAGTTGTGAAGATGCAAAGTATGATACTATCGGCAGTAGAATTTATTTAGCTGAATCCAGTAGTTTGTCTTATGAATCTAAAAAAGTAACAGTAGCTGAAGAGGGTAGTGTTGTCACTGTGACTCCTCGGTCGGGACAAATTGCAACAAAAGATATAGAAGTTACTTTGGGACTAAGTCCGAAATCGTTGGAAGTATATAATACAAAAAGTGGTACGAACTATAAATCTATGCCGGAAGGTTCATATTCTTTTGATCAAAAGACAGTGGTTATAAAAAAAGGAGAATTAGTGGCTCCTACTGTTAAAGTATCAATTGATCCGTTGACAAAGGAAATGCTTGATTCTGGTGATAAATTTGCACTACCGGTTGCTATTACTGCTGTATCAGGTGGGCAACAAACTTTGGAAGGTGCAGATGTGATGATTTATATCATGGATCAGGTTATTATAACCTCTGCACCAGTGTTGACGGGTACAAAACCAATTACTATGGAAATGCGTCAGGATTATACAGTAACTCAATGGTCACTTGAAATGCGTATTAATATGAGCGAACTTGGGGATGGGGTGACTCCTGGAGTTGGTTATCCTGGTCCTCCTAGCTATCAGAATCAAGCAATATTTTCTGCAGGTCCAGGTAATGGTATCGCAGAAGATGGTGAAATTTATATCCGTTTCGGTGATGGCCCGATTCCTGGTAATATTTTGCAGATAAAAACACAAGGTACTCAAGTAAATGCTGCTACTAAGTTTAAAAATAATCAATGGTATCATTTAGCATTTGTTTGTGATGGAGTGAAATTGACTATTTATGTAAATGGAAATATTGATGCAACATTAGATCTTCCAAGAAAACCTTTGCGTCTTGTTAAGAATAGCTTTGGTATATGCAATGGTGATTGGATGGTTACAGATGCTATAGTTAGCGAAGTACGTTTTTGGACTACTGCTATTTCACAGTCGCAGATTCAGAATAATATGTTTGCGATAAATCCGGGTACGGATGGCTTGGAGGCTTATTGGAAATTGAATGAAGGGTCAGGAACCGAATTTAAAGATGCAACTGGTCATGGAAATAAAGCCACGGCACCTAAGGGAGTTGTCAGATGGGTAGATGGCATTAGATCAGATGGTAAATAATATAATATTCAAATGATGTAATTATGAGATTGAAAAATATAATATGGAAAACAGTAGTGATGTCATTAATGGCATCACCACTGTGCATCTCTTGTGACGATGATGACGAAGTTACTGTAAATTCTAAGTTTTATCTTTCTACGAAAGTTTTTCCGGTAGATTCTTATGAAGCATCGTTGTCAGTGATTTTGAAAGATAATTCAGTGGTCGTAAATGAGTTACAACCTAATTATCGGTTTGTTGCATGTGCCACGGAGAGATTATCGAAAGATGTGAAAATAACAGCCGATAGTGATGATAATCTAGTAAGTGCTTACAATAAAGCTAATGATACGGAATATAACATATTACCTGCTGAAAATTATTCTTTCACCAATAAAACTGTTACTATTGAAAATGGAGAAAGTGTATCTGGAGATTCTATAAAAATAGAGCTATTAAATGTAGGATCGTTGACTACAGAAGGGGGATATTTGTTGCCAGTTACCATATCTTCTATAGAAGGTAATAACTTAGATGCACTTAGCTCTAACAGAGGAGTAGTTTATCTGAAAATTCAAAATATTCATGTCAATGTAGAGTCCGGGCAACCGGCTGAAGGTACTTTGATTGCCGATCGTTCTGGCTGGACTGTAAAAGTTGCCCCGACGACTCGTGGAGATGCTAAAAATCTAATTGATGGAACAAATTCTGATGTAGCTCGTGATGGAGGAGCAGAATATTGGTTAACTGTGGATATAGGTAAGGTGCAGACATTAACAGGAATAAGAAATAAGTGTTATGCTAGTAGTTATTCACCGACTGCAGTAGAAGTATTTACTTCGAGTGATGGAGCAAAATGGAAATCTATTGGTGCTGTAACTATTTCAAAGAGTGGCACACAATATATTAAGTTTTCGAAAGCCGTTGAAACGCGTTATTTAAAGTATTATGTGAAACAAGGTCCCAATACGGTCAGCCTTACGGAATTTGACCTATATGCGAAATAATTAATAGGTTATTGAAAATTTTTAAGTCCCGCTTTTTCGTTTTTTCGGATAAAGTGGGACTTACTATATAAGTTAATAAATGAAAAAAGAAAAAGATTGATTGTTTAATAGTATCATATTGATTGTATTACTATTATATAATAACTTTTAATAGCAAGAAAAACATGAAATTATCTATTATTCTACGGTTCTGTTTATGGTTTATGGGAATTAGTATGGCGTTTCCGTCTCTCTCTCAAACTATGTTAGTAACTAATGGGAATACAAGTTCTAGGATCATTTTGAAAGAGAATAATCAAATATCGTGGACAGCTGCAAATTTGTTACAAACATTTATTCAAAAAGTAACCAGTTGTAAGCTGCCTGTTGTTATAAGTCAAACTCCTCGAAAAGGAGATATTCTCATTGGTGGTCAATCTCCAGCGGAAGTAACAGAGGATGGATTCTCTATTTCTACTCAAGATGGTATTCTAAAAATATCTGGTAAAGAAAACGGTGTTGTATATGGGGTTGTTACTTTATTAGAGCAATATTTGGGTATCGATTATTGGGGAGAGAATGAATATTCTCTTACCCCTTCAAAAACAGTGAACTTACCCTTAATTAATAAAGTCGAGAATCCGGGCTTTCGTTACCGTCAGACACAATGTTATGCTATCCATACAGACTCTATTTATAAGTGGTGGAATCGTTTAGAGGAACCGAATGAAGTGTTTGCTGCCGGTTATTGGGTGCATACTTTTGATAAGCTTCTGCCTTCATCCATTTATGGGAAAGAACATCCGGAATATTATTCTTACTTTAAAGGAAAACGCCACCCGGGAAAGGCCAGCCAGTGGTGTTTGAGTAATCCGGAGGTTTTTGAGATTGTTGCTCAACGTGTTGATTCTATTTTCAAAGCAAATCCAGATAAACATATCATGTCTGTAAGTCAGAATGATGGTAATTATACAAATTGTACGTGTGATGCTTGTAAGGCAATTGATGATTATGAAGGAGCATTATCAGGAAGTATCATCACTTTTCTGAATAAGTTGGCTGCCCGTTTTCCGGATAAAGAATTTTCCACATTGGCTTATCTATATACGATGAATCCTCCGAAACATGTGAAACCTTTGCCGAATGTGAATATTATGTTATGTGATATTGACTGTGACCGTGAAGTAACTTTGACGGAGAATGCTTCGGGAAAAGAGTTTGTGAAAGCCATGGAAGGATGGTCTAAGATTACCAATAATATTTTCGTGTGGGATTACGGTATTAACTTTGATAATTATCTGGCTCCATTTCCTAATTTCCATATTTTACAGGACAATATCCGTCTTTTCAAAAAGAATCATGCCACCATGCATTTCTCTCAAATAGCAGGGAGCAGGGGAGGAGATTTTGCAGAACTTCGCGCTTATTTAGTGTCAAAGTTAATGTGGAATCCAGAAGTTAATGTAGACTCATTGATGCAACATTTTCTGCATGGATATTATGGGGAAGCAGCGCCATATCTTTATCAGTACATAAAGATAATGGAAGGCGCATTAATTGGTAGTGGACAGAGGTTGTGGATATATGATTCACCTGTATCACATAAATATGGCATGTTAAAGCCTGCTTTGATGCGTCGTTATAATCATTTATTTGATTTGGCTGAAAAGGCTGTTGCAGCAGAACCCGATTTCTTAAAACGAGTTCAACGGGCACGTCTGCCAATTCAGTATTCAGAACTGGAGATTGCACGAACAGAGACAGAAAAAGATTTGGTAGATATTAATAAGAAGTTAGACCTTTTTGAGGAACGCGTGAAAGAGTTTCAAGTTCCTACATTGAATGAGCGTTCCAATTCACCGGTAGACTATTGCAAATTGTATCGCGAACGTTACATGCCGCAGAAAGAAAGAAGTTTAGCTTTGGGTGCAAAAGTTACTTATCTAATTCCTCCTACCGGAAAATATGCGGCATTAGGAAAGAACGCATTGGTTGACGGTTTGTTTGGTGGAGCAACCTTTGTTGATAGCTGGATTGGTTGGGAAGGAACCGATGGTGCATTTGTTATAGATTTGGGCGAAACAAAAGAGATACAAAGTGTGGAAACAGATTTTCTTCATCAAATAGGGGCCTGGATTCTTTTTCCTCTAAAGGTGGTTTATTCATATGCTGAAGACGGTGAGCATTATACACATTGGAAAACGATTGATTTACCGGAAGAACGTACCGGTGAGGTAGAATTCCGTGGAGTCAAGGCTGAATCAGCCGAACCGATAAAAACTCGTTATGTGAAAGTAGAAGTCACTGGAACGAAAGAATGTCCGACTTGGCATTATGGTGTAGGTCATCCTTCGTGGTTCTTTATAGACGAAGTGATAATAAAATAAAAAAAGTAGGGGGGAGACGTTAGTAGTTTCCCCCTTTTAGTTGTATTATATATAGATGGGTCAGAAAAATGAATTTTTTCATCTATATACTATGATTTATGCAACAGAATAAAACTGCTTCTCAACGAAAAACTATTAACCCGGCTTGCTGGGTACCTACTGCTTATTTTGCAATGGGACTTCCCTTTATTGCTATTAATTTGGTTTCTGTTTTCATGTTTAAGGATCTTGGAATTTCGGATACGCAAATTGCATTCTGGACTTCTCTGATTATGATGCCTTGGACACTGAAATTTTTGTGGAGTCCTTTTCTTGAAATGTATCGTACGAAAAAATTCTTCGTATTGATTACAGAATTATTGAGTGGTGTATTGTTTGGAGTAGTAGCCTTTTCTTTGTTTTTCGATTACTTTTTCGCCATAAGTATCTCTACGATGGCAGTGATTGCTTTTAGTGGAGCAACGCACGATATTGCTTGTGATGGTGTATATATGGCTGAATTGAACAAAGAAGATCAGGCAAAATATATCGGAGTGCAGGGTGCTTTTTATAATGTAGCCAAATTGGTTGCTAATGGAGGATTAGTTGCTATGGCAGGAGCATTGGCAGAGCATTTCGGAGCAATAGAAGGTGCTTCGATAGATGCTAACAAAGGAGCGTATTCATCTGCATGGATGATTATTTTCGGCGTAATTGCGGCAATAATGGTACTGATCGGTATTTATCATATAAAAATGCTTCCTTCTACACAGATTCCGTCAACAACGAAGAAAACTGCATCGGAGGTTGGGCACGAATTGGTAGCAGTCATTGCTAACTTCTTTACTAAAAAGCATATTCTTTATTACATCTGTTTTATTATTTTATATCGTTTGGCAGAAGGCTTTATCATGAAAATAGCTCCGCTGTTTTTACGTGCTTCAAGGGATGTAGGCGGCTTAGGACTGTCGTTAACAGAGATCGGCACGCTAAATGGTATCTTTGGTTCCGCTGCTTTCGTTTTAGGCTCATTGTTGGCAGGTATTTATGTCTCTAAGTTCGGATTGAAAAAGACACTATTTACTCTCTGCTGTATTTTTAATCTTCCGTTTGTAGCCTATACTTTTTTGGCAGTTGCACAGCCTACTAATGTATATCTGATCGGAACTTGTATAACAATGGAATATTTTGGTTATGGCTTTGGTTTTGTCGGACTGACGTTGTTTATGATGCAACAGATTGCTCCAGGCAAACATCAAATGTCACATTACGCATTTGCTTCAGGAATCATGAATCTGGGAGTGATGTTTCCGGGAATGGTTAGTGGTTATCTTAGTGACTTATTAGGATATCGTAATTTCTTTATCTATGTGTTAATTGCAACTATTCCAGCTTTTCTGATTACTTATTTCATACCTTTCACGTATGATGACTCAAAAAATAAATAATATAAAATCAACGATTATGAATAAAATTCAAATTCCTTGGGAAGATCGTCCTGTCGGATGTACGGACGTTATGTGGCGTTACTCACAAAATCCAGTTATCGGACGTTATCATATTCCTTCATCTAATAGTATTTTCAATAGTGCAGTTGTTCCTTTTGAGGATGGTTTTGCAGGCGTATTCCGTTGTGATAACAAAGCTGTACAGATGAATATCTTTGCAGGTTTTAGTAAGGACGGAATTCATTGGGATATCAATCATGAACCTATTCAGTTTAAAGCAGGTAACACGGAAATGATCGAGTCGGAATATAAATACGACCCTCGTGTTACATGGATTGAAGACCGTTATTGGGTGACTTGGTGTAATGGCTATCATGGCCCTACGATTGGTATTGCCTATACTTTTGACTTTAAGGAGTTTTTCCAGTGCGAAAATGCTTTCTTGCCTTTCAATCGTAATGGTGTACTTTTTCCGCAGAAGATCGATGGCAAGTATGCGATGTTGAGTCGTCCCAGTGATAATGGACATACTCCGTTTGGCGATATATACATCAGCTATAGCCCGGATATGAAATATTGGGGTGAACACCGCTGTGTAATGAAAGTGACTCCTTTCCCGGAAAGCGCTTGGCAGTGTACAAAGATTGGTGCAGGTTCAGTTCCTTTCCTTACAGATGAAGGCTGGTTGCTGTTCTATCACGGTGTAATCACTACTTGTAATGGTTTCCGTTACGCTATGGGAGCTGCCATATTGGATAAAGATCATCCGGAAAAAGTTCTTTACCGTACACGTGAATATCTGATTGGGCCGGCTGCTCCTTACGAACTTCAGGGTGACGTTCCTAATGTAGTATTCCCCTGTGCTGCTTTGCAAGATGGTGAACGTGTTGCTGTTTATTATGGTGCGGCAGATACTGTGGTAGGTATGGCCTTCGGATATATAAAAGAGATTATCGATTTTACGAAACGAACGAGTATCATTTAATAAAGATATGAAACGTATTATATTAACTTACACACTTGCTTTTTCCCTTCTTTCCGCCTATGCGGGGGAAGGGGGGAGCCCTCCCCTTAAAAATACGGATAAAAGTCTTTTGATAGATTATGTGGATCCTTTTATCGGAACTACAAATTTCGGAACGACTAATCCCGGAGCGATTTGCCCCAATGGTATGATGTCTGTGGTTCCTTTCAATGTGATGGGATCTTCCGAAAACACATACGATAAAGATGCCCGATGGTGGTCTACGCCTTATGAATATACAAATTGTTTCTTTACCGGATATGCTCATGTGAATTTGAGTGGAGTCGGTTGTCCAGAATTAGGTTCTTTATTATTGATGCCTACTACCGGAGAACTGAATGTGGATTATAAAGAATATGGTAGTAAGTATAAGGATGAACAGGCCTCACCGGGCTATTATTCTAATTATCTGACTAAATATAATGTAAAAACAGAAGTTTCGGCTACTCCGCGTAGCGGTATTGCCCGATTTACTTTCCCGAAAGGGAAAAGCCATATCCTGCTGAATCTGGGGGAGGGATTAACGAATGAGAGTGGCGCTATGCTTCGTCGTGTAAGCGATAGCGAAGTGGAAGGAGTCAAACTACTTGGTACATTTTGTTATAATCCTCAAGCTGTATTCCCCATTTACTTTGTATTGCGGGTTAAGAAGAATCCTTCTGCAACAGGGTATTGGAAGAAACAACGTCCGATGATGGGTGTTGAGGCTGAATGGGATAAGGATCAGGGAAAGTATAAACTTTATACTCGTTACGGAAAAGAAATAGCAGGAGATGACATTGGTACTTATTTCTCCTTCGATACAGAAGAAGGTGAACAAGTAGAAGTACAAATGGGAGTTTCTTTTGTAAGCATAGAAAATGCCCGTTTGAATCTGGATCGTGAACAGGCTGGAAAGGATTTTGAGAAGATCCATGCGGAAGCACGTTCCAAATGGAATGATGACTTGTCACGCATAACAGTGGAAGGTGGTACAGATGCCCAAAAGACTGTGTTTTATACAGCGCTTTATCATTTGCTGATTCATCCTAATATTTTGCAGGATGTGAACGGAGAATATCCGGCCATGGAAAGTGATAAGATCCTGACAACCAAAGGTGATCGCTATACCGTATTTTCTCTTTGGGATACTTACCGTAATGTTCATCAATTGCTAACCTTGGTTTATCCGGAACGTCAGATGGAAATGGTACGTACAATGCTTGATATGTATCGTGAACATGGATGGTTGCCTAAGTGGGAATTATATGGCAGAGAAACATTGACAATGGAAGGTGATCCGAGTATTCCGGTAATTGTAGATACCTGGATGAAAGGTTTGCGTGACTTTGATGTTGATTTGGCTTATGAGGCAATGTACAAATCTGCTACATTACCGGGGGCAGAAAACTTGATGCGTCCTGATAATGATGATTATATGTCTAAAGGATATGTACCCCTTCGTGAACAGTATGACAATTCCGTCTCTCATGCATTGGAATATTATATTGCTGATTTTGCACTGTCTCGTTTTGCAGATGCTTTAGGTAAAAAGAAAGATGCGGAGATGTTCTATAAACGTTCTTTAGGATACAAACATTATTATAGTAAAGGATTTGGTACTTTCCGTCCGATTCTCCCCGATGGGACGTTTTATAGCCCGTTTAATCCGAGACAAGGAGAGAACTTTGAACCGAATCCCGGTTTTCATGAAGGTAATTCCTGGAATTATACGTTCTATGTACCACATGATGTATATGGCTTGGCGAAATTAATGGGTGGAAAGAAACCTTTTATCGATAAACTACAAATGGTTTTTGATGAAGGACTTTACGACCCGGCAAATGAACCGGATATTGCTTATGCTCATTTATTCTCATACTTTAAAGGTGAAGAATGGCGTACACAGAAAGAGACGCAGCGTTTATTAGATAAGTACTTTACAACAAAACCTGATGGTATTCCAGGAAATGATGATACGGGAACGATGTCTTCCTGGGCTATTTTCAATATGATCGGTTTTTATCCGGATTGTCCCGGACTGCCCGAATATACATTGACGACTCCGGTCTTTAATAAGGTAACGATCCGGTTAGATCCGAAATGGTATAAAGAGAACGAATTGGTGATTGAAACCAATCGTACTCAACCAGGAACTTTATATATTGATAAGGTACTATTGGATGGCAAGAAGTTCAATAAATATCATATCACACATGATGAACTTGTTCACGGCAAATATTTAAAGTTTGATTTGAAATAACACACAGTGTTTCATAGGTATCGTTTTTGGGTTGA
>ENA-OROK01002092-OROK01002092.1-human-gut-metagenome-genome-assembly--contig:-NODE-2092-length-17765-cov-3.744156_pt1 | contig 17765 bp, 17 predicted proteins | sample MGYA00242127_ERZ509046 | MGnify/ENA primary metagenome ERZ509046 (study PRJEB26280, sample SAMEA2338728) | human gut metagenome | biome: human gut; feature: human-associated habitat; material: faeces... | reverse complement strand
CCTGGAGGGACGTGCCACACAGATCACCGAGGAAATGAAGCTGGCAGCCGCAGAAGCCATTGCAGGCCTGGTTCCCGCAGACAAGCTGTCTGACGACAATATTATGCCGGAAGCTTTCGATCCTCAGGTAGCCGAAGTTGTGGCTGACGCTGTGAAAAGTCATATTCACTGATGCAACGGACAGACATAGCAAGAGACTGGCACGGTAAACCCTACTACTCTCTGGATTCCTATTGTAAAAATACGTTTCACCATAAATGTTATAAAATAGCCCTGAATGCCCGGATGTCCTGTCCCAATCGGGACGGCACCCTGGACACTCGGGGCTGTATCTTCTGTAGTCGCGGCGGCAGCGGCGATTTTGCCGTAGACATCCTCGGCAAATCGATGGAAGAACAGATTGCGGAAGGCATTTCCAATTTCGGCAATAAATCCATCGGACAGGATCTGATCGCTTATTTTCAGGCATATACCAATACTTACGCACCTCTCCCGTATTTGGAAGAGGTCTATCGTTCTGCCCTGGATCATCCGGACATCTGCGGTATCTCCATCGCCACGAGACCGGACTGCCTGGGACCGGAGGTACTGGCACTGCTCTCTCGCCTGAAGGAAGAATACCGTGATAAATTTCTCTGGGTCGAGCTTGGTCTCCAGACCATTCATGAAGAGACCGCTTCCTATATCCGCAGAGGCTACCCTTTATCCTGCTTTGAAAAAGCCTGTGCTGATCTGAGGACGCTACAGATTCCCATCATTGTTCACACGATTTTGGGGCTTACCGGGGAGTCTGATACACAGGTTCTTCAGACCATAAATTATCTGAACCGGATCTCTCCGTTCGGCATCAAGCTGCAATTACTTCATGTTCTGGCAGACACGGACCTGGCCGAAGATTATGTTGCCGGGAAATTTGAGGTTCTGACATTGGATGCCTACCTGAATCTGGTCATCTCCTGTCTGGCTCATCTGTCACCGGAAATTGTGATCCACCGTGTCACCGGTGATGGGCCGAAGGATCTGCTGATCGCTCCGAAATGGAGCCTGGATAAACGTGGGGTGTTAAATGCTTTGCATCATCGCATGAAAAAACAGGGCATCCGTCAGGGTGACCTGTATCAAATATAAGATCGTAATACAAGATTGTATAAGAAAGGCTGTTATGACATTATGTTACAAGATCCGCTTACCCTATATAAACTCATTGTGCTCTATATGCTGAATCGTGTCACCTTCCCTCTCACGGCCGCGCAGGTCAGCGATTTCATTTTAGGAAAAGAATATACCAACTTCCTGACGCTGCAGCAGGTGATCAACGAATTGACCGATGCCGGTATGATCGTCACGCAATCCATCCGTAACCGTACACATCTGTCCATCACTCCCGAAGGAAAAGAAACTCTGAATTTCTTCGAAAACCGCATCGGCGATACGATCAAGCAGGAAATCGATACCTATTTTCGCGAGAACGAATTCACACTTCGAAATGAAGTATCTGTGCTGGGGGATTATTATAAATCCACCTCCGGTGAATACGAGGCTCATCTGGTAGCAAAAGACCGCGGTATCAATCTGGTGGACATCACCTTATCCGTTCCCGTGGAAGAAACTGCGGCTGCTATCTGCGACAACTGGCAGAAAAAAAATCAGGAAATATACAAATACCTGATTACGGAGTTGTTCTAATCCCGCAATCAGGTACCTGATTTTATGATTCTTTGTTTTTAGAAGAAGCCTCCGCGGCTTCTTTTTTAATTCTCGCCATATGTTCGCGGATCTTCACTTCATAGCCGTTGCCGGATGGCTGGTAGAACTCTCTGCCGCTCAGTTCATACGGCAGATACTGCTGTTCCACATAATCATTCGGATAATCATGTGCATATTTATATCCTGTGCCGTGTCCCAATTTTGCTGCTCCTTTATAATGTGCATCCTGCAGGTGTGTCGGAATCGGCAGATCTCCGGTGGCATGTACCTCCTGCATTGCCTGAGATACCGCTTCATAGCTGCGGTTGCTCTTAGGCGCTGTGGCAACATAGGTTACTGCCTGAGCCAAAATGATCTGTGCCTCCGGCATACCTACCCGTTCCACCGCCAGAGATGCATTTACCGCTACCACCAGTGCCTGTGGATCTGCATTTCCCACATCCTCCGAAGCACAGATCATGATACGTCTTGCGATAAAAGTCACGCTCTCTCCTGCATTCAACATTCTCGCCAGGTAATATACCGCCGCGTCCGGGTCAGACCCCCGCATACTTTTGATAAATGCGGAAATGGTATCGTAATGATTGTCACCATTTTTATCATATCGTGCTGCTCTCTTCTGAATACACTGTTGTGCCACATCCAGAGTAATGTGAATCTTCCCGTCAGCGGAAGGTTCGGTAGTCATAATTCCCAGTTCAATGGCATTCAGCGCGTGTCTGGCATCTCCACCGGAGATATCCGCCAGAAAATCTAACGCATCTTCATCTATGGTTCCGTTATAGGCACCCATTCCGCGGTCCGTATCGTAGACCGCTTTTTTTAACAGTTCTTTGATCGCTTCCTTTGGAATCGGCTTTAATTCAAAGATCACCGAGCGGGAGATCAGAGCTCCGTTCACTTCAAAATAAGGATTCTCTGTGGTTGCACCAATGAGGATGATCGTACCGTCCTCCACATACGGGAGCAGGTAATCCTGCTGTCCTTTATTAAAACGGTGGATCTCATCAATGAACAGGATCGTACGTTTTCCGTACATTCCCTGCAGTTCCTTAGCCTTTTCCACCACTTCTTCCATGTCCTTTTTACCGGCTACCGTTGCATTGATCTGCCGGAATTCCGCACTGGTGGTATTGGCAATGACCTTCGCCAGCGTCGTCTTGCCGGTGCCGGGCGGTCCGTAGAAAATAATGGAGCTGATCTTGTCTGCTTTGATGGCGCGGTACAACAGCTTATCCTTACCGATGATGTGTTCCTGCCCTACGACCTCATCCAGTGTCCGGGGACGCATTCTCGCCGCCAGAGGAGCCTCTTTTTCCATATTGGTACTTCGCATATATTCAAATAAATCCATATGATCACATCCTCTGTTTCTATTTTTGCGTCCAAATCTTCAACCGCCGCTTCAGTACATTTGCCTCCAGTGGGGCCAGCAGCAGATCCTGGATCCCTTCCGTCTCCAACGCACATTTCATCTGTGCAAGATTCCCTTCCTTGCAGATGGCGATCATGGAAAGCGCATGTTCTCTCTGTAATCCTCCAAGCTCCTGCCAGCGTGCCTGTCCTCCGTCCTCTTCTTCTGATACATCCACGAACAGGCCCAGAATGTCTTCGCCGGTCTTCTCTCCCATGTTCTCTCTGATCTCTTCCACCGAGATTACTTTCTTCAGATGAACAAACTCCGGCAGTGCAAACTCCAGCATGCTGGTAACATTACGGGAGGATGACCACACAAAAGCCTGTAATTTCTGATCAGGGGTCTGATTTTCCTCACCGAACACGCTGTAGCGTCCTTTTCCCGACTTCTTGGATACATACAATGCCTGATCTGCTTTTGCCGCAAGATCATAGTAGCAATGATCCTCTGGATCGGAAAATGCTATTCCCACACTGATGGATATATTTTCCGGTATGGATAAGTTCTCTTTATATTTTACGAGGTTGACCAGATTCTCTGCCTTAATCAGTGCGATCTCTTTGGACGGAATGTCTCCCATCAATACTGCGAACTCATCTCCACCCATACGTCCCACATAATCTGTGCTGCGGAACTGTGAAGAAATGACTCCTGCAATGACGCTGATCACATGGTCTCCCATAGTATGACCGTATACATCATTTATGGATTTGAAATTATCGATATCTATCACCATAAGAGCATGCAGACCATCCTCATGTTCTGTCAGAGTCTTCGTGATCAGCTTCTCTACTGTCATCTTGTTGAACAGACTGGTCATCTCGTCGATCTGCGACTTTGTCTTCCAGGCCTTCTGCTCATCTCTGCTATTCTGCAGTCTGTGTTTTACCCCCAGTGTATTGTTGATGCGGGTAAGCGCGATCCGGGCATCTACCGGTTTGATAATGAATTCATCCGCCCCCAGTGCAAATGCTTCCGACTGGGAAGACACCGATTCCGTATTCGTCAGAACGATAACCGGCGTATCCTTGAAGCCCTCCATATTCTGTCTGCGGCGCAATACCTCGAAGCCGTCGATCCCCGGCATGACCAGATCCAGCAGCACCAGATCAATGGCATCGCTTTCCTTCTCCATGATCGTAAGACATTCTTCACCGGAAACAGCCTCTGCGAAGTTAAAATACTCCCCGAGAGACTGTCTGATCACTACTCTTTGAAATTTTGAATCATCAACGATTAATAATGTTTCTTTCTTTTGTAAACTGCTCATGGCTGTCGGATCCTGCTTTCCGTATCACATCGTTTAAAACGCGATACAGTTATAGTATATCCAACAGCCATGTGCTCGTCAATTTAAAATATATCTACTTTTTACACAATTTTTATGTGGCGTTTCCCTTTAAAGATGAATTTTACTACGTCTGCAGAGAATTCCTCCGAATGTCACCAAACCTGCAGCTGCAAGCAGCAGCACTGTCGCTGCCAGCAGTCCGATTCTCTGTAATATCTTTTTCAGCTGTTTTCTCCAATCCGTATTCTTGTAAAATCAGGTTTACAATCCCAGCAGCTGTTTCTTCTTCGCTTCGAATTCTTCTGCCGTAATGACACCTGCATCCAGCAGTGCCTTATATTTAGGCAGTGCCACGGTGGGATCCTCTGCCTGTACGGGTGCGGCCTGCTGTGCACTCTGCGTACTCTGGGTTGCGGCGTGGGGATCTATTACCTGTTCCTGTACCTTGGGATCGATGATCTGCATCAGGTTCTGCGCCAGTGCATGCAGTCCTTCCGTCTTCTGGGTATAATCATCCAGATAATCGATGGTGCTGGGCTGATCGGAATTGAACTTCGGTGCTCCCGTCTCCTTATAGAAGCTCTTCCAGTAAGGGTGCTCCAGCGTGATCTCCACAGCGAATTTCTCTACCGGATTCGGAATATTGAAATCCGGCTCGGTCATACGGTCTCTGTAATCCGGATCATCTCTTCTGAAGTTATCGTCTCTTCTGCTGTCCTCCATGTTACGACGCATTTCTTCCATCATCTCATACTGATGCCGCAGCATTCTGTATTCATCGATCCTGGGTTTTAACTCATTTAAACGCTCCTTAATATTGCTCTTGTAGCTCCGGAAGTTCCCCTTTTCTCCTTCGTACAGTACCTCTCCATCCTCCAGAATACGGAAGGACTTAATGTCAGAGGGTTCCATGGCAAATGCTCCGTCAACAACTCCCAGTCGCAGTAGCTGGTGATCCATATCCAGTACCAGGCTTCCCTTGAAAAATCCGAAATCATAACGGTAAGTCTCTGTAAAGCTGTCACGCAGCGGCTTGTTGGCATCATAACACTTGATATATTCCCGGAAATCATCCAGCGTCATGGAATTGAACACACCATCTGGCAGATCGATCTTGGCTGCACACTCCTTGCAGAGATTCTGCCCCTCCACCGCTGAAGCCAGCAGTCTCGGTGTCGGACTTCCGCAGATCGGACATAACTTTTTGTTGTTTGTAAATAATCCCATCGTTTTACCCTCCTTAAGAATGTATATGGATTACATGATCTCAATTATTTTTTTCCGGTGATATCCACAGATTCCCGCTGCGACACGATCCGGTATTCTGTGAAGCATACAATTATAGTTTTCCACAGAATCGTTATAGATCAGTTCACTGGTCTTCACCATATGTTCATAACTTTTTGTTGCTTTCCAGTATTTCTGATAAGTCTCCTGTGCCTGCAAAAGAGGCATGGTTTCCGAGATCTCTGCAATATTTTTCTGTACTCTTAATAATTCTCTCTGTTGTTCTGCTATCCACTCCGGCATCCCGGTCATTTCGACATTCTGTGCACTCTCCAAAGAAAGTTTCATTTTTCGAAAAGTCTCTGCATCCATGGTATGTCCGAGAAGCTCCGCCAATCTTTCCAAAGATTCCCGTTCTGCAGAAAGCTGTACCAGAGTCTGATGCATGGCATTCTGAATATTTTCTTCCTGTAGCTCCAGCTTACGCCGTACCGATACAAGCCAGACACCAAAAAGGGAGGCAAGCAGCAATACGATAATTATAATTTCCATCGTTACTTCTCCCCTCCCCTTTTCATTCCTTCTATGCTCTCAAAATTTCTTATTGTACCTTACTGTACAAAATAAAGTCCGTCATAACCATTCATATCAGACATAGCGATCAGTGTTACAGTATCTCCCACCTCAGACAAAAATCCGGCATAGGTAACCTCTGTTCCACCAAAATCAAGTGTCATCTTGATAGCTGTGTTGTCATCGGAATACTCATAAGTACCTTCTGCATTTCCGCCGCCCTGTACCATGGTAACTGCACCGTCTTCACCAAATACAAGCTGTAAGGTACCGCCATAAGTCTCCAGTGTTGCGTTCAGATCCTCTTCTTCCATCTCAACACCATCGATCATACCGCCGGCAAAGTTCCATTCTGTACCACTCAGATCCGGGATCTCCATAACTGCCACCTGTAACAGGGGACCGCCCTCTGCTTCTGTACCTGTCTCTGCTACAGTCTCTGTGGGAGCTTCTGTTGCTTCCTGGGTCTGTACTTCTACAGACACTTCTTCGTTGGTGTTCTCCACAATCACTTCTTCCTCACCGCAGGCTGTCAGAGACAATGCCAGTACCAGTCCCATCACACATGCAAAAGTTTTGTTCTTCATAATATATTTCCTCCTTCTTACAACATTTTTCTGTTGTCTGAACATATTGTACCGTATTTTACCCGTTTCAGACTCTTCATGACACCAATCGACCCAAATATGTTATAAAACGACCGGAGAAAGATTCTCCGGTCGCCTTGCAGGGTAATTCTATGCTAAAAATGTTTGGTTTTTACGAAAGAAATAATCAAAAAATTTATCTTTTAATTCCGAATATTTTCCATGAGGGATCGGAATCTGTATGCCATCTGTCATGGTGATGGTCTTACTGGAAATATTCTGCACATAATCCATATTGATGAGATAGGACCTGTGGCAGCGGACAAATTGTTCGTAATCTTTCAACTGTTCGCACAGATCATCCAATCTGCCGATACTGTCCAGTACTTCTCCGTCCTTACGGTGGAACAAAAGTGTCCGTCCCATCACCTCACAATATTGCAACCGGTCAAGATCCAGTCTGGTGATTCCGGTTCTGCTGCGCAGGATCAAGCTGTTTTCCTTATCTTTATGGCATTCCGAAAGTACAGAATCCATCAGGCGGTAAAAACTTTCCTGCCAGATAGGCTTCAACTGGTAGAAATAAGCGCCTACCGAATAAGAATCCACAGCATACTCTGCCGAAGATGTCAGATAGATAATCTTTACCGAAGTATCATACTGCCGGATTTCTCTGGCCGTACTGATACCGTTCTGCGCAGGCATCAGCACATCCAGAAAAATAATATCCAGCCTCGTTCCTCTCTCCACTTCCGTCAGCAGCTCCAGCGGACTGTTAAATGAGGCATATATAATATCCTGATTCCGTTCTACCCGATACTTGTCCATCAGCGCACCAAGTTCTCTCAGTACCGACAGATCATCATCACAAAATGCTATTTTTATCATAGGTTTTCTTTCTCAGTTTCCAAACTCATCTGTAATTTCCATGACAATTATACGCACACTTGAAGCTTTCAGTCAAACAATATTTCCTCCACTGTTACGAATTGGAATCCACGTTTCTGCAGAACATCCACCACTTCCAGTGCAGCAGTCACAGAAGTATCATAATAATCGTGCATTAAAATAATATCACCGTCTCCGGCCTTTTCCACCACTTTTGCCGCAATACACTCTGCATTGTGGGAGCACCAGTCCAGTGGATCAATATTCCACAGCACCGGGAACATATTTAATTCTTTTTCAAAACTTTTGTCCCAGCTTCCATAGGGTGGACGAACGAAGCTCACCTTTTCCCCGGTAATATTTTCCAGGATCTCATTGGTCTTTACCAGTTCCTCCCGGAACGTTTCCCTGTTCCCGAAGGTGAGTTGGATATGACTGTACGTATGGTTTCCGATCAGATGTCCTTCCTCCTGTTCTCTCCGGATAATATTGGGATAATTCTGTGCATTCTCCCCGGTCACAAAAAAAGTTGCCACCACATTTCGTTCTTTTAAACCATCCAAAAGCTGTTCTGTATACCTCGGATGCGGACCGTCATCTGCTGGTGTCAAGTAAGGACCAAATTTTTTTGAAAAATTTTGATTTTTGGGTTGACAACTAGTAAAATCCAACTTAGAACTTATGTTTTGGTTTCACATATGAAAGCACAAGCATCTTGTCAGTAAACTTCGTAAAAATAGCTTGCTTTTTAAAATTTAATATTCCATATGGGATAATCATAATTAGCCTATACCCCAATTCTAATAATGATACCGCAAGTTCTTCACTTTTTTTATTACTTAAACCTATGGCATTTTTAGATGAAAAAAGAAGAAGCCCTTTTGTCACTTTAGGCTTCTTCCTTTTAATCTTACAATAGTTCTTCAAACTCTTCCCGATACTTCCAGACAATCTCTATCCGCTTATCTTCATATACTATGACTTTCTCCACCATCTCCCTCATAAACTCTTCTGTCAATGTTTCGCTCGTTCCATACCTTTTCACAAGATCTGCAACACATCGATAGTTTTTTTCCCTTTTCTCCTGCATATCAATCTGTTCAGAGACTTTCTCTATTTCTCTCCGTACTACTTCCTCCTGCCTGCTTAACTGTTCCTTTTCTTTTAAGAATACATCCTGCTTTACCATACCAGAACGGAACCGTTCGTACAGCTTGATTTTTTCAGCAGGAAAACGCTCTAAGCTTTGTTTTAGTCTATTTTCCTGCTGTTTCGACTTCTCCTGCTGTTTTTCAAAGAGCTCGGAAACAGGGATTATCGCAAACAATCTACAATGTTCCTGCCAGATAGTCCATATCGTCTGCTCAATCTGTTCTTTTTCCATACGAATCTCATTGCACTTTGCATTATCCAGCAAATTTCTGCGCTTACATAGATAATAGGGGCTTTTGGTTTTCCTCAGTTCTAACCTATTCCCACAGCATCCACAAAAGACAATCCCTCGGCGGACAGCAGAACGGTCATACTCTGCTACTTTTCCTTTTCTGATATTGTCATTTGCCTTCTTGAAAATTTCCCGGCTGACAATCGCCTCGTGATGATCCGGTATCACAAGCCATTTTTCTTCCGGCTGTCTTACCTTCTGTTTACAGCCAATTTGGGTACGGACCGCCTTTCGATACACCATATCTCCCTGATATACCCGGTTATGGATAATAGAATGTATCTTGTTACGATTCCATATATCTGCTTTATAATGCCGATTAAGCTGCTCTCCCTTTGCCTGCTTATAAGTCAGCCTGGTCGGCACTCCCTCTGCATTTAGTTCGATTGCCAAAGTTTTTGCGTCTTTTCCATCCGCCAACTCCTGAAAAATACGCCGTATAGTAACTGCTGCACCCTCGTCAACTTCCATTCTTTTACCATCTGATGACTTTTGGTAGCCATACACCATGCAACCTGCGTAATATTCACCCCTTTTCATGCAGGTTGTAACTCCGCTTTTTACCTTTTCAGACAAATCTCTGCTATACATCTCATAGATAAAATTCTTAAAAGCGACATCCATTCCACCCGTCTGTCCGAAAAAATTTTTACTGTCAAACCCATCATTGATGCTGATAAAACGAACTCCCAAAAACGGGAAAATCTGTTCCAAATAATCTCCAACTTCCAGATAATTTCGTCCAAAACGTGACAAATCCTTTACGATAATGCAATCTATTTCTCCCTGCCTGCATGACCGGAGCAGCTCCTTTATCGCCGGTCTGTCAAAATTAGTGCCGGAATATCCGTCATCCACAAATTCCTTGATTTCTGCTCCCTGAAATTCTTCTCCTTGCTCTATAAAGGTATCTATGAAATTTCTCTGGTTACTGATACTTACACTCTCTGCCTTTTCTTCAGAATTGCATAAATCTAAATCTTCCATGGAAAGCCGGATATATTTGGCAAGCATATACATCTTCATTTCTGCTCCTGTCCGTCCGCTACAATAAACATTCAAATTATTGGAATTTTCTTTCAATTTGCCACCTCCTGCTCCATATCAGACTTCTTTTCTAATAACCTCCGGTACTCATCCTCAAATCGAAATACAATATAAATACGCCCCTTTGCAAACACTTCTATCCGTTCTATCAAGGCATCTACCATATTTGGGGTCACTATCTTCTGTCCAGCATACTGCTCTGCTGCTTGAGATAGTTCCAAATCCTCCCCATAATCCTCCTGCATTTCATTCAAAAGCAGTGCCTTCTCTTTACTGTCTGCCTCAAGTTCTGCTAAAGTAGCCTGATATTTTTCTTTCAGCATGAAGTATTCCTGAACCGTAAGCAATTTATCTTTATAATCAAGATAGATACTGCTTAATTTCTGCTGATACTGTACCTCTTTTTGCCCCAGGTCTTTTATTTCTCTTTCAAGAACCTTTCGCTTCTTTCCGATTTCAGCATCCTTGTTTCTTGACTGGATTGCATTTCTGCTTTCCAAGAATATTTTCAGGTGTATCTGAACCGCTTCTAATACTGCCTTTTCCAGTTTTCTTGCACTGATATACTTTTTTACACATCCCATTGCACCATTTTCTCTGTAATTGGTGCAATAGTAACTCTTGGAGTTATGATTGCCGACATTGCACCCCATGGTAATACCACAGTCTCCACAGAATATTTTTCCTTTAAATAAATTATCCCGTTTTAGATGCCCTTTTGCTTTTTCCAACTTTTTCTTATGTTCCTGTATTTTCTTTTCATTAACTGCTTGTACTGCATCAAACAGTTCTCTGGATACAATAGGCTCATGGGTTCCCTGAACAACAATCCATTCCGACCTCGGTACATGATGCCTCTTTTCTCCCTTGTGCATGGCAGAATGCGTCTTGCCTCTTACCATATTTCCCAGATACACTTCATCACGAAGCATATCCTCTATGGCATAAGTTTTCCATAGTACATCCTTCATCTTCTCATTCTTAACAATCCCTTTTTCATAGCGGTATGCACTGGGTGACTTTATTGCCTTTTCATTCAAAATCTTTACAATACTGCAATATCCATATTCCGCCAAGCGCAATTCAAAGATATAGCGCACCACCTTTGCGGCTTCCTCGTCCACTTCATATTTACCCTTAACAGTTTTCGATTTCTGATAACCGTATGGAGCAACTCCACCGCCATATCTTCCTTCTCTTTTCTGAATTTCTATGGCAGAGCCTACTTTTCTGGAAATGTCCTTTGCATACACCTCATTGATAATATTTTTCAGCGGAATTTCTATCCCATTCGCTACTCCCCTGCCATCTTCAGAAGAAATTACGGCAAAAGTATCAAAGTGGTCTGTAACAGAAATGAACCGAATGTTTAAGAAAGGGAATATTTTTTCCAAATAATTTCCTGCTTCTAAGTAACTACGTCCAAAACGAGAAAGATCTTTTACGATAATGCAGTTAATCTTACCTCGTTTCGCATCTTCCATCATTTTCTGAAAAGCAGGGCGTTCAAAATTTGTTCCACTAAATCCATTGTCGATATAAATATCAACCACTTTCATATCCGGCTTGTCTTTTACAAAATCTTCCAAAAGCGCCTTTTGATTTTCCACTGTATTTTGATTATTTTTTCCACTATCTTCTTTAGACAGCCGAATGTAAAGTGCAACGGAAAAATCATGTGTTTTAACTTTTGGGGTCTGTTCCGATAATTTGTTCTCACTCATCTTATCTCTCGGAACCGGATGATTTCTGACTTTTCGTGCCATCAAATCACCTCCCGAACAGCCGTTTCCTGCTTGATTTCACCTACCAGTCCAGCTAATTGCTCGATTTCATCCTGATAGCGAAAGATAATCTCTATCCGACGATCTTCATACACATATATCTGACTGATAAACCGAACGAATAAGGAACGCTTTAACTCTATATCTTTGCTTATCAAAAATTTCTCCATGAAACTTTCTTTTTCATATCTGCCATCTAATAGCATTCTTTTTTTCTTGCTCAATTCCGTAGCAGCCTTCTTAGTATCTTCTATTCTGTTATCTAATTCCTTCTTAAACAGCAGATACTCGCCCTGAGTAATTAGTTCATTTTTATAGTCCTCATAACATTCCAATTTTAAGCGATTATACTTTTCAATATCTCCCTTTATTTTTTCGGATTGCAGTACCATCATTTTTATCTTGTCTGAATTACAAGATGTTTTCCGTATGTACAGGATACTCTCCTGTAAATCAGCCAAATGTTTCAAATGAAGCTGCAATGTTTTTGTTACGGCAAGATTTAAGGCATTTTCACTGATTCTATGACTGCTACATGTATCTTTGTTCTTCTTATTTCCAGAGCAGACATAATATACATATTCAAAGGAACCGCTATATGCCTTCTTTCTTACCATACTGCATCCACAATCCGCACAAACCAGATAACCGGAATATATGGAGACCGCTCTTTTTCCTGCTGTTACCCTTGTATCTTTCTGTATAATATCTGAAATAATTTCAAAATCAGCTCTGCTTATGATTGCCTCATGTGCATTTTCAATCCGGATCCATTCTTCCCGTGGCTTCTTTTCCCGCACTTTGACTTTATAATTAGGGGTACTCTCCTTTCCCTGTATCAGAGTTCCCACATAGATCTCATTTGTCAAAACACGCATAACTGCCATTGCGGTCCACTTCGCCTTACTGTGTGTCTGGAACACCGTCTTATACCCGCTCCCCTGCTCTTTCTTGTATTCTGCCGGAGAAAGAATCCCTAGACTATTCAATTCATCCGCAATCGCCTGCTGGCTCATTCCGTCCATCTTCATACCAAATATCTCTTTTACAATTTCTGCTGCATAAGGATCAACAATCAGTTTATTTTTATCTTTCCCTCGCATATATCCGTAGACCGCAAAGGCACCAATAAATTCTCCACGTTTCCTCTTTACTTCTAAATGGCTTCTGATTTTAATTGAAATATCCCTGCAATACGCATCATTGATTAAATTCTTAAAAGGAATAATGATATTATTGGATGCCGCTGTATCATCAGCACTGTCAAAATTATCATTAATTGCGATAAAACGTACACCCAGTAAAGGAAAAAGTCTCTCAATATACTTTCCTACTTCGATATAGTTTCTTCCTAGTCGTGACAGGTCTTTTACAATGACGCAATCTATCTTCTTGTTTTTGATATCCTGCAGCATTCTTTGAAAATCAGGTCTGTCAAAATTCACGCCACTATAACCATCATCAATATAGAAGTCAACAATCTCTATTTCCGGTTTACCATGTATATAATCTTCAATATATTCTTTTTGATTTTCAATACTGTTGCTTTGCAGCGTTTCACTTCCGGCAACATCCCCATCCTCTTTGGATAAACGCAGATAACCTCCGCATAGATATGTTTTAGATAAGTTGTTTGATAGCATAAAAAACACTCCTTATTCATATTAGCCAGAACAATCTGCTATAAAAATAAGAAGTGGTTTCTATTCATTTAGTCCTATGCATATATTAGCACAGAACTTTCCTTTTTTCCAGACCTTTATAGCAATTTTCATTCTATATTCCATCTGCCAACTCCCGTAATCTTTGTTTCAGGCTGATTCCTTCTGTAAAAGAAGATTTTACTATTACATCTCCTACCATAAAGCAATACGGATTTTTAACATTTCTTAAAAAAGTTCTCATCTGCATTTCTTTATCCACATCGTCTGAATCATCTTCCGGGATTCTTGTTACATCTATGAGTCCATCTCGATTAACTGTTCGTATATCAACCGACTTCAGTTTTTCCCATTCTTCCATTTTTTCTCTCCACGAAGTAGCAAGCTGGCTTATCTCACTATATGACAGCCAGCTTGTTCGATATTCCTCTATAATCTTTTCATTTCTTTCATTTCTTCCAACGCTCTCATACATTCCCCAGCCCTGACAACTGCAATACAGGCTGCTAGAGCCATAAGAAGCAGAGCACCCGTTATAATGCTTACGACGATTCCTATGATTTTCATTCTTCTTCCCACTCCTTATCCATAAAATAACTGTCTGCTTTCTTCCTTATGATAAAGTCTGCCACATCCATGAGCCTGTCCGTGACCGGCATGGTCGGCAGGGTATTCAGAATTTCTGCCCGGTATCTGCCACGCAGGGATGCTCTGCTGTCTAAGATAGAAAATACCGCGGTGTCCTTTTCCCGGCGGATGCCGCGCCCGAACCACTGCCTTAGCTTAATCAGCATTTCCGGGATGATGATGTCCCTACGGTATAAATCAAAGTCCTCATACTGGTTTCTCTGGTATTCCATGACCGGATCAGGCACAGGAAATGGCAGTTTTACCACGATCAGACTGGAAAGGATATCCCCTGCAAGGTCAATTCCCTCTCCGGCGCTGTCACTGGCAAACAGCACTCCGTTTCCGCTTCTTCTAAAGCTACTTATTACATCCAGTCTGCCTCTGCCCATGAGAAACAGCGGATAATCAGAAAGCTGCTCCTTCAGACCATAGAACACCCTTTCCATGAGCCAATAGGATGTAAAAAGGATCAGGGTATGTCCATGAGTGGCAGACACTATCTGCAATATTTCCTCCATGACCGCCTGTATGTATCTGTCATCCCGGATATTCGGAAACGGCATACGCTCCGGTATATAGAGCAGACCGTTACTCTGAAAATCAAAGGGTGAGGGCTTGCTGGTTTCTATGATTCTTGATATAACTGCAAAGGAAAGCCCTGTCATTCTCTTGAAGTGACTGAAATCACCCCGGACTGACATTGTGCCGGACGTAATAATAACCGGTATCGGTCTGCTCCAGATGTCACGGAATAAAATCTGTTCCAGTTCCATTGGAACCGCACACAGGGCAAGCCTGCCGTTCTCCCTCTTTTCCATCCAGCAGATTGAATTTCCGCTGTTTAAAAATATGGTCAGCTTGTCCGTCAGTTCCTGGCAACGCTTTTTCAGACCTTGCAACCGCATTTTCTGTCCGCTGTTTTCCTGATAGGATAAGGGAAGCTGATCTAAAGCCTTTGCCATGTGCCTCATATAAATTTTTTCCATGGAACCTATCACTATTTCAATCCTGCTTCCCTCTCTGGTATGATTTCCCGCTAAATCTCCCGCCAGTCTGTCAAATATCTGTCTGTTATATTCCGCAAGCTGACTCCGTAACACAGTAAGTTCATCCATGGCTGCGGTTCTTCTGTTCGCTTCGCTCAAAGTTACGATGAGTTCCGCATCCTGCTCGCCCCAGACTGTGCTATACATCTGTCTTGCGGCATCTATCAGCTTGTGAGACTCATCAAACACCATTGCCCCATATCTCGGAAAGAGAGGTTTTCTGCCCTGCTTCTGTCCGATTAGATCGGCAAGGATATAATTGTGATTCGTAATCTGAAAATCAAAACTATCCGTCATACACTTTTTCTTAAAATTCATAAATCTACATAAAAGCGAATAAGGACATGACTTATTACAGCGAAACACGTTGATTCTGCCTTTTACATAGGGTGTCAGCACGGTATCATCCAGATCAATCCTATCAAATTCCTGTTCCCCAAGCCTTGCCAGTTCCAGTATCAGCTCGGCATCTGCTTCTCTCTGCAATTTTTTTATGGATGTCTCATATATTTTCAATCTGGAGTCACAGACATAATGCCGTTTTCCTTTCCGCACCACAAAAGATAATGGTTTGTTAATTACATGGTGCTCTAAAAGGATGCCGGATATCTGCGGTATGTATTCCTCTGTCAATGCTTTCTGCAGGGCTATGGTGGATGTTGATATGACTGCCGGAATCTTCTTATCTGAATAAATGTTATGTACCGTCAGTGCAAGGATATATGCGTGAGTTTTTCCTGTCCCCACTTCCGCCTCACATAAAGCCAGTTTGTTTTCCTGCAATGCCCGGAGCATTTCAAGAGAAAGTTCTTTCTGTTTTACCCTCAGATTCATTCCATGTTTCGGTAAAATCTCATCAAATAAATAAATTAATAATTCTTCTGCACTCTTTGCCATCGTTACGCCTCCTAAAATTTCTTAGTGCCATAAAGCAGCACAGGAATAGGCTGGAGGTATTGGTTTGGCTTTTTACTAACAAAAATGAGTTTCCATCCAGCCCATGATTTCTACTGCTTTATAAAAAAGTGCATCAGCCATCCTGCCGGTAAGCAGGCATCATAAAAGCCGCCCACATTCTTTCTCAAACGTGGGTGTACATTTTCCCGTCACTTATGCGGGCCACTGGCGTGGAAGTATCATTATCTCCGACCGGTATCATCGCATCCTGCCCCACCACGGGCAGTAAAGCCACGGGTAGTTCCCGCTCAGGATAGTGCGGTTCTTTTCACACTAGTCCGTCATGGCGTACCCTGACTTGTGCTTTCCGGCTCTCCGGCCGGTCGGATATGTGTCTGATGCACAGATATGAAGTTGTCAAAGTGCAGTAAAAGGGGAATATTTTTAAACAAAAGAAAACCCCTTCACCTAATTCGCCGCTAGGTAAAGGGGTCTGCCGAAAAAAATTTATTTTTTACAATAATTTTCTCAGTTTCTCTAATATCTTATATTTTCTTGACTGTAAGGTTGTTCTGGCTATTCCTAATTTCTTCGCCAGTTCCACCTCACTGATTTCCTGATAGAACAGAGCATGAATGATAGCTGTCTCCTCGTCTGTAAGTGTATGTAAGGCTTCGTTCAGTTTCTCCAGCATGACCGCCCGAACTGCCACATCCTCTACATTCTCCGCTTCCTCTGCAAATTGCTTCTCTGCTTCCAGAAGCCGCTCGTAAGAATCTTCCCTGCTGGAAATGACAATTATCCCTCCGGTTTCCTTATCCACCTTTATATGCTCCTGTTTCAGGTCATGGGTAAAGTATTTCTCCTTACGCTGCCCTTTGTAATAAGCCTCGTACAGCTCCTTACTGACCTCAAAGGTTTGTCCGTTCAGTCCGATATAATATTTTTCTCTTTCTGCCATCTATGGCTTTCTCCTTTCCGATTTTTGAAATATTCAAAATCGGAAAGGGGCGGTGCCCGGATATGGCAGGCAAACTTCTTATGCTTCAAGAATTTTGCACATAAAAAAAACCGGACAGTAAAAAAAACGTCCGGCTATCGTATTTCTATCAGTAAAAAAACCGTTCATGCTTTTCTCCTTTCAGCCTGAACGGTTTTTTTAATTACATTTTATTCTTTCTGTTTGTCCCAATATTTGAATATTACCACCCAAGCATTTATATAGGTTGATAAAATATTGAAACTATTCGGTACATATCATTAAACTATCTTCATGTTCCTTTATCTATATCATAAGCCATTTACTTACGAAACTTTTCAATACCTTTGGGCTGCTTCGGTTGATGAAGGCAATACATACATCTACTGTCTGCTGCCACCTTTACAGAATTTCGAGCCACCTTCTCTAATATTATTGCCATTACATTTCTCTTTTCCATTTAGAAATACCTCCTTTTGATTTGTAGTATAAAACTTTTGACCATTCTTTTTTTATGCTTGTTGAATTTTCGATACAGCTCGTCATTTTTCCTGTATAGATCCATACATAATTACCGTTACTTCAAA
>ENA-OROK01002082-OROK01002082.1-human-gut-metagenome-genome-assembly--contig:-NODE-2082-length-17845-cov-4.244688_pt1 | contig 17845 bp, 11 predicted proteins | sample MGYA00242127_ERZ509046 | MGnify/ENA primary metagenome ERZ509046 (study PRJEB26280, sample SAMEA2338728) | human gut metagenome | biome: human gut; feature: human-associated habitat; material: faeces... | reverse complement strand
CGTCATCGCTGCGCGATGCCACCTCTCCCAAAGGGAGAGGCCTTGGCAGTACGGTAAAGTTTCTGGTTTTGCCAAGGGCTCCCCCTTTGGGGGAGCTGGCGCGTTAGCGCCTGAGAGGGCGAGCTCGCTTTGTGCTGTGGTACAGCCTTGCGGCAACACCCTCTCCCGTGAAAAGGCAATGCTGGAAAATCCGCAGATTTTCCAGCATTGCAAATTTAAAAATATATTTCCGCTGATGATGCGCAGAGCAACGCGGAGCGCATTTTAAATCGTGCCGTGCCCGGCAGGGAAGAGGGCATAAAAAACTCCCCCTTGCGGGGGAGAGGGCACGGCGCGCCGTGCTGGAAGGGAGTAGGGTTCAGTGTTCCTTTTTGCCCTGACGGTTCAGAACCCAGCCGACGGCAAACAGCAGCACACCGCTGCAGGCCAGCACCGGCACAGGCCAGTTCAGCTGACCAGTCTGGGGCAGAACGGGCTTATCCGGGTTAGAAGGGGAGACCGGGTTATCCGGGTTATCGGGGCTTACGGGGTTGTCCGGGTTGCCGGGACTTACCGGGTTATCCGGTGTGCCGGGGCTCACCGGCGTATCCGGGGTGTCCGGCTGCTCCGGAAGATCGGGGGTGTCCGGCGGGGTCTCCGGCGTATCCGGGATGGTAGCGCCTACCTTGGGGGTGGCGTCCACATCGTAGATCCAGCTGTCGCCATCCGGCAGGGGAATGGACACAAGGAAGGGCTTGATGGCTTCGTAGCCGTGGGAAGCCTCGGTCTGCATGACCAGATACAGCCCCTGCGGCAGCTTGGTAAAGTCGGCGTAGCCTTCCTCGTCAACGTTCTGCTGGGCGGCAACGGCGGGCACGGTGGGCAGATACTTTGCCAGCTGGTCAGCCAGCGTGCTGTCGGAAAGATCGCCCAGCGGCACGCCGCAGCCCGTAAAATCGCCGGTATAGGCGTAGGACAGGTTGCCGCCGGTGCGCTTGACGGCGGCAACCTGATACAGGGTCAGCTCGCCGCCGCGCAGGGGCACATCGTTGTGGGTGTCGTACAGACGGACGTGGAGCGAGCCCAGCCGCCCGGACACAAGGCTGGCACTGGTGGCAAACGCCGGCAGGGCGCAGCATACCACAAGGCACACAGCCAGCAGCACAGCTGCCAGACGATGACGCAGATCAATGCTTTTCATGTTCTTCACCTCTTGTTTTCTTGCGTTTGCGTGTGGAAAGCAGCATACCGATCAGCAGGATCAGCAGCATGGGCAGCGCCATGACGGGCGCAACAATGATAGGCTCTATCTTGAGCGCTTCGGCAGTAACACGGATGTGCTTGTACTGATCCGGGGTCTCCACGCGGTGACCGCGTACCAGCAGGCGGTGGGTGTTGATGCCGTAGGGGGTGCAGGTCATCAGGGTGACGTAATCCTTGCCTTCGGCGATCTTCAGCTCGTCGGTCTCGGTGGGCAGCACGATGGAAATTTTGTCCACCTCGTAGGTGAGCACCCGGTCCAGCACGGTGATGGTAAAGGTATCGCCCACTTCCAGCTGGTCAAGGTTGGTAAACAGCTTTGCGCTGGGCAGGCCGCGGTGCGCCGAGATGACCGCGTGGGTGGACGCGCCGCCCACCGGCAGGCTGGTGCCCTCCAAATGGCCTGCGGCGATCTGCAATACGCTGTCGCTGGTGCCGTGGTAGATGGGCAGCTCCACGCCTATTTTGGAGATGGTGATGTAACCCATAATGCCCGTGCCGGTAATATCCAGCGTGTCGGCGTAGCCGGTAAGCTGATCCGGGCGGTAGAGCGCGTACTCGTTGGCGGCTACCTGTGCGTTAAAGGCATCGGCGGCGTCAAAGTATCCGCTGTAATCCGCATCGGTCATGTTGTCCACGTCCTGCGCGTAGCTTGCCACCGCGCGGGACTGGTTGCGCTGGTTGACGTAATCGCTGATGGTGGGGTATAACATCACGGATAGACCCACGAAAAAGACGAGGATCAATATAATGGTGCTTTTGTTCTTTTTCATGGGCTACTCCCTAACGTTATAGTTTCAGGACCAGAGCAGGGGGCTTTGCAGCCCCGCTCTGTGCTGGGGGAAAGGAGAGCTTAGCGGTTCTCCATGCGCTTTTTGGTAATGAGCAGGATGGCTGCAGCAACCATCAGGCCGCCGCCGATCACATAGAAGATGGTGGTGCCGATGCCGCCGGTGCCGGGCAGGGTAGTACCGATATTATTGACGACATCTGTAGTCAGAGTGCCAGCTTTTTTATCAACATTAAAGGTGATTTCGCCAACCTTCTTCTCGCCGCTCAAAGAGGTCAGAACATTATCACGAGTGGAAATAGAATCCCAATCAATTTTATGATCAGCGGTGACAGTAAAGGTGATGGGACTGATGGTGTTATAGTGGGCGGGGGTTACAGTCTCGGTCAGCGTGTACTCGCCGTCATCCAGACCGGACAGCGTAAACTGAGTCAAGGTAGTGTTAACGTCCATAGTCTTGACAACATCCGTGCCGTTCTTGGTCTTTTTGGTCAGAGTGAACTGTGCACCTTCCAGAGGATCACCAGCCTGATCGATCTTGTTCACAACCACCTTATAGGTAAAGACGATGACGTTATCCCAAGGAGTTTCGCCCTTGCCGTCACCGCGCGGGTTGTTGGAGTACTCCAACTGTGCCTTGTTGACGTTGCCGTGTTCGCCCAGAACAGCGTTCCCGTTCAGCTGAGACTTGTAGGTAACGGTAATGATAGAATTAGCAGTAACACCGGAAACTTTTTTCAAATCATCAAATACGATCTCAAAGGTGCAGCCATCGGCCGGGCTGGTATCGACAGTATAACCAGTAGTAATCTTCGTACCGGTCACTTCATCGCCAACAAAAACTTCCACAGAGTCGGGGTCAAAGGTTAGACCGGCTTCTTCCACATCGTGGAAAGCGTAGTAATACGTCTTATAGGAATCATAGTCTTCGGGAACAGTGCCCTGCAGGCGGAAGGGGATGTCATCGCCGATATCATAGTCGGCAGAATCCTGCCAGTCAGAAACATCGCCGGTAGAATCGTTGGTGTCCTTCAGCTTTTTCTTAAATTCGGGAACAGCATTGCTCTTCGGGCTGATGTTAACAGTGCCAACAACGGAAACGAGGTAAGTGGTATAAGGCTCAGAGCCAGACAGAGAGCCATCCTGGTCCTTGATCAGATAGTAACCGCCATCAACTTCAACAGAACCGCCGTCTACAATGGTCTCTACAGGATTGGTCAGGGTGACATATTTTTCGATGACGGCAAGCTTATCATGGTCGCTTGCGTAGGAAACTACACCGGAAAGTTCGTTCAGAATAGCCTGGTCAACAGCATCACCAACCGCACCACCTTTGCCGTTTTTGCCCCACTTGATGTTGGTGAGCATGGTTTTATTGGATGGATCATAATCACCGGTAAAGATTTGGTAGATCTCGTAGGTGTGACCGTTTTTAGGTGCGGTGATCGTGTACTTGGTAGTAGCAGCAGAGCCGGTAGAGCTGCTGCTATCTGCAAACGCCGGGATCGCCATGGCGCAAACCATAGCAACTGCCAGCAGCGCAGCCATGAGTTTCTTCATTGCTTTTTTCATGGAAAAAGCCCCTTTCTTTTTTCTGCCCCTTGCCGCCCCTGCATTTTGCACAGGGGGGGGGGTAGGGGTGTGGTTTTGTGCGGACTATCGCGTAAACTTTGTGCTGGGCGGGCGGGGTTTAAGCTCCGGGCGTCCGGCAGGGAAGTGCAGTTTAGTCATCTGCCCTCCCTTCGCGTCTGCGCTTGCGGTGGATAAAGCTGTATGCCAGCGCAGACAGCATCATTGTGCCGCCCACGGCTGTGTACGGGAGTGTACCGGACCCGCCGGTAGAGGGAAGTTCGTAGTTAGCATCCTCGGGCACCTGATTGTAAAGCAGGATGGTGCCGCCGGTGATGCCGGTGTTGTTCAGGTCGTATTTAAACGTACCGGAACAAGCTGTTTCCTTAACGTAGTACTTGTAGGTGATACTGCTGTCAGCGGAATCTGTCAAAGGAAGATTGTTCCAGCTATAGCTCCAGTTGTTGGAATTATCCAAGGTGACGGTCTTAACCAAATCATCAGACTTTTGGCTGCCATATTGGTAACTCTTGCGCCACAGCTCTACGGTTGCGGTGTAGGTGGAGTTGACCTTGTCCAGAGCAAGCTCTGTCTTGCCGTCCGTATCCAGCCAATGCTTGGCAACCGTAATGCTGTTAGCGGTGTTGGGCACATATACAGCACTGATATCACCACGGGCAAGGTAGGTCACTTTGCTACTATCAATTCCCTGGTTGTACTCCGAATCATTGACACAAGTTTCACCGGTAGCAGTTTTAAACGCGTCATCTTGCTTTGTGTTGGAAAATGCACCCCACAGCAGGTAGATCGGGCTCTTGCTAAGCGCATAGCCGGTGGGGGCATCCGTCTCTACAATACGGTAGAGCGTACTGCAAAGCAGCTGGGCGCTGCTCTCAGTGAAGCTCTCCGCTGTTGCAGAAGAATCCTGCAGACCGAAATTGATCTGACCGGCGGCGTCTGTTGTCAGCTTACGAACCTCTTCAAACTTCTTCGTTGTGCTATTCCACTTTGCAAGCTGGAAGGTTGCACCGGGAAGTGTGACCAGATAATCGTTGGAATCCACCTTGTTCAGGTCAAACTTGCTGAACCGGACGGTAGCCGAAGAATCATAATTCACAACATGAGTATCGACCCATTTCTCCACCAGACCGGAGAGGTTTGCATGGTTTTTAACTGTTACCTCCGTAGAGGAAGGATAAGAGATCTGATAGGTGTATTCCAGCACACAAGCCAGTTCATCCGGGACGGTGACGGTCATGGTGTGGTTGGGGCTGTCGTAGGTTGCCGTAAACCGGTCATGACCGATCTCATTTGTATGGTCTGCAACAAGGTTGCCGGTGGTAGTATCAAGGGTCACACCATACAGATGGATCGAACTTAGATCCAGATCAGCGGAGGTGTTGTCAGAGGGCTCAAAGCTAAGCGTATCCGTCAGGGTCAGGGTATTGCTGGTGGTCAGCAGCTTATCGCCGGTGGGGTTGATAACAACGCTGTAGTTGATCTTCTTGGTAGCAGTTGGCTTGCCGCTGGCATCGGGATCCTCGGTGACGACAGTGCCGGTCTTATAAAGCTTTTCGTAGCTGCGCTTGACGGTGGTTTCCGTTTCTGCCTTATCGCCGTTCCATTCTGCGCTGTTGCGGTACTTGTTTTCCGTACGAAGATCGTCCCAAGAAGCGTCCTCCGCAACGCTGACCCAGTAGCGGATATAGAAAACCTGCGGTTTATTGGAAACGTTGTAGCCCTTGTTGATCGTAAACGTGATCGTACGGTCAGTGTCGGTTGCGCCAATATGAGTTTTTGATGCACTAAAGTTTTTAGTTGTCGAAATCTCATAGTTTGCTCTGCCGTCAGAACCATAAATTGTTTGAGCAAGCCAACCTTGATGCGGCACAGAACCATCGTCGTTAAGAGGGAGCGCACCGACCGTGATGACATTACTTATGTCAAAGGTAACACCAGCAGGCAGGGTATCGGTGATCTCCAAATCTTTCGTAGTCAGCAAATCCTTACAGGTAAGTGAGGTGGGGATGGTCAACTCATAGTAGATCTTACCGTTGTTCTTTTGGTAATCCAGCTCACTGATCTTGCTGCCAGCTGCATCAAAATTGTTTTCATTGTAGACCAGCTTTTCAAGCTTTGCTTCCTTGGGCTTTTTATAGGTGTAGTCGGCATCGGTGGTCTTACCACCGGAAGCGGCAGTGTTTACAAACCGCCACGGCTCTTCTATGCCTGCATTACTGATGTCGGCAACGGTATGGTAGTTGCTCAGCTCCATGCTGGTGGCATCCAACGTTTTGCCATCGGCAAGCTTAGCGGTGATGCTAAACTTGGTCACATGAGCATCATCGTTCGTAACCACAGCATTGTTCTCGTCATAATAGGTGACGGTAAACGTGACATTATGCTCGGACGCATTTGCCATTGTAACGGTCTCGGTGGAGTTGAACAAGGTCAGATGCAGATTATTCTTGATCTCATCCTTCAGCTCGGACAAGACTGCATAATGTGTGCCGTCCTGCTCTGTGCCATTTACCTCGGCATCATGGATCGTATCCGTAAGGGTGATCTCGTTCCAACCGGTAGGGATGGAGACCGAGGTTTGCCAAGTCAGCTTTTTCTTGCCGGTTTCCAAGTCCTCTGCCTTAGACAGGCTCTTGTTAAGATAGGAGCTGCGGTCGGTCACAGTAACATCACCGGAAGCGCCGCTGCCATCAAAATCAGCCGTATTTGTATAGGTAGTACCGACTGTGGTGTTGTCAGGAACTTTCGTCTTGATTTCAATCGTGTAGGACGATTCAGTTTCCGGACCATGCGCCAAATCTGTCGGGAAGGTGTAGGTGTAGTTATCTTTCTTGAAATCCGCAGCAGAGACGGGCTTAATGTCGTCGCTATAGTAGCCGCGCTGAATTTTAACTTCACCTACGACCTCCAGTTCGGCAGGCAGAAAATCTTTAAAGGTTTTGCCGCGGAGATCCTCTCCATAGGGGTTGTTGATCTTGACTGTCCAAGTGATGATGCGGCTGTTGGCGTCATAGTTGCCGCTCTTGGTAAGACGCGGCTCGGTGTTTTTGACCTCCTTGCTCGTGGAACTGTCTTTGCCGTCGAACTCAGCCTTTACCTTATTGATGGCTTTATAGGTGTAATCATCATTAACAGGAATGGTGGCGTGATACCGCAGAACGTATTGCTCACCGGCTTTCAGTTCGGGCAGAGCATCGTATTTGAGCTCAGTGCCTACGGTAAGTTTGCTTTGATAGTCCGTTGTGACATCCTTTTCGGTGCCATCCGCAGCAATCTTTATCAGTTTGATCGTATCTTGCCGATAGGTAGCGTTGCTGGGAAGAGAAGAATTTACGGTATCAAAGAAATCGGTAAGATTTACGGTATCACCGGTGCCGTTTGTGGTTTTTGCAACCACTTCATAGGCGATATCAAGCGTTTTCGCCGTCGAATCGTATTTGATCAGCTCTTTACCGCTTGCATCCTTCTGCACATTCTTGGAAAGAGACAGGTCGGAGATCAGATCCTCTTTTTTGATGGTAACAGAACCGGTCGTACCACCAAAATTGATTTTTTGGTTTTCCATGGAGGAATCAGAGGAAGCAGAAGCCTTAAACTCAAAGTCACCGTCAAAGGCTTTGCCGTCGGCAAATGTTTCGTTGTAAGTAAACGTGACGGTGTCACCAACAATATTGTAGGTGCCAACGACAACGTCTTTACCAGTACTGTCACGCCAAGTGATATTGCCGGAGTCTGAAACACTGTCCAACAGCGTAATACCGTTGGGGAGCTTGTAGGTTGCGACGCGGTTGTCTGCGGTGATTTCATTCTCATTAAAGCTGTAATTCAACTGCACCTTAACGGTCTGACCGGGACGCACGATGCCGTTTGCATCTTTCCAAGAGGTCACAACGCCGCTGCCATCCGTGGAGTTGGGAACCTGAACAGAAACGTTCGTGATATGAGTGCCCATATCAACAGGAGTAGCAGACACGGCAGTTACGGCATAGGTGGAGGGTGCAGCGTACCTTGCAGCGCGGGAACGGGAAGGACGCACCGCAGATGCGGATGCAGTTTCGTATACGGTAGTAACGGAGCAGGAGAACACCGGGTCGGTTTCAATAATATCAGAAGCGGTGTCATCGTCCGAATCGGAATCGCCTTCGCTCAGCTCTATCTGCGCATACGCCACAGAAATAACGTTTTCCACATCAGTGTTGAACAGTGTTACCTCAGCCACCTTGCCGTCCACGTCGCCGGAAATAACGGTCAGCGTGTCGGCGTCGCTGTCCACACTGCTCACGATGCCCACGGTCTCCACGGGCAAAGCATCGGTCACAGTGGTGGTCTGCGGCTCAGCAGCGGGGGATACCACGCTGGGGGCAAGGGTGTCCGCGCCGGACACAGAGGTCACAGTGCTGGGTGCAGCGGTGTCGGCGCTGTCCACCGGCTTTTCGGCGGGCTGCTCCGTCTGCGGGTCAACGGGCTCGGGGGTAAGCACAGTGTCCTGCGTGCCGGAGGTGGCTGCGGTATCCTGTGCGCCGGTGCTGTCGTCAGCACTGGGGGCTGCATCCAGCGCAGAAACGCCGGAGCCCTCGAGCTCTGCGCTGTTTTCAAACTCTGTATCCACGCTGAACTGGTCGTCCAGATCCGGCTCTGCACTGTCGGCGCTGCTGTCCACAGCCACGGTGCGGGTGACGTACTTATTATAAATAACGATGTCGCCGGGCTGGGCGGCGCTGCCGTCCTCTTCCAGCAGCCAGTCCATGCCGCTCATGGAGCTGCGCAGGGCAAGCACGCTGGCCTCCTGCGGGATGGCGCTTTGGGGAATCTCGGCGTACTTCAGGCAGTAGGCAAGGAACATCACGTCCCACTCGCCGTAGGCATTGCCGTAGGACTGACCGTAGCGGGAGTAGTAGCGCAGGGTCACGCCGTCCGCCGGGTCGATCTCGAAGTTTTTCTCGCTCTGCTCGTAGCCCAACTGGGTCTTTGCCACGCTGAGCAGATCCTCGTTCCACTCGCCGGTGATCACGGCATCGGCGTTGGCGGCCTGCCACTCCTCGGGGGTCTCAAGGTCGGCAGAGGTATCGCTCAGGCAGCTTACGGTGTGGTGATGCTCCGGCAGGGGGCACACCAGCACTTCCTCGTAGCAGGCGTCGGTGTGGTGGTGGTAGATGGGCTCCACAGTGTCCACCACCGGCTCCAGCGCCACAGGCTCTGCCACCGCCATGGCCACCAGCTCAGCGGTCTGGGTGGGCTCTACCACTTGCTCCACAAGCTCGCCCTCTTCCAGGCCGCAGGTCAGCTCGTACTCGGTGGTGTAGCAGCTTTCATCGTGGGTATGCTCAAATTTTTCACAGATCAGGGTGCCGTCCTCGGGGTCGTAGCAGTCATCATCGTGGACGTGCTCTTCCTCCATGCAGGTCAGGGTCTGCACTTCGGTGTAGCAGTCATCGGTGTGCTCGTGGGGCACAAACTCGATCTGCGGCTCCAGCTCCAGCGGCATGATCTCTTGCTCGGCGCTGCTCTGGGCAGCACTGGCGGCGGCAGCTTCGGCAGCGGCAACTTCGTCCGCATTTTCAAGCTGGCCTTCCGTGTAGCCGCAGATCAGCACCTTGTCGTAGCAATCCGCCGTGTGGGCGTGCTCCACCTCGCCGCACTGGTACTGCGCGGTCATAGAGATGCCAACGCCGTGCAGCTGCCAGTTGACGAACAGGGTGGTGATCATGGCAAGCGCCAGCACAAATGCGGTGTAGCGCCGCAGCGTGTGCCGGTTTTCGCGGAACTGCTCCTTGTAGGTTTTAAGGATGTCGTTCATAACTTAGAGTACCTCCTCCCGGGCTCAATGGATCAACGAGAAACTGGACAGGGGCCATACCCTTAAAAACACCCTGCCAATGATCTGACTTTTTTCCACGCAGCCTATCACGCTGCTGCGGCTGTCGATGGATGTGGAGCGGTGGTCGCCCAGCACGAAGTAGCGGTTTTCCGGCACCTGATAGGGAAACCGGATGTCGCATTCGCCCACGGTCAGCGCGTCCACATAGGGCTCGTCCAGCACCTCGCCGTTTACCGAGACCACGCCGTTCACGTCCATATCGATCACATCACCGGGCTGCCCGATGATGCGCTTGAGCAAAAGCTTGTTCTGCCAGTAAAACCCGCATAACTCACCGTTTTCAATGTGGTTGGATTTTACCAGCAGAATAATGTCCTTGTCGTTCAACGTAGGGTTCATGCTGTCGCCGGAGACCTGAAGCACCGGTAAAAACAGCGTAGCCAGCAGCACGGCCGCTGCGGCCACCACCACCAATATATAGACCGTACTGCGCAGCACCCGCTGGTAGCGGTTCTGGTACGCAAGACGTTCACGTTCTGCGGCTACTTCCTCGGTGGAGGGGATGGAAGCAAACCGGATATCGCGTTTTTTCATGTTTCCTCCGAAGGCTGGCTGTCGGCGCTGCGGTACTGGTCCAGCAGCGCGTTGGCCTTGCGGTCAAATGTCTGCCAGCGCTGCTGCACCTCCTGCTCGGCCTGCTCTACCATGGCGCTGCATTCCTGCCGGGTCTGCGCCTTCAGGCTGTCGGCGTCTGCCTGTGCCTGCTCCAGAATGCGTTTGGCCTCGCTGCGCGCCTGCGAAAGGGTGTTGGCAGCGGCGGCGTCGGTGTCTGCAAGGTTGGCCTGCACCGAGTGCAGATAGTCATCGGCGGCGGCCTGCGCGGCGGCGAACACGTTGTTCAGCTCCAGCGCAGCCTGCGCGATGGAGCCGGCCTTTTCCAGCCGGAGCTGCCGGTCCTGCAGCTGCGCGGTAAGCGCGGCGTTCTGCGCCTTGAGCTGATCCTCGCTCTGCTTCAATGCATAAATAATCTCTATCAGTTCAGCGCGGTGCATCCGCCGCAGTTCACGATCTGCCATGTATGTCCAAACTCCCAAACTATAAAGTACAAGCCAGCGAAAAGGTTTTCGTAAACTACGAAAATACTTAACAAAAACGGCTTAAAATGCGCTTGCCGCCACAGGATTTGCGGGGTGTAAAGGGTGCGGAAGCGCTCCTTTACAAGCTACCTTATTTTACCACATCCCATGTAACAACAATATAACAAAACAGACACAAAATCAAGAGATAATGCCGAAAAAATATCGCATTTTTTTGTATTTTGTGTGTATTTTCCCCAAAAACGACTGCAAGACCCCAAAAACTTAAAAAGTTTGTTCATAATTTTGAGATGTGAAGTTTTACACACTACTGTGCTGAACTGCTGCGCGCACGAAAAAACGGGAGCCGCACTTTTTCGAAAAAAGCGCGGCTCCCGTATGCAGACTTTGGGGTCAGCCTTTTACTTGCCAAAGCTGGTCAGCAGGCTGTTCAGCGAGACAAAGGACTGGTAGATGACGTTGACGTTGTTGATGATGGAGCTTGCACCGGAGAAGATGCGGGCGATGTAGTTGAACACCTTGCCAACGTCCAGGAAGGACTGGTAGGCGCTGCTTGCACCGCCGTCCAGATAGGTCATCTCCTCGGCGTCGATCACGGCGTAGCTGGCGGGCAGTTTCATGGTAGAAGTAGTCATGGTAAGATCCCTTTCTTCATTGGTATCAATGCGTTTTACAGCGTTGTTCAGAACATGGTAGAGACCAGCAGGGTGGTAAGCAGGGCACCGGCTACCAGTGCGGGCCCTACATACTTTTGCCACTGAATCGCGGCGGGCTGGGTGGCGGGCTGCGGCACGGTGGAAGCACCGGCCTTGGCGATCCAGTGCGCGTAGATGGTAGCATCAGAGGTGAACACGGTGGAGGTGGTCACCTTGCTGCCGCCCACCGGCTCGGTGTACCAGCCGTCAAAGGTGTAGCCCGTCATGGTAGGCTGCTCGGGCGTGCTCTCCAGTTTGCCGGACAGGTTCGTGTAGGTTACCACAGTAGAGCAGATGCCGCCTTGGGCATCCATACCAATGGCGAACACGTTCTGTTCCTTTTTGCTCCCTGAAGTTTTGCCGGCAGCAAACGCAGCCGGCAGCGCACAGCACAGCAGGGTGAACAGGCAGATCCCGACCACCAGCGTTTTCAGGAATTTTTTCATGAGATCCCTCGCTTTCCTTTACAAAGATGGAGACCCTGCCCCACCCGGGCGCAGCCCGGACAGCGGAGAAGTTTCTTCAATCTATATTTATCACATCCAGTGTACCAGAACCGCAACAAAAAATACAGCTTTTGGCTGAAAAAATAATAAAAATTATGAAAAAATGATTTTTACCCTTGCAAGATGAATTTTATGCCCAGATAGACCGCATTTTTTGAAAATTGCATCCTTTAAAACTTGTCTTTCGTAAAAACATGGCAGGAAATGGAAAGCATAAAAACAGCGTCTAAAAGCCCAAAAAACGACAAAAAACGCCGCAAACGCTCTAAGTGCTGCGGGGAAAAGGCTGCAAAAATGCAGCGTCCCTCTTGTGGAACGGCAGAAAATATGCTATACTTAGCTGCATGATGCGCCATCGCCAAGCGGTAAGGCAGGGGACTTTGACTCCCCCATCGTAGGTTCGACTCCTGCTGGCGCAACCAGAATGCCCCGGCGGCCTTTGCGGCTGCCGGGGCATTTTTGCGTCTGTTCAATAGCGGCGGTGGATCTTTTTAGTGGGTTTGCGGCGGTTCCAGTTGGCACACAGCAGCCACAGCCCGTAGATCAGGGCGGCGATCAGGCTGAGTACCAGCACCACCTTCAGGTACAGGCTGGTGAAGAACTCCTTCACCTTGTCCACCCCGAACAGCAGCGGGTTGCGGGCTACGTCCTGCCCGGCGATCAGATCCACCACGCCGATGGTCTCGCCTGCCAGCTTCAGCTCCACTGTGCCTACCACATCGCCCTGTTGGATGGGCGCGCAGACGTAGTCCGGCAGGTGGAAGTATTTCTGAGTGACGGTGCCGTCGCTGGTGGAGGGCAGCAGGGTCATCATGCTGTCGTTGGGGTACAGCTGCAAGGTGTCGGTGTCGGAAGAATACTTTACCGGGATCTCTGCAATGGTCAGGTCGGTGTCCAGCGCAGCCTGAATGGAAAAGCTGTCGAACACCCAGTCCATCAGTTTGACTGTCTCAAACAGGGCGGGACGGCGGTTGGCGTAGCCAAGGGTATCGCAGCTGTCGGGACTTTCCATCACGCAGAAGATATAGGTGGCACCGTCCTTATTGCCCCACGAAACATAGCTTTGGGTGCCGGTATCATTTTTAAAGGCGGTCACATTGCACATACCGCCCTGCATGGCGCTGCGGTAGTAGCTGCCGCCGCTGGCTTTGCTCAGTGCGGCGTTCTGGCTGACCAGCACCGAGGAGGAGCGGTGCTTCTCCTTGGCGGGCATGGTAAAGCTGGGCGCACCGGACACCTCTACAAAGGCGTCAAAGCTCATCAGGTAGCGCAGGATCAGGTACATATCCACGGCGCAGGTGGTGTTGCCGCTGTCGATGCCGCAGGCGTCCGTCCAGTTGCTGGCGGTGGTGCCGATGCGCTTGGATAAGGTGTTCATCTGCGCCACCCAGCCGTCCAGATCGCCGCCAGAAAGGGTGTATGCCACACCCATGGCTGCCTCGTTGGCGTTGCGGGTGAGCATGGCGTACATGGCTTCGCGGTAGGTGAAAGTCTCGTTGGAGCGCATATCTGCGTTATTGGTATTATAAACATAGTCCGAGATGGCAAAGGGCATCTGGAAGGTGTTGTCCAGCTGGTCAGCGTAGTTGGTCAGCAGCACGGCAAGGGTCATATATTTGGTCAGACCGCCGGCAGACACCTGCTTCGTGCTGTCCTTATCATAGGCGATGATGTTGGTATCGGTGTTGACGATATAGGCGCTTGCAGCCTGCACCTGATACACCGGGCTGGGGTCGAACATGGCTCCGGCGGGCAGCACAAGGCAGCTGAGCAGAAATACAAGCGAAAGAACCAGTGCAAAAATACGTTTCATGTGGACAATTCCTTTAAAAAGCGATAAAATATACTAAATAAGGCTGCGCGGCACAGCGCGCCGGAGGATCAATTTTGCAGCAAAAGTGCTGTGTTCTATAATAATAACAGGTTTGCCGGGGTGTTACAAGAGCCTTGCGGTGTTTTACACCGTTCTTTCGCGCCGGCAGGGAGGGCAGGAATGGTATATCTTACAGGGGATACCCACGGCGATATCCAGCGCTTCAAGCAGGGCAAGCTGCGCTGGCTGGGCAAAAAGGACACCGTGGTGGTGCTGGGAGATTTTGGCTTTGTATGGGACGGCAGCGCCGCAGAGCGCAAGCGGCTGGACTGGCTGCGCAAGCGCCCTTACACGGTGCTGTTTCTGGACGGCAGCCACGAAAACTACGACCTGCTGGCACAGTACCCGGAGACCGAGCTGTTCGGCGGCAGGGTGCAGAGCCTTGGCGGCAACGTGTACCATGTGTGCCGGGGCAGCGTGCTGGAGCTGGAGGGCAAGACCTATCTCTGCTTCGGCGGCGCGGAAAGTCAGGATAAGGACGACCGGGAGCCGGGCGTGAACTGGTGGAAGCAGGAGATGCCCAGCGACGAGGAGTACGACACCTGCCGCCGCAACTTAGAGGCGGTAGACTACAAGGTAGATTATGTGCTGACCCACGATGCACCAAGCAGATTTTTGGATTTTACCGCCCTTGCCCTTGGCGAGAGCAACCGTCTGCACCTGTTTCTGGACGAAATATTGCTCAAGCTGACCTACGAAAAATGGTTTTTCGGCTGCTATCACAAGGATGTACAGCTTTCCACCAAGAGCCGGTGCGTGTTCTGTGATGTCATCCCCATGGGTGAGCGGCGCACCGGGCTGTTCCACCGATAGGAGGGAATATGCAGGTCACAATAAAACTTGCCACCTGGGAGGGTGCGGCGCACGTCAGCGGCATTCTGGCGGGCTTTACCCTGCTGGCAAAGCGCGGGGAACTGACTTTGCGGGTACAGGACGAGCGGCAGGGCAGTCCCATTGCACGGGAGGCGCTGCTGGAAACGGAAATTGACGGCCGCACGGTGGTGTTTGACCTGATGGACGGCTACTTCTACAACGACCCTGCGGCGGTGCTGGCGCTGTTCCGCCGGGCAGATGTGGTGTTCAAACGCAGCTTTTCGGCGGAGAAGAACCGGCAGTTCCCGGGCGGTATTCCCGCAAAGCTGCGGCCATTGGGGCTGAACTACTACGTTACCTGCCCGGGCTCGCCGCTGGAAGCGGAGCGCAGCGCAAAGAGCCGCCTGAAGCAGTGGGCGCTTTCCACCCGCTGCTACCCGCAGGACTTTGAAGCCTGCCTGACCCGGGTGCGCAAAAAGCCGCGCATCCTCTTTCTGACCCGTCTGTGGGACCCGGAGGAGCCGGCGGTGCAGCAATACCCGGAACTGCAGGCAGAGTGGCGGCAGGTGAACGCCGACCGCATTGAGCTGCTGCACCGGCTGCAAAGCGCCTTCCCGGAGCAGTTCACCGGCGGCGTATCCGACAACGCCTGTGCCCGGCAGCTGTGCCCGGAGCTGATCGTGCCGGACAAGCTGACCGGCAAGCGGGCGTATCTGCACCGGATGCAGCACACGGAGATTTGCGTGGCTTCTACCGGACTGCACGGCTCTACCGGCTGGAAGCTGGCCGAGTATGTGGCGGCGGGACGCGCGATCGTCACCGAGCCGCTGCGGTACACCCTGCCGGGCGGCTTTGAAGAAGGGAAAAACTATAAAACGTATACGTCCCCGGCGGAGTGTGAGACGCAGCTGCGGCAGCTGCTGACAGACCCGGCGGCGATCTTGGCTATGGCGCAGCACAATGCGGCGTACTATCAAGCATGGCTGCGGCCGGAGCAGCAGGTGCGGCAGGCCTTGCGGCAGCTGGAAACAGGGGAGAGATAAGGGGGAAAACGGGGTATGGAAGAACAAAAGCGGCACAGCGGCTTTGAGACGATGCGTATCCTCAGTATGGTGATGATCGTGCTGATGCACGGCATCGGGCACGGCGGGCTGGGCAGTGCGGCACCGCAGGGGACAGCGGCATTCTGGATCTACTGGCTGCTGTTTATTCTGGCGCGTGTATCCACCAACTGTTTTGTAATGCTTTCCGGCTATTACCTGTCGGAGCGCAAGGGGCCTGTTCATGCCGGGCGGCTGTTCCGCATTGGGGCACAGGTGTGGTTTTACTCCATGCTCACCTTCTGCGTTGCGGTCAAGGCGGGTGCGGTCCCGCTTTCGGCTGTTGCACTGCTCCGGGCACTTTTACCTCTTACCTCCAACGGCTACTGGTTCGCTTCGGCCTATTTCCTGATGTATCTCTCGGTGCCGGTGCTGAACGCGGTGGTGCAAAGCCTTGACAGGCGGCAGTACAAAACACTGCTGCTGGTGGCGCTGCTGCTGCAAAGCGTGTGGGGCACGCTGTTCTACTGGGCAACGGATGCGACCTTTGTGAATAACGGATACAGCTTTATCTGGTTCTATATCCTGTATTTTATGGCGGCTTATTTCCGCAAATACCGGGTGACCGTGCCCAGCGGGCTGTGCCTGCTGGCGTATCTGGCGGCTTCGGCGGCGGGACTTTTCAACCGGATGCTGGCGCTGCGGGTGGAAAACGCTTTGCACCTGAACGGTTTTGTGAATACCGTCAACGGCTATCAGGCACTGGCTACGGTCATCGCCTCGGCAGCAATGTTTTTGCTGTTCCAGAATATCCGTATCCGCTCAGACTACTGGCGGCGCTGGGTCTTTCGGCTGGCACCGCTGTCCTTCGGGGTGTATCTGCTGCACGACAGCGATTTTACCCGGGCACTGCTGTGGCAGCTGGTAGACCTGCCCCGGTTCGGCGGGGCGCTGCTGCCCTCGCTGGCTTACCTGACCGGTGCGGTGCTGCTGATCGCCGTAGCGGGCTACGCAGTGGATGCCGTGTATCAGCGGCTCTACCGCCTGCTGCACCTGCCCGCACTGGAGGAAAAGGTGGACGCCCTGACCGCCCGCATTCTGCAAAGGATCGTCGGGAGCAAGGAAACGTAAAGAAAAGCGCTGTCGCACGAGTTTTTCGTGTGACAGCGCTTTTTTAGTTCATCGGCCCGGCCTTGTCGAACATCTGCTGCACCTGCGCAGCCAGCAAAGCGTGCGCAGGGCTTTCCAGCAGCGGGTCAGCGGCAAGCAATGCAGCGGCTTCGCTCTGGGCGGCGTGCAGGGTGCGGGTGTCGTTCATCAAATCGGCGATCTGTAAGGTGGGCAGGCCGTGCTGGCGGCTGCCGAAAAAGTCGCCGGGGCCGCGGGTCTCCAAGTCGTACTGCGCCACGGCAAAGCCGTCGGTGGTGGAGCAGAGAAATTTCAGCCGCTTCTGCACGGCTTCGCTGGTGTTGTCGCTGACAAGAAAGCACCAGCTCTCGGCGGCACCGCGTCCTACACGGCCGCGCAGCTGGTGCAGGGCGCTCAGACCGTAGCGCTCGGCGTTTTCGATCACCATCACGCTGGCGTTGGGCACGTCCACGCCCACCTCAATGACGGTGGTGGACACCAATGCATCCAGCCGCCCGGCCTTGAAATCCTCCATGACGGCGGCTTTTTCCTTGGGTTTCAGCTTGCCGTGCATCAGCCCCACCCGGCGGTCGGGCAGCAACGCCTTGGCAATGTCCTCGTAGTAGGTTTTGACGGCGTTCAGCCCGCCGTCCGGCACATCCTCGATGGCGGGGCAGACCAGATACACCTGCCGCCCTTTGTCGATCTCGCTGTCCAGAAAGCGGTACAAGTCCTGCCGCCGCTTGCCGGTGATGCACCGGGTCTTGACCGGGGTGCGTCCGGGGGGCAGCTCGTCCAGAATGGAAATATCCAGATCGCCGTAAATCAGCAATCCCAGCGTGCGGGGGATGGGGGTGGCGCTCATGACCAGCAGGTGCGGGTTTGCGGCCTTTTCTGCCAGCGCGCCGCGCTGACGCACCCCAAAGCGGTGCTGCTCGTCAATGACCGCCAGACCCAACCGGGCAAACTCCACCCCTTCGCTCATCAGGGCGTGGGTGCCCACCACAAGGTCGGCTTCGTCATTGCGGATAGCGGCCAGTGTGGTGCGGCGGGCAGCGGCTTTCATGCCGCCGGTCAGCAGGGCGACCCGCATCCCGAAGGGGGCAAGCAGCCGGTTCAGCCCCTCAGCGTGCTGTGCGGCCAGAATTTCGGTAGGAGCCAGCAGCGCGGCCTGATACCCCGCCCGGATGCACGCCCAGATGGCGGCAGCAGCTACCAGCGTTTTGCCGCTGCCCACATCGCCCTGCAACAGGCGG
>ENA-OROK01002079-OROK01002079.1-human-gut-metagenome-genome-assembly--contig:-NODE-2079-length-17860-cov-2.986577_pt1 | contig 17860 bp, 18 predicted proteins | sample MGYA00242127_ERZ509046 | MGnify/ENA primary metagenome ERZ509046 (study PRJEB26280, sample SAMEA2338728) | human gut metagenome | biome: human gut; feature: human-associated habitat; material: faeces... | reverse complement strand
GGCGGCTCAATGAACGAGAAAAACGCGGCTGACCTGCTTTCCAAGCCCAACGTGGACGGCGGACTGATCGGCGGCGCGTCGCTGGTTCCCGCCAAGTTCACCGCCATTGTGGATGCGGCGCAGTAAAGGGTGCCGCTGAATCGCGTCTCCGGAGTGACTGCGGACAGCGGGGGAACGGCTCCTTGCGGGCTTTCCCCCGCTTTTCCGGCTCCGACCAACCTATCCGAAGGGAGGAAATTACCGTGGCAAAATACAGACACGACCGTATCAACGAGGAGATGTACCGGGTTGCGGCAGAGATACTGCGCACGGTCAAGGATCCGCGCCTGAATCAGGCGTTTGTCAGTGTCACCGGCGCGGAGGTCTCGCCCGACCTCAAGTACGCCAAAATCTACTACTCGCACCTGCAGGGTGACCCGAAGGAGATCAGGCGCGGGCTTGCCGCCGCCTCCGGCTATATCCGCGGGCAGCTGGCAAAGACGCTCAATCTGCGCGTTACGCCGGAGTTGACCTTCTGCGAGGACAAGTCCATCGCCTACGGTGCGCACATTGAAAAAGTTATCAGTGGCTTCACCTACAAGACCGCTCCGGATGAGCAGGACAGCTCGCAGGGCGGAGACCGCGGCGGGCAGCCGTAAGAATCCCCCGAGCCGGGGCGGCATGGCAGTGGCTGCCGCTGACTCCGCTGTCGCCGATTCCGGTGAGGGCACGGCGACTCTGATAACCGGCTTTTCCTGACGCAGCAATACTTCTCTGCTCCAATCTCCCTCTTTCCGTCCGGGGAAGGGGGAGATTTTTGACTTTGTTCCGCCGGGGGCTGTCCGCTCTTTTTTCTTTTCCTTCCTTAATGTGTGTCATCAGCTCGGCAGGACGCCGGCTGCCTGCCGCAGGGAAATGACCAAAGCGAGATATTCATTTTCCCTGTATTTATTCATTTTTTATGTTGACTTTTCCGGTGGAAGGAAGTATAATATAAGCATTGGAAAAGGTTCTTTGAAAACCGAAGAAACGGAGCGGGGAGGCAGGGAACGCCGCCCCCGCACGGGTGCAAAAAGGAGTCCGATATGGCAGAGGCAAGCAGGAACGAAAAGAAAGACGCGCGCCGACAGGCGCGGGAGCAGGTGTTTGGCCTGCTGTACGAAACGGAGTTTCATGAGGGCGAAACGGCGGAGCAGATCCTGGAGCGCGCGGCGGAGGACAGGGAGTTTGACGGGAATGACCCCTACCTGCGCGGCACCTACCTCGGCGTGATGGCGCATCTGGAGGAGATTGATGCGCTGATCGGCAGGTTTGCCAAGGGATGGAAGACAAAACGCCTCTCGCGCGTGTCCCGCGCAGTCCTGCGGCTGGGGACCTACGAGCTGCGGTTTGCTAAGGGGGTGCCGCCCGTCGTGGCAATCAACGAGGCAGTCGAACTGTCCAAAAAGTTTGACGATCCGCGCGCGCGCGCCTTTGTCAACGGGGTGCTCAACGCGGTCAAGGACGCCCCGGCTGACCAGATTGCTCCGGAGGGGCCGGTTGTCGAGCCGTCTCCGGTGCCGGAAACCGATGTACCGGACGCGGAATAAAATTCATGCCGTATCCGGATACGCATACCTGCTGGGTCGGTATTGACACCAGCAATTATACAACGTCCGTGTCGCTGGCTGTCCGCGAACCGGATGCGCCCGGTCGCCTGCGGGTGGTGTCCAATCGCAAGGCACCGTTGCCGGTTGCGCCCGGTGCGCGGGGACTGCGGCAGAGCGATGCGCTGTTCGCACACACCCGGAACCTGCCGGAGCTGATGCGCCTTCTCCGGGCGGATATGGAGGCTGGCGGCTGGTGCCCGGCGGCGGTGGGTGTTTCGGCACGCCCGCGGGATGCTGCCGATTCCTATATGCCCTGCTTCCTTGCGGGCGTGGCGGCAGCGGAGGCGTTCGCCGCCGGGGCAGGCGTGCCGCTGTACCGGTTCTCGCACCAGAGCGGGCACATCATGGCGGCACTGTACTCCTCCGGAAGCCTGCTCTGCGACCGGTCGGCGGGGGAACTGCCGGACGGGGATTTCCTTGCCTTTCATGTTTCCGGAGGTACGACCGAGGCGGTGCTGGCACATCCCGTGCCGGGCGGCTTTTCGGTTGAAATTGTCGGGTACGGTGCAGACCTGCACGCCGGACAGGTCATAGACCGCGTGGGCGTCCTGCTGGGACTGCCGTTCCCCTGCGGTCCCGCGCTGGAGGCACTGGCACGGACCTGCACCGTGCCCCTGCCGCCGATCCGCCCCTCGGTACGCGGCGGCGTGTGTAACCTTTCCGGCTTTGAGAATCAGGCGGCGAAGCTGTGGGCGGAAACGTCCGATGCGCCGTTGGTAGCGGCGTGGGTGCTGACAGCAGTCGGGAAAACACTGCGGCTCATGACGGATCAGATACAGGAAAGCCTGCGGAGCTGTCGTCCGGCACCGTTGCCGGTGCTGTATGCGGGCGGCGTGATGAGCAACCGCTTCATCCGCCCGCTCCTGACAGCCGGGGCGGCGTGGGAATGCCGCTTTTCGGAGCCTGCGTTCTCGGCGGATAATGCCGCCGGGATCGCTCTTTTGTGCGCGGAAGCCGCGCTGGCGGCGGAGCGGGATAATGCCGGGCGGTCGTCCGGTTCCGGGAAAGGAGCGCGGCACGATGGAACGTAACGGACAGGATCCGAGACCGACCCTGTCGGTCAGTCAGCTGAATGAATGCATCAAGGCGACCCTGGAGAGCGCCCCCCCGTTGCGCGACGTTTATGTACAGGGGGAGCTGTCCGGCGTCCGGCTGTACGCCTCCGGTCACCTGTACTTCTCGCTCAAGGATGAGAACAGCGCGATCGGCGGCGTCATGTTTGCCCGGCAGGTATCGACGCTGCGCTTCTCCCCGGAGAACGGGATGCGCGTCATCCTGCACGGGCGGGTGTCGGTGTATGCGGTGCGCGGGCAGTACCAACTGGTGGCGGATGCGCTGGTGCCGGTCGGTGCCGGCGACCTTGCCGTCGCCTTTGAACAGCTGAAGGCAAAGCTGGGGGCGGAGGGGCTGTTTGACTCCGCCCGTAAAAAGCCGTTGCCGCCGTACCCCCGGCGCATCGGCGTAATCACATCGCCGTCCGGCGCCGCCATCCATGATATCATCCGGGTGGCGCGGGGACGGATGCCGTCGGTGGAAATCCTGCTGTTCCCCTCCGAGGTGCAGGGCGCGCGTGCGTCCCGGTACCTGGCTGGCGGGGTACGGTACTTCAATTCGCCTGCCGTCCGGAGCGACCCGGAGCAGGCGGTGGATGTCATCATTCTGGGACGGGGCGGCGGCTCGACGGAGGATCTGTGGTGCTTCAATGACGAGGGACTTGCCCGTGTCATTGCGGCTTCCGACATCCCGATCATCTCGGCGGTGGGACACGAGGTGGATTTTTCCATCTCGGATTTTGTCGCCGACCACCGGGCGGCAACCCCCTCTGCCGCCGCCGAAATGGCAACGCCCGACCGGGCGGATCTCGGGCGGCGCGTCCGGGGGCTGTCCGACCGGCTGGACAATGCGCTGGACGGGCGACTTGCGCGGGAGCGCGACCGCATTGCCGGGCTGGCGGCGCGGCGTGTACTGACCGCACCGGAGGGCGCGGTTCAGCGCCGGCGGGAACTGCTGAAGCCGACCGCACAGCGGCTGGAGCGGGCGATGCGGCACGGGCTGGATGTGCGCGGGCGCGAGTTGCGCCGCCTGTGTGCGCAGATGCAGGCGCTCAGCCCGCTGGCGGTGCTGGGCAGGGGGTATGCGCTGGTGCGCACGCCGGACGGGCGGCTGATTCCCCGCGCGGCGGGAATTGCACCGGGTGCGGCGGTTGCGGTACAGTTTGCGGACGGTACGGCACACGCACGGGTGGAACGTGTGGAGATCCAAAATACGGATATGGCACCGGACGGTGCGGACAGGGAGGCAGACGTATGACGGACAAGCAGAGCAGAACCGACGCGGAGCAGGCGCCGGAGACCGGAACTGCCAAGAAGAAAAAGGCAGTGCCCGGAAAGAAGAAATCGCCGGAGGAGAGCGCCGCCGCACTGCCCTATGAGCAGCGGAGCGCACGGCTGGAGGAGATTGTCTCCCGGCTGGAGAGCGGGGAACTGCCGCTGGAGGAAAGCCTTGCGCTGTACGAGGAGGGCGTGGCACTGGTGCGCGCCTGCACGCGGGAGCTGGGCGAGGCGGAGCAGAAGGTCAGAATCCTGCGGCGCACCGCCGAGGGGGACATCCGCCCGGCGGATTTTTCGGAGCCGGATGTGACGGACGGGGAGGCGTGACCGTATGGAAGACAGACAGACAGAGCGGGAGGTATGCGCGGCGGATGCCGCCGCGCTTGCCCGCACCGTATTGGAAGAGGATGCGGCACGGGTGGATGCTTTCCTGGACGGGCTGTATCGGGGCGGACAGGACGGTCGCTGTGACAGAGGACTGGATGAGGCTGTGCGCTACTCCCTGCTTGCCGGGGGGAAGCGGGTGCGTCCGGCGCTGACGCTGGAATTCTGCCGCCTGTTCGGCGGGGATACTGCGGCGGCGTTGCCGTTCGCGGCGGCGGTTGAGATGGTGCATACCTTCTCGCTCATCCATGATGACCTGCCCTGCATGGACGATGACGCGTTGCGGCGCGGACGCCCGACCAACCACCGCGTGTTCGGCGAGGCGGCGGCACTGTTGGCAGGCGACGGACTGGCACTGGATGCCTTCGGGATGCTGGCGCGTGCCGGCGGGCTTTCTCCGGAGACGCGGATCGCGGCGGTCGGCGTGCTGTCGGATGCCGCCGGGTGCGGCGGCATGGTGCGCGGGCAGGTCATGGATATGTTCGGTGAGAAACATACCCTGACGCGCGAGGAACTGCTGCTCCTGCAGGCGCGCAAGACCGGCGCGCTGATCCGCGCGGCGGCACAGCTCGGCGTGCTGGCGGCGGGCAGACCGGCGGGGAGATGCGGGTCGCCGCCGGATATGCCGACCGCATCGGGCTGGCGTTCCAGATCGTGGACGATGTGCTGGATGTCACGGCGACAGAGGAGCAGATGGGCAAGTCTGTCGGCAGCGATGCGGGGCATAATAAGAACACGTTCCTGTCCTTCTGCACGGTGGAGCAGGCGATTGCCGAGGCGGAACGGCTTTCCCGCGAGGCGGCGGAGTTGCTTGCCGGCTACCCCGGCGCGGAGCGCCTGCGCGCTCTGGCTGTCTTCCTTGCCGACCGGAAAAGCTGAGGCGCCGCACGGCACGGAAAGGAAACATTCATGCGTTTTTTTCAAGCACTTCTGGACAATTTCCCTTTGGTCTGCGCCGGTGTCGGCTGGTTCACCGCGCAGTTTATGAAAGTGTTTACCGGCATTTTCCGGCAGAAGACCTTCAATGTGGCCGAGCTGCTGTTCGGCACGGGCGGTATGCCGTCCTCGCATACGGCGGCGGTCTGCGCGCTGACGGTCGCCTGCGGGATGTCCTGCGGGCTGGATTCCCCGGTGTTTGCCGTGTCCCTCCTGTTTGCCGTGGTGGTCATGCGGGACGCGACCGGCGTCCGCCGGGAGGCTGGCGAGCAGGCAAAGGTCCTCAACCGCATCGTGCGTGACCTGTTCACGTCTACCGGAACCGAGGACATCGACCGGAATCTGAAGGAGCTGATCGGGCACACCCCCCTTCAGGTGTTTGTGGGGGCGGTCGTGGGAGCGGTCGTGCCGTTCCTGATGTGCCTGATCCCGTACTACCGCGCGAACCTGATACTATGAGAGCCGACGTGTATCTGGTGGAGCGCGGCGTGGCGGCATCCCGCACGCTGGCGCGGCGGCTGATCGAGGCGGGCGCCGTACTGCTGGACGGACGTCCGGTGGAAAAGCCCGCGCAGGAAGTACCGCCCGGCGCGCATACGCTGGAGGTTGGCGAGAGTCGGGAGACGCGCTACGTCGGGCGTGGCGGACTCAAGCTGGAGGCGGCGCTGGATGCGTTCCCTGTCCCGGTAGTGGGCGGGGTGTTCGCGGACATCGGCGCGTCCACCGGGGGCTTTACCGATTGCCTGCTTTCGCACGGGGCGGCAAGGGTGTACTGCATCGACGCAGGGCACGGGCAGCTGCATCCCCGGCTCCGGACGGACGAGCGGGTTCGCTGTGCCGAGGGTGTCAATGCCCGCCTGCTGGCTCCAGAGACGCTGGGCGCACTGGAGCCGTCCGGCAGGAACCCGGACGGGAGCCTGTTTGCGGGGAAAGTGGGCGGCGCGGTGATGGACGTATCCTTCATCTCCCAGACGCTGATTCTCCCGGCGCTGGCGGGCATACTGCTACCGGGCGGATTCCTGATAAGCCTTGTCAAGCCGCAGTTTGAGTGCGGAACTGCCGCCCTGTCCCGGCACGGCGTGGTGACAGCCGAACGTGACCGCCGCGCCGCTGTCGAGCGCGTGACCGCGAGCGCCGCCGCCTGCGGTTTTACGCGGCAGGGGCTGATCCCTTCGCCCATCGCGGGCGGGGACGGCAACAGGGAATTCCTTGCGTACTTCGTGCGGACGGCATGACGGTATCCGCAACACATTTCAGGTGGTAAACAGAATGGAAACAGCTAAAGCGAAAGAAAAAGAAACGCGGACAGACCTGCCGGCAGGTGCCTCCCGGCGGATCGCGCTTGTAACCAATTTCAATATATACGAAAAGGCAGGCGCGGCGATGCAGGTGGCACTGCGGCTGGCGGCGTACCCCTGCGAGGTCATGGCGGCGTCCTTCAACCGGGACAAGATCCTGCGCATGAACCGGGGGCGTATGCCGTTCACCTTCCTGCCGATGGACGAGCTGTACGCCCGCGCGGATATGGTGGTGGTGCTGGGCGGAGACGGCAGTATCCTGGAGGCGGCACGGCGTGCCGCTCCGCGCGGCGTGCCGGTGCTGGGCATCAATCTGGGGCGCGTCGGCTACATGGCGGAGCTGGAACTGGGGGAGCTGGATCTGCTGTCCCGCCTGTTTGCCGTTGACAGTGCCGGCAACCCGATGTGGCATACCGAAACGCGCTCCATGCTGGGCGTGGAGATCCTGACCGCCGCACGTGAGGTGCGCGCCTCCATGTACGGACTCAACGATGCGGTCATTACCAACGGCTCCATCGCCCGCATCATTGACATTGAACTGTATGAGAACGGGCGGCTGGTGACGGGCTATCGGGCGGACGGACTGATCGTGGCGACGCCGACCGGCTCAACCGCCTACTCCATGTCGGCAGGGGGACCCGTTGCGGACCCGCGCGTGTCCTGCTTCTGCGTGACGCCCATCTGCCCGCACTCGCTGGCGGCGCGTCCGCTGATCTTCCCGGATGATGCGACGCTGGAGATTAAAAACATCTGTCAGCGGGAGAAAATGCTGTACCTGACCGTGGACGGGCGCACCAACTGTGAGCTGTACCGCGGGGAGACGGTACGCATCGTCCGTTCCCCGCTGAAAACCCGACTGGTCCGCCTGCGCAGTTACGGCTTCTATGACCGCCTGCGGGCAAAGATGGCGGATTATTCATAAGGGCAATCCCCGGAAACCGCCTGCACGGCGGATCGGGGCTTCCCGCAGAGGGCGCTGCCCTGCAAAACAGCAAAGTATGAAAACAAACCAATAAAAATACACGCCGAAAGGAATCAAAACTACATGAAAAAGAACCGTCTGGAAAAGGTAATTGAGATTATTACCGAGCATGAGATCGAAACGCAGGATGAACTGATTGAATACCTCCGCCGCGAAGGCTTTGACGTCACGCAGGCGACTGTTTCCCGCGACATCCGCGAGCTGAAGCTGGTCAAGATCATGACCGGGCGCGGCAGTTACCGCTATGTCATGCCGCAGGAGGACGCGACCAGCCAGACTGCCCTGCATATCAGCAGTGCGCTGGCGGAGACCATCGTCCGGGCGGAATTCACCGGGAATCTGGTTGTCCTGCACACCCTCTCCGGTATGGCGAACGCGCTTGCCACCGAGGTGGATCGCCTGCATCATCCATCCCTGCTGGGATGCGTGGCAGGGGACGATACCATTCTCATCGTTTCCCGTGACGCCGAGGGCGCCGCACAGATCAGCGAGCAGATCAAGGACATGATCCGCCACCGCACCAAGAACCCGCGGGAAGGGGGAAAATGATATGCTCCGCTCGCTCCACATCGGGAATGTGGCAGTCATCCGGCAGGCGGATATCGACTTTACCGAGGGTCTGTGCGTCCTGACGGGTGAGACGGGCGCCGGAAAATCCCTGCTGATTGACAGCCTCAACGCCCTGACAGGCGGGCGGGTCAGCCGCGACCTGATCCGCGCGGGCGAGGAGAATGCCATGATCTCTGCCCTGTTCGACGGGCTGGACGAGCCGACGCGGGCGGCGCTTTCGGAGCTTGGCGTGGAACTGCCGGAGGACGAGGACGGGATCCTGCTCCAGCGCACGCTCAGCCGCGACGGCAAGTCGGTTGCGCGGATCGGCGGGCGTGCCGTGACGCAGAGCCTGCTCCGCGAGGTCGGCGCCCTGCTGGTCAATATCCACGGGCAGAGCGACAATCAGAAGCTGATGCAGAAGGCGGCGCACCTGTCGCTGCTGGATGCCTACGCCGGGGACGGCGCCGCGCTGGCGGAGTATCGGTCGGTGTATGCCGCATGGCGGCAGGTCTCCGGACAGCTGGCGGATCTGCGGCAGGACGAGGGACAGCGCCTGCGGACGCGGGAGATGCTGGAGTATCAGATAGCCGACATCGATGCCGCACATCTCAAGCCGGGCGAGGAGGACAAGCTGACTGCCCGGCGTGACCGGCTCCAGCATCAGGAGAAGATCGACCGTCAGCTCCGTCTTGCGGCGCGCGCCCTGCGGGACGGGGAGAAGGCAACGGCGGCAGGACTTCTGGATCGGGCGGCGACGGCACTGGCGTCCCTGACCGGCATCCTGCCGGAGGCGGAGGAGCTGGCGGCGCGGGCAGAGTCGCTCTGTCTGGAGGCGGAGGATATTGCCGACCGGACACGCGCTCTGACGGACGGCGACGCGGTCGATGCGACTGCCGAGCTGGATCGCCTGGAGGGGCGGCTGGATACCATCCAGCGGCTGGGGCGCAAGTACGGCGCGGGCGTGGACGCGATCCTTGCGTTCCGTGCCGATGCGGCGGAGCGCCTTGCGGGACTGGACACGGCGGATGACCGCATCGCCGCCTGCGAGGAGCAGGAAAAGCGCCTGCGGGAGCAGTTGGATGGCTTGTCAGCCGTGTTGACGCGGATGCGGACGGCGGCGGCGCAGGAGCTGGCAGGGCAGGTTGCGGAATCGCTGGCGTTTCTGGATATGCCGCGCGTGCGGTTCGAGGTATCCCTGCGGCGGCTGGATAAGCCGGGCGCGGACGGGGCGGACGATGCGGAGTTCTGCATTGCCACCAACCCCGGGGAGCCGGTTCAGCCCATGATCCGCATCGCGTCGGGCGGCGAGCTGTCCCGCATCATGTTGGCATTGCGGAGCGTGCTGAACGAAAAGTACGGGGTGGGCGTGTCGATATACGACGAGATTGATACCGGAATCTCCGGGCGCACCGCGCGAAAAGTCGGCATCAAACTGCGGCGCATTGCCCGGTGCGGGCAGGTTATCTGCGTGACGCACTCGGCGCAGATCGCGTCGCTGGCGGATGCGCAGTACCGCATCGAAAAGCACGAGGTAGACGGCAGGGCAGAGACCTCGGTGCGCTGTCTGGAGCCGGAGGAGCGCGTGGACGAGATAGCGCGCATTCTGGGCGGTCTGGATCTGACCGATTCCCAGCGCGCTGCTGCCCGCGAGCTGATCGCCGAGGGAGAGCGCCTCTGACGGCGCACACAGGAAGAGAGGTATAGCCATGTCAAAATCCGCTCACGGTTCCGCTTTGCCGCGCACCAATGCCATGCGCATGCTGGATGCGGCAAGGATTCCTTACGAGGTGCTGACCTATGAGGTGGACGAGAACGATCTGTCCGGCGTCCATATCGCCGAGCAGCTTTCCTATCCGCCCGAAATGATATTCAAAACGCTGGTCGCCCACGGGGACAGGACCGGCTATCTGGTTTTCTGCATCCCCGTCGCATTGGAAATCGACCTGCGCACCGCCGCTTCCCTGACCGGGAACAAGAAAATCGAGATGGTGCACGTCAAGGATCTGCTTTCCCTGACCGGATACATCCGCGGCGGCTGTTCCCCCATCGGCATGAAGAAAAAGTTCCCTACCTTCTTTGACGCTTCCGCGCTTTCCCTGGATAAGATCGCGGTCAGTGCCGGTATGCGCGGAGCCCAGCTCCTGCTGGATCGCGCCGCCCTCATGCACTTTGTGGATGGGAAGGCGCTGGCGATCACGGGGCAGACGCCGACGTGAAAGTAATGTGCCGTTTTGCGCAATTCACAAAAAAACACTTGCAATCAAAAACAGACCGTGATATAATAAATCGGTTATGACATGATCAGAAAGGAACCCACAGTATGATGCTGCAGATCAAGCAACTGCTGGCAGGAGAGATCCTCGGCGGCGTAAAGACGGTTTCCCCGGAGGGTGCCGCGGCGCTGACCGAGACCGACATTCTCAACCTGCTGGAATACCCCCCCGACCCCGCCATGGGCGATATCGCCTTGCCGTGCTTCAAGCTTTCCCGTATCCTGCGCCGCTCCCCGGTGCAGATCGCAAACGCCCTCGCCCCCTGCATCGGCGGCGACTGCGTGGAGCGTGCCGAAGCCGTCAACGGGTACCTGAATATTTACCTTTCCGGTGCGTACCTGCTGAGCAGACTGGTTCCCCGCATCCTGGAGGAGAAGGAGAACTACGGCGCGCCCGACATCGGGCAGGGCAGGGTAGTCGTGCTGGATTATTCCTCCCCGAATGTTGCCAAGCCCTTCCATATCGGGCATCTGGGGACGACTGTTATCGGGCACTCGCTCAAGAAACTGCACGAGTTTGCCGGGTATAACTGCATCGGCATCAACTATCTGGGTGATTGGGGGACGCAGTTCGGCAAGCTGATTCTGGCATACCGGATGTGGGGCTCCCGGGAGGCGGTGGAGACCGGCGGCATTGATGAGCTGGTCAGTCTGTACGTCCGGATCAATAACGCCATCAGCGGCAACGAGGCGGAGGGCATCGCGCCCGACCCGGTGCTGGCGGAAAAGGCGCGCGCCGAGTTCCACAAAATGGAGATGGGCGACCCGGACAATATCGCACTCTGGAAGTGGTTCGTGCAGATCAGCCTGGAGGAGTACCAGAAAACCTACCGCCAGCTGGACATTACCTTTGACAGCTACAAGGGCGAATCCTTCTACACCGATAAAATGCCGGCGCAGGTGCAAAAGCTGCGCGACAAAGGTTTGCTGAAGCTGGATGACGGCGCATCCATTGTGGATCTGTCCGCCTACGATATGCCCCCCTGCCTGATTCTCAAGCGGGACGGCTCCACGCTGTACCCCACCCGCGACATTGCGGCGGCGGTGTACCGCAAGCAGGAGTACCATTTTGACAAGTGCATCTATGTAACCTCTGCCCAGCAGATCCTGCATTTCCGGCAGTGGTTCAAGGTCGTTGAGCTGATGGGCTATGACTGGTATGATGAGCTGGTACACGTGCCCTACGGTACGGTGTCCGTCAACGGCGCCAAGCTGGCGACCAGGACGGGCAACGTTGTGTTGCTGCGCGATCTGTTCGGCGCGGCGATTGAGAAAGTGACCGAGATCATGGAGACCAAGAACCCGGCACTCAAGGGGCGCACGGACGTTGCCGAGGCGGTGGGCGTAGGAGCCATCGTGTTCTACTACCTGTCCAACAACCGCATCAAGGACATCAACTTCAGCATGGAGGAAGCCCTGTCGTTCGACGGTAACACCGGACCTTACGTGCAGTACACCTATGCCCGCGCCTGCTCCATTCTGGAGAAGGCGGGCGTAACGGACGGGACGCCGGCGCCGGCAGAGCTGACGCTGACCGACCCGCTGGAGAAGGTGCTGTGCGTCACGCTGTCCGAATTTGAGGAGCGGGTACGTATGGCACTCCGCGACTACGAGCCGTCCTACATCACGCGCTATATCCTGGATGTGGCGACAGCCTTCAACCGTTTTTACCATGATTGCGCCATCGTGACCGCCGAGGATGCGGCGGTACGTGAGACGCGCCTTGCCCTGACGCGGGCGACCAAGTACGTGCTGGGGCGCGCGTTCGGGCTTATCTGCCTGCGCAAGACGGAAAAAATCTGACGGGGACTCCCTCTGCAGGCGGGTATTCCGCGATTCCACCGAAAAATAAAATTGAACTGAGAGGTATATACTATGTCCGGACACAGCAAATGGGCGAATATCAAGCATAAAAAGGAAAAGACAGACTCCGCCCGTGCCAAGATATTTACCAAGATCGGCAAGGAGCTGACCATCGCCGTGCGGGAGGGCGGTCCCGATCCGGCTTCCAACTCCAAGCTGCGCGATCTGATTCAGAAGGCGAAAGCGAACAACGTCCCGAATGACAATATCGAGCGCACCATCAAGAAGGCGCAGGGAGCGCAGGGCGATAACTTCGAGGAAGTCACCTACGAGGGCTACGGTCCCGCCGGTGTTGCCGTCATCGTGACCGCTACCACGGACAACCGCAACCGTACTGCCGGCAATGTCCGCGCGTACTTTGCGAAGTTCCACGGCAACATGGGGCAGACCGGCTGTGTCGGCTACCTGTTTGCCAACAAGGGCATGATCGTCATCGCGGATGAGGACGAGGACTACGATGAGGACAAGCTCATGGAGCAGGCGCTGGAGGCAGGCGCGGAGGATTTCTCTGCCGACGAGGGCGTGTATGAGATCACGACCGAGCCGGATGACGTGTACGCCGTTGCCGATGCGCTCAAGGCACTGGGCTACAATATCACCTCTGCCGAGGTGACAAAAGTTCCTTCTACTTACGTCAACATTGACGGCGAGGAGGATCAGCGGTTTATGGGGCTTCTGCTGGATAAGCTGGACGAGGACGACGACGTGCTGGACGTCTACCACAACTGGGAGAACTGCGACCGCTGAGCCGAACCTCTTTTACCGGGGAAGCCTGGGTATCCGACCGGGCTTTCCCTGTTTTTAGAGGTGCCCTTAACACGAGCGGGGAATGCCGCCCATAAACCGAAATCGACCAGAAAGGCGGTGGTACCGTGTCCGGGAAAACGGAACGGACTTCTTTTTCACGGGACGTAGCGAGACGTACCGCGCTTCTGACGGTGGGGCGCTTTGTTTCCAAGCTGCTGGTTTTCTTCATGGTGCGCCTGTATACCGCCTGCCTGTCGCCCGCGGAGTACAGTGCCGCCGATCTGATCGTGGATATGGCAAACCTGCTTATCCCGCTGGCATCACTGGGTGTGAGCGAGGGCATATTCCGCAACGCCGCCAACAGGAACCGCGATAAGGAGGCGTACCTCACGGCGGGACTTGCCGTGCTGGGTGCCGGAAGTCTGGCTTTCCTGCTCCTGTCGCCGCTGTTGACCTGCATCCCGCTGTTTACGGGTACGGCTTGGCTGATCGTGCTGTATGTCCTGCTTGCCAACCTGCACGCCGTCGTGTCGCAGTACCTGTTCGCAGTCGGGCGGGTGCGGCTGTTTGCCGGGCAGGGCGTACTCAATACGGTGCTTATCATTGTGCTGAATATCCTGTTCCTTCCGGTGCTGAAGCTGGGCGTGACGGGGTACGTCATGTCAACCTTCATCGCGGACGGACTGACCACGCTGTTGCTTATCCTGTATACCCGCCTGTGGCGTTCGGTGCGGCGGATGTCCCTGCGGGAGCTGTGGGCAACAGCCAAGCCCATGCTGTGTTTCTGCCTTCCGCTGGTTCCGGCGACTCTGTGCTGGTGGATCACCAGCGTGTCCGACCGCTATATGATCTACTATATGCGCTCGGCGGCAGAGAACGGGCTGTACACCGCAGCCTACAAGGTGCCCACTATCCTGACTTACGCCGTCAGCATTTTTTCGGTTGCGTGGAAAGGATCCATCAGTGCCGAGGACGACGATCCTACCGTCTGGAAACGGCACTACACCCGCTCGTGGCAGGGGTATACGGCTGTGGCGTTTGCGGGAGGCGGCTGTCTGATTCTGACCTCGCGCCTGTTTGCGGGACTCTTGTACGCGGAGAGCTACCGCGCGGCGTGGCTGTATATCCCGGTGCTGACGGTTGCCACCGTGCTGGCAGGGCTGGATACGTTTCTGGATTCGGTGTACTTTACCGCCCGGCGTACCGGGTGGTCGATGGGCTCGGCACTGAGCGGCGCACTTCTGAATCTGCTGCTCAACACCCTGCTGATTCCCCGCTTCGGCGCCATGGGCGCGTCGGTCGCCACGCTGATCAGCTACCTTTGCGTGCTGGTTCTGCGCATGGTCACAACGCGGCGGCTCATCCGCTTCCGGCAGGGGCGCGTGCGGCTGGCACTGAACATCCTGTTCCTGACCACGCAGGCGGGCTTTATGACCGCCACCGGCGAGGGGCATATGCCTTCCGTGTGGGGCTGGGTGCTGACCGGCGCTGCGTCTGTTGCCCTGCTTGCCCTGAATATGCGGACGCTGATACGGATCGGCGTCCGGCTTGCACGCGGTCTGCGCGGCAGACTGTGCGGAAAGGAGACTGAAACAACGTGAGTTTTTCCGAAAAGACCATACGGACGCTGGAATTTGACAAGGTGTGTGCCATGCTGGCAGACTGCGCCGAGACCGAGGGCGCGTGTGCTATGGCGCAGAACCTGCGTCCCTCGGCGGATCGCGTGACGGTTCGCCGCCGGCTGGATCGCACGACCGACGCCCGCCGCCTGGCGGACGCCAAGGGCGCGCCGTCCTTCGGCAAAATCCGGGATATATCCTCCGCCTGTGAACGGGCAGAAAAGGGCGCGGTGCTGTCCATGCGCGACCTGCTGGATATTGCGTCCGTTCTGCGCACGGCGCGGACGCTGACCGATTACAGTACCGGGAATCACCCGTTCGACACCGTGCTGGACGAGGTGTTCGCGCGCCTTTTGCCTGATCGGCGGCTGGAGGAGCGCATCACGCACGCCATCCTCTCCGAGGACATGATGGCGGATGAGGCTTCCCCCACGCTGGCGGACATCCGCCGCAAGATCCGCAACGAGAACGCCCGCATCCGCGAGGTGCTGCAAAAGATGATCTCCGGCAGTCCCAAGTACCTGCAGGAGAACATCGTGACCATGCGTGGCGGGCGGTATGTCATTCCGGTCAAGGCGGAGTGCAAGAATGAAGTCAAGGGACTGATCCATGACACCTCCTCCACCGGAGCGACCATATTCGTTGAGCCGATGGCAGTGGTGGATGCCAACAACGAGATACGCCTGCTTCAGACGCGGGAGGAGCGCGAGGTGGAGCGCATCCTTGCCGAGCTGTCGGCACTGGTCGGCGATTCGGCGGACGCGATCTGGCTGAACTACCGGAACATCAACGATCTCGCATTCGCGTTTGCCTGCGGGGAGCTGTCCACGCGCATGAAGGGCGTGGCGCCGCACCTGTCCGAGGGGCGGGAGGTGGATCTGGTGCAGGCACGCCATCCGCTGATTGATAAGGAGAAAGTCGTGCCCATTCACCTGTCGCTGGGGCAGGATTTTGATACGCTGGTCATCACGGGACCAAACACCGGCGGCAAGACGGTGTCGCTCAAGACGCTGGGGCTGTTTGCCCTGATGACGCAGGCTGGGCTGCATATCCCGTGCGACGAGACGTCCTGCATCTGCCTGTACGATGACATTCAGGTGGATCTGGGAGACGAGCAGAGCATTGAGCAGTCGCTGTCCACTTTCTCCTCACACATGGTCAACATTGTGTCCATCATGCATGAGATCGGACCGGGTTCGCTGGTGCTGTTTGACGAGTTGGGCGGAGGTACCGATCCGGTTGAGGGGGCGGCGCTGGCGGTGGCTGTCATTGAAGCAGTGCGGCAGGCGGGTGCCGCGTGCGTTGCCACGACGCATTATGCCGAGCTGAAGGCATACGCGCTGGACACGCCCGGCGTGTGCAATGCCTGCTGTGAGTTTGACGTGGATACGCTCAAACCGACCTATCGGCTGATTATCGGTGCGCCGGGTAAATCCAATGCGTTTGCGATTTCCGAGAAGCTGGGGCTGTCTCCGGACATCATCCGCCGGGCACAGACGCTGGTCAGCACCGAGAACAAGAGCTTTGAAAACGTCATTGAGAAGCTGGAGACCAGCCGCGTGCAGATGGAGAAGGAGCGCGAGGAGGCAAAGCGCCTGCGGGAGGAATTCGAGCGCTTCAAGGCGGACGCCGAGGCGGAGATACGCAAAAAGACCGCCGCCGCCGAGCAGGAGGCGGAAAAGGCGCGCAAGCGCGCCGCCGCCATGGTCGCATCGGCAAAGGCATCCTGCGATTTCCTGTACGATCAGATGGAGAAGATGCGCCGGGCACAGGAATCCGCCAAGGCGGCGGAGGAGCTGGAGGCTGCACGCCGGGCGGTGCGGGATCACCTGCGCGCCACGGGCGACACCTATGATCCGATTGAGGAGCCGGTCGAGGAGGACGGGGACTACGTTCTGCCGCGCCCGCTCCATAAGGGCGACCGCGTCCGGTTGGTGACGGTCAACAAGGAAGGCGAGCTGACCGATGAGCCGAAGAACGGCATGGTGACGTTTCAGGCGGGCGTTCTGCGCGTCCGGGCGCGCGTTGCCGACCTGCGCCTGCTGACCGACGCAGACGTAAAGAAAAAGGAAAAGCAACCGAAATCCACGGTCACGGTGGAGCGTTCCGGCGGGTTCCGGAACGAGATCGACCTGCGCGGCATGATGGGCGATGAAGCGTGCCTTGCGGTGGATCAGTATCTGGACGAGGCAGTCATGAACGGCTGTGAGAGCGTCCGCCTGATCCATGGCAAAGGAACCGGCGCCCTGCGCACGGCGATCTGGAAGTACCTCCGGGGCGATCGGCGGATCGCTTCCTTCCGCATCGGACGCTACGGCGAGGGTGACGGCGGCGTGACGGTGGTGGAACTCAAATAATCGGAATGCTCCCGGTTGCCGGGGCAATATGTGTTCATCCGAACAGAACAAGCAAGGAGGGGTTCCGTTATGAACGGACTGCATTTGATTCAATACCTGAAAGAGGCAAGCTACCCTGTGACCGGCACGCCGCTGGTGGCATTTCTGGGTGACAGCGTGACGCACGGCGCGTTTGAGTGCCTGCAGGGTGCCGGGGAAAACTGCAATTTCGATTTTGACGCCGTGTATCATGCCGTGCTGGCACGCGAGCTGCGCCGGATTAACAACTGGCTCCCGGTGAGCATTCTCAATGCGGGTGTAGCGGGCGACAGCGCCAAGTGCGCTCTGTCGCGCATCGACCGGGACGTGATTGCCCGCCGCCCGGATCTGTGCGTGGTCAATTTCGCGCTCAATGATGTCAACGATCCGCTGGAGGTCTACCGCGCCTCGCTGGGCGAGGTGTTCGACCGCCTTGCGGCGGCGGGAATTCCGGTCATCCTGTTGACACCGAATATGATGAACACGTATGTCCACCCGGATACCATCCCCATGTACCGCGCGTATGCCGCCATGACTGCCGACTACCAGAACAGCGGGCGCATGGATGCCTACGTGGATGCGGCGCGGGCGCTTGCCGCCGAGCGGGATATTCCCGTGGCGGACACCTAACCGCCGCTGGAAGTCGCTGGCTGCCGCGGGGGAGGATACCACCGCCTGCCTTGCCAACTACATCAACCATCCGACCCGCCCCATGCACCGCCTGTTTGCCGAGGCGCTGCTGGAGGTTCTGGAAACCGTGTGACTGGAGGTGTCGAAAACATATGTTGAACAATAAACGGTATGTGCGAATGCTGACAGGGCTGACAGCCCTGCTTCTGGGGCTGTGCGGCTGTGCCGTACCGCCGGAGACAAC
>ENA-OROK01002073-OROK01002073.1-human-gut-metagenome-genome-assembly--contig:-NODE-2073-length-17902-cov-7.236847_pt1 | contig 17902 bp, 9 predicted proteins | sample MGYA00242127_ERZ509046 | MGnify/ENA primary metagenome ERZ509046 (study PRJEB26280, sample SAMEA2338728) | human gut metagenome | biome: human gut; feature: human-associated habitat; material: faeces... | reverse complement strand
CATCTATGGGTTCTTCACCCGCCGCAACACACTGGCGATACTTATCAGCATCGAGTTGATACTGAATGCTACGGATATCAACTTCGCAGTGTTCAACCGTTTCCTTTTCCCTGACGGAATGGAAGGGTATTTCTTTGCCCTGTTCTCCATTGCCATCTCGGCCGCCGAAACGGCAGTAGCTATCGCGATTATGATCAACATCTACCGCAATATACGAAGTATCCAGGTTAATAAGCTGGACGAATTGAAATGGTAGAATCAGTACAGTATCAATAATAGAATAAAAAAGAAAAGAATATGGAATATACAATCTTCATTCTCCTGCTTCCCCTCCTCTCCTTCCTTGTATTGGGGATTGGCGGCAAATGGATGACGCACCGGACGGCGGGCATCATTGGTACCACGGTATTGGCTGGGGTGGTAGCCGTATTGAGCTACGCCACTGCCTGGCAGTATTTCTCCGCTCCGCGTCTGGCGGACGGCACTTTCGCCACACTTATGCCTTATAATGTGACGTGGTTGCCCTTCACTTCAACGCTGAGCATTGACCTGGGTATCCTGCTCGATCCCATTTCTGTGATGATGCTTATCGTCATCTCCACCGTATCGTTGATGGTACATGTCTACTCTTTCGGCTACATGAAGGGTGAGCGCGGATTCCAACGCTATTATGCATTCCTCAGCCTCTTTACCATGTCCATGTTGGGTCTGGTGGTGGCTACCAATATCTTCCAGATGTATCTGTTCTGGGAATTGGTGGGTGTTTCGTCTTACTTGCTCATCGGTTTCTACTATACGAAACCGTCTGCTGTTGCTGCAAGCAAGAAAGCGTTCATCGTTACCCGTTTTGCCGACCTGGGTTTCCTGATCGGTATCCTTATTTACGGTTATTATGCCGGAACTTACACCTTCCATCCCAGTGAAATGGCATTGCTGAAAGGTGGTGCGGCAATGATACCTCTGGCCTTGGGACTGATGTTCATCGGTGGTGCCGGAAAGAGTGCCATGTTCCCATTACACATCTGGCTGCCGGATGCAATGGAAGGCCCGACACCCGTCAGCGCATTGATCCATGCAGCGACCATGGTGGTAGCCGGAGTTTACCTTGTGGCCCGAATGTTCCCGCTGTTCATCGGTTATGCACCCGACGTGCTGCATCTGGTAGCTTACGTTGGAGCGTTCACTGCATTCTATGCTGCTTCGGTAGCTTGTGTGCAAAGTGACATCAAGCGTGTGCTGGCATTCTCTACTATCTCACAAATCGGCTTTATGATGGTGGCACTGGGAGTTTGTACTTCTGCTGATCCGCATCATGGCGGTCTGGGCTATATGGCCGGTATGTTCCACCTGTTCACGCACGCTATGTTCAAGGCATTACTCTTCCTCGGCGCAGGTAGCATTATCCATGCGGTACACAGCAATGAAATGTCCGCTATGGGTGGACTGCGCAAGTACATGCCTGTGACGCATATTACGTTCCTGATTGCTTGTCTTGCCATTGCAGGTATTCCTCCATTCTCCGGTTTCTTCTCTAAAGATGAAATACTGACAGCATGCTTCCAGTTCAGTCCTGTAATGGGCTGGATTATGACAGTGATTGCTGCAATGACGGCATTTTATATGTTCCGCCTCTATTACGGCATCTTCTGGGGCAAAGAGAATAAAGAGCTTCATGCTGAACATACTCCCCACGAAAGTCCGTTAACTATGACTTTCCCGCTGATGTTTCTTGCTGTTGTTACTATCGGAGCCGGTTTCATCCCCTTCGGTAAATTCATCTCTTCCAACGGTACGGCTTACGAGATTCATCTCGACTGGGCGGTGGCAGGTACCAGCATTGCTATAGCTGTCATCTCCATCGCAATTGCCACAGCCATGTACGCACGGGCAAAGCAACCCGTTGCCAATGCCCTTGCCCGTCGTTTCCGCGGATTATGGACAGCTGCCTATCATCGCTTCTATATCGATGAAGTGTACCAGTTCGTAACTCATAAGATAATCTTTGGTTGCATCTCCCGCCCCATCGCTTGGTTCGACCGCCACGTAGTAGATGGTTTCTTCGACTTCCTTGCCTGGAGCGCCAATGCCACCAGTGATGAAATACGCGGTCTGCAAAGCGGACAAATTCAACAGTACACTTACGTATTCCTGTTGGGTACGTTGGCATTGATATTGTTATTGCTGCTATAGTAGAGAAATGTTAATCGTAATTTGTAATTCGTAATTTGTAATTATAAAAATGAACATATTAAGTATTTTTGTTCTCATCCCCCTGTTGATGTTACTTGGTCTCTGGCTGAGTCGCAACATCAAGCAGATACGCACGGTGATGGTGACAGGTGCATCGGCATTAGTGTTGGCCGCCGTAGGCCTAACCATTGCTTATCTGCAAGCGCGTGCCGCCGGAGACACAGCCGAAATGCTCTTCCGCGCGGATGTACCCTGGTATCCGGCACTCAACATACACTACTCCGTGGGAGTAGACGGCATTTCAGTAGCCATGCTGCTGCTCTCTGCCATCATAGTCTTCACCGGTACTTTCGCCTCCTGGCGTCTGCAACCGTTGACGAAAGAATATTTCCTTTGGTTCACCCTGCTCTCTCTGGGTGTGTTCGGCTTCTTCATTTCTACGGACCTGTTCACCATGTTCATGTTCTATGAAGTAGCACTGATTCCGATGTACCTGCTTATCGGTGTATGGGGATCAGGACGTAAGGAATACTCTGCCATGAAACTGACACTGATGTTGATGGGTGGTTCCGCATTCCTGCTTATTGGTATTCTGGGTATCTATTTCGGTTCCGGTGCCACCAGTATGAACCTGCTGGAAATAGCCCAATTGCATAATATTCCTATCGAACAGCAACGCATTTGGTTCCCACTTACCTTCCTCGGTTTCGGTGTACTCGGTGCATTGTTCCCGTTCCACACATGGAGCCCCGACGGCCACGCTTCGGCGCCTACTGCCGTAAGTATGCTCCATGCAGGTGTACTGATGAAACTTGGTGGTTACGGTTGTTTCCGTATCGCCATGTATCTGATGCCTGAAGCTGCTCAGGAACTCGGCTGGATATTCCTGATACTGACAGGTATCTCCGTTGTCTACGGTGCCTTCTCGGCTTGTGTACAGACAGACTTGAAGTATATTAACGCCTACTCTTCCGTATCCCACTGCGGCCTCGTGCTCTTCGCCATCCTGATGATGAACCAAACGGCTTGTACCGGTGCTGTCCTGCAAATGCTCAGCCACGGATTAATGACTGCCCTGTTCTTTGCCCTCATCGGTATGATCTACGGTCGTACCCACACACGCGACGTACGTGAGCTTTCAGGATTGATGAAAATCATGCCGTTCCTTGCTGTCTGTTATGTCATTGCCGGACTTGCCAATCTCGGACTTCCAGGACTCAGCGGTTTCGTTGCCGAGATGACAATCTTCAACGGTGCTTTCCAGCATGCAGATGTTTTCCACCGCACGTGGACTATCATTGCCTGTACCAGTATCGTGATTACCGCAGTCTATATCCTCCGACTGGTTGGCAAGATACTGTATGGAACTTGCACCAACAAGCACCATCTGGCGCTGACTGATGCTACCTGGGATGAACGCACTGCCGTTATTATTCTCATTGTCTGCGTTGCAGGCCTCGGTCTTGCTCCGTTGTGGATCAGCAATATGATTGGAGACAGCGTGTTGCCCCTGGTGAGTATATTTCAATAATGGTATGCTAATAACTTATAACTAATAACTTATCATTCAATAGATATGGACTATTCCCAATTCCTTATTCTCAAAGAAGAGCTTTCGCTGATAGCTGTCATCGTGATCCTCTTCGTGGCCGACCTCTTCATGAGCCCCGATGCTCACAAGAAGGACGGTAATCCACGACTCAACACCATGTTGCCCGTCGTGCTGCTCACGATACACACGCTGATTACCATCATACCCGGTCCGGCTGCCGATGCTTTCGGTGGTATGTACCATAACGCCCCGATACAAAGCATCGTGAAGTCCATCCTCAGCGTCGGTACGCTGATTGTTTTCCTGATGGCACATGAGTGGCTGAAACGACCGGACACTGTAATCAAGCAAGGCGAATTTTATATGCTGACGCTCTCTACCCTGCTGGGTATGTACTTCATGATTTCCGCAGGACACTTCCTGATGTTCTTCATCGGACTGGAAACAGCAAGTATCCCGATGGCTGCATTGGTTGCTTTCGACAAGTACCGCCACCACTCCGCCGAAGCCGGTGCCAAGTACATCCTCACCGCACTTTTCTCCAGCGGACTGCTGCTTTATGGCATCTCGCTTATTTACGGAACAGTAGGTACTCTCTATTTCGATGATATCCCGGCTCACCTGGACGGCAGCGCCCTGCAAATAATGGCATTTGTCTTTTTCTTCTCCGGCATGGGATTCAAGCTTTCCCTTGTTCCTTTCCACCTCTGGACGGCAGACGTGTACGAAGGTGCCCCGAGTGTAGTAACTGCTTATTTAAGTGTTATTTCTAAAGGATCGGCAGCTTTTGTATTGATGACTATCCTTATCAAGACATTCGCTCCGATGGTGGATCAATGGCAGGAAATTCTTTATTGGGTTATCATAGCTTCTATCACCCTTGCCAACCTTTTCGCCCTGCGTCAGGAAAACCTGAAACGCCTGATGGCATTTTCCAGTATCTCGCAGGCAGGCTACATCATGTTGGGTGTGATTGCCGGAACGCAACAGGGTATGGCATCATTGGTGTATTATGTACTTATTTACATGTTCGCCAACCTCTCTGTATTTGCAGTGATTACGATTATCGCCCTTCGTGCCCAGCGTTTCACGCTCGAAGAATATAACGGATTATACAGTACCAATCCGAAACTGGCATTCCTCATGACGCTTGCTTTGTTTTCATTGGCAGGTATTCCTCCGTTCGCAGGCTTCTTCTCGAAGTTCTTTATCTTCGCAGCAGCTTTCCAGGGCGGTTTCCATCTGCTGGTGTTCATCGCATTGGTGAATACGATTATTTCACTCTATTACTATCTGAAGATTGTGAAGTCCATGTATATCAACAAGAGTGATGAGCCTATCGCCACTTTCCGTAGCGATAACTACACGCGTGCCAGCCTTGTCATCTGTACGCTCGGTATTATTGTATTGAGCCTTGCGAGCGTGGTTTATCAGTCCATCGACAAGTTCTCGTTCGGACTGAATTAGTTACGAGCTACAAAAGCTACGAGCTACAAATTACGAGTGGTTGCGCTATTACACCGCAAAGCACTTGTAACTTGTAGCTCGTAACTCTTATACCACCGGCAGAATAAACCAGAACGTCGATCCTTTACCCAATTCACTATCTACACCGATAGTGCCTCCCAGTTGCTCTATAATACTCTTACTGATAGAAAGTCCCAGGCCGGTGCCCTGAACAAACGAGTTCAACTTTATAAAGCGGTCGAATATCTTCTCACAGGCTTCCGGGGCAATACCGATACCTGTATCCGATACATATATCCGTAAATGCTTTGCATCCGGTTGGTCATATCCGATACGGATATAGCCGGTTGTAGTGAACTTAATAGCATTATTTACAAAATTGGCAACCACCTGGTGCAAACGATTTGGATCACTCACAATGACGCATGACGGTAAAGTCGGTTCGAATAAAAGCTCAACACCCGGCTTCACACGCAGTTTCATAGAGCGCTGAACATCTCCACACAGAGTATTCACATCCAGATCTCTTATTTTAAAGTCGAAAGTTCCCGCCTCAATCTTCGATAAATCCAGAATATCAGAAATCAATTGCAGCAGAAGTTCATTATTCTCTTCCACCATCTTTGAGTATTCCTGCTTTTCTTCCTGATCCTCCGTCTCCACCAGCAAACTTGAAAAACCTACAATAGCATTCAACGGTGTACGTATCTCATGACTCATATTCGCCAGAAAAGCACTCTTCAAGCGGTCTGCCTCTTCAGCTTTCTCTTTGGCTTCAATTAGCTTTTGTTCTGTTTCCTTCAATTCAGTGATATCGTAGTTAACACCGATCAGTTCAATCAGCCCATTCTCAGGATCATAGCGGTTGAGCACTACATTCATACGTACCCAGTTCCACTGGTTCAATGTTCCGGGTTTGAGCACGCGCATTTCACTTTTGAAACTCGTAGCTTCCCCTCGTTTGGCCTTCTCAAAGAAAGCCAATACACGTACCCTGTCTTGCGGGTGCATTTTATTATAAATTCCTACCACTTCAACCAATGGTGTATCTTCATCTTCACCCATATTCTTATACCATTGCTTGATGGCATATCCATTACGGGTAAGCAGGTTCAGTTTGGCATACCCTACTTTGGCATATTCAGAAATCAACAGGAAGAAATTTTCAAAATCACGTATCCGGTTAATGGAACTGATACGTTCCGTATTGTCTATATTGATAAGTACAAAACCATTGTTATCGCCCTGCTTATCGTATATCTTACTTATTTTCGTATAAAGTTCTATTCCACCTTTCTTCTCCGATTCATAATAATCGCTCACATTGGAGAATTCATAGTCCTGCGAAAAGTCAAGTTCATCTTCCACTTTCACCCTTTCACGGATATCAGACGGCACATTCGGATTCTCATAGAAGTTCACTCCAATCGTACTTGATTTGTCCTTAACCCCAAATATCTCCATATCTTTATTATTAAGATCTATCAGTATCCCATCCTTATTATAAATCTCCACACCGACAGGAATATTGGAAAAGAGATTTCGCAATAGTTTCTCGCTGTGATCCAAAGCCATATACGTACGACGCATCTCAGTGACATCCATATAGAGACAAACCAATTCATCCGGTTCGGGAGAATAAATAATACAATGACAAGTCCTCTTTGACTCTTCAAAATATTCATCCAGTTCCCTGTACAGACCATGCTTATGTATATCTGCAAGAATCCGAAGCTTGGTTGACAGTTTGTCTGAAGAATAGATTTCTGAAGCAAAACGCCCTTTATATCTCTCTAAAGGCGAACCGCACAAATCGGCACTGAACTGATTAGCATCTGTGATAAGATAGTCATAAGGTTCACCTTCTTCATCGCAAAGAATGGAAAGGCGTACATAACCCATAGGCATATACTTATAGAGATTACTCAGGAAATTACGTTCACGGTCGGCCTCATCTCTGGCAAGACGCAAGCTGATACAAATATTAATGATATCGGCTAAAGAGGAGAACCATTGATAGTCTTCATTCGTCCATTTATAGTACCTATCTACCAAGTCAATACCGATATATCCCCACACCCGTTCGGTATTCCGGAGCGGAACCACCATGAGTGACTTTATATTCTGCATAGCAAGTATCTCAGACTCCTGACGTGCCACCCGTGGCAAATCCGATAAAGTATTCAATAGGATGGGTTTGCCTGCCAACATTTGTTTAAGCCACCACTCCATGCCATTAGTAGGAATTTGTTGCAGCATGTCTATTTCCGGACTAACTCCTTCAGCCACTACCTCGTAGGTACAAGTTTGTGTGCGATATTCAGCATCGTATTCCACAATATAGACACGTCCGCCATGAAAGAGTTCGAGGACATCCTTCAACACTCCCGAAATCACTTCACTCAGGCTTTTATCTTTCAGAAAATTACGTAAGGACTGGGACACTGAATGCTGTCGGAACAGCAATTCATTAAACTGTTTCAGAATATCACCGGATTGTGCGTCTGCAGGGGTATTGACCAGTTGAAGGATACCAAATGCTTTTGGATGCCCATCTTCTGTCAGCCACTTTTCGCCCAGACGGGAACAAACCCACACAATGCCTTGTGAAGAGTAAATAGGAAAAGTTTGCTCATATACCTCGATCTCTTCTATCGAAAGGAATTCACGTGTGATACGGCAACGGTAATCTTCACGAATCAGTTGGCCGAACTGGCGAAAAGTCAGAGTGTCTCCCTCCAAGCCTAACAAATTACAAACATATTCGGAACAAAGATATTCCCCCGTAGCGAAATCTGCTTCCCACCAGCCTATTTGTCCAACAGATGAAAGGAGCTGAAAACGTTTTGCCTCATGTGATTGGTTGCCACTCATACGATTGTGCTTTTAATATTCGTAAATAGTGCAAAGATAATGCTTACTTATTAATTTCCACTCTATTCATATCAACAAAAAAAAGAAAGTTTGGGTTCGTTAATGTAGTAAGTCAGAAGAGTTTATCAACCACTTTTTTCAACAATTCAGCTTGTCATTTAATTGTAACCTAATTGAGAATCAATTGTATGACATGTGTATTACGGTTGTAATTTCGTTGCCGCATCTTTGCACCGGAAACAAGAAACGATAAAAGATGAGCATGAAACTGGATTTAGGAAAAGTATTTTTCTTCATTTTATTATTGGTGCTTTCCACCATGACCGCCATGGCTGGAAACATCAAAGGAACCGTCCTCGACAAGCAGACGAAAGAGCCACTGACCGGAGCTACCATACAGATAACCGGGACAGCGCTGGGTGTGGTAGCCGATATTGACGGCAATTATACACTGAATGTAAATGACGGTACATATACCATAACCGTGAGATATATAGGATACAAAGACATCCTGCTCAACAGCATAAAAGTCAAGGCCGAAACTTTGCTGAACTTTGAGATGGAGAGTGATGCACAAGCGTTAGGCGAAGTCTCCGTAGTGGCCAAAAAGAATCTGGAAGGTGAACGAGCCCTGCAGATGGAACGGCAGAAAGCCACCCTTGCAATCGAAAATCTCGGTGCCAAAGAAATGAGTATCAAAGGAATCAGCAATGTGGAAGAAGGTGTAAAAAAGATAACCGGTATCTCCATCGCCAGTGCCGGACAGTTGATTGTGCGCGGTCTGGGCGACCGGTACAGCACCACCACTCTGAACGGACTTCCCATCGCCTCTCCTAATCCGGACAATAAACTAATCCCTCTGGATATCTTCCCTGCATCTACCGTACAGAATATTACCGTGAGCAAAGTATATGACGCCAGTGCATTCGCCGACTACTCGGGGGCACACATCGACATCAGTACCAAAGAGAATGTAGGCAGTGATTTTCTGTCCATCAGCTTCAATGCAGGTGGCAAGTTCAATACGCTAGGCAAAGATTTCTACCGGATGGACCGCGACGGCTCTCTGTTCAAGACTCCTTCTCTGGATCAGAAACTGATAGACATGTCATTAACAGACTTTGAAGAGTATGCACGCCACAACCGCCTCTTTAACACCAGTTTTCAGGTTAGTAAAAAGACCGCCCTACCCGAATTCGGCGGAAATATCGGCTTCGGCAAACGTTTCACTCTGGGTGGAAATGAAGTCAGCGTTCTGGGCTCCATAGGAGTAAGCAACGACCTGCAAACCATGGACAATGCCTCCATACGTACCTTAGAAGCTACAGGAAATACCCTGAATGAATTTAACTACGACAGCTACAGCAACGAGTTAAAGATTGCTGCACTGGGTAATCTCGGCTACAGTTTCCGCACTTCCGATCACATCGGATATACCTTCTTCTACGCCCGCAATGCCATCGACACTTATATGAGGCGCGAAGGTGTGGACTACGAAGACCACCATCTGATAGGCAGCAACAACGTGACACACATCTACAGTCTGCAAAACCATCAAGTAAACGGCAAGCACTACTTCGGCAAACAGTGGGACCTCAACTGGAGCGGCTCGTACAGCAAGACCTCCAGCGACGAACCCGACCGCCGCCAAGTAATGTTCATCCGTGAAGATGACCAGATAAAACTCTTCAAACTGAACCGCCAAGAAACCATGCGTTACTTTGGCTCACTGAATGAAGATGAATGGGTGGGCGACCTCACCGCTAGCTACCGCTTTGGCGACAACAACAAGTTGCAGGCCGGTTTCACCTATAAAGACAAGAATCGTGACTATATGGGTACACGCTTCTACTACAACCTGAACAAACTGAACCCTACCATCACCGACATCTACGATACCGACTCCTTCCTCAACATGGAAAATGTAGAAAACGGTTCCATCACCATAGACCGGAAGAAGCAGCCCAAAGACAGCTATACAGCCGGTAACAGCATTTATGCAGGATACATTGCCACTGAATACTACCCCGTAGCCCCGTTATTGGTGAACCTGGGAGTACGCTACGAAATCAGCAAGCAATGGGTAGACTACTATACCGATGGCGGAAAAGCCGAACGCAGTGAACTGAACAAAAACGACCTTTTCCCCTCACTGAACATGAAATACCAGATGAACGAAAAGAACAGTCTGCGCTTTGCCTTCTCACGCACAGTGACGCGTCCTTCGTTTATCGAAATGGCCCCCTTCCTCTATCAGGAATCCTACGGTTCGGCACAGATACGCGGTAACGCTGATTTGCAAAACGGCTACAACTATAACATCGATCTGCGCTACGAACTCTTTGAAAAGAATGGGGATATGCTCTCCATCACCGCCTACTACAAGCACCTGAAAGCACCGATAGAGCGTGTACAGACTCTGTCAGGTGGTTCCGCCGTGCATTCTTTCCGCAATGCGGACAACGGTATGGCAACGGGGGTGGAGATAGAATTCCGCAAAGAGATAGTGAAAGACCTGCGTTTCGGCGTGAACAGCTCGTATATGTACACTAACGTGAAACTGCCCGAAGGCGGTGCCTACACCAACAGCCAGCGTGCCTTGCAGGGAGCATCGCCCTACCTAGCAAATGCAGACCTCACCTATTCACCCGCTTTCAGCAACGACCGCCAACTCAGCGTTGCCCTGCTCTACAATCTGCAAGGTCCCCGCATCCACTCCGTAGGTATCTCCGGTCTGGGAGACATCAAGCAGCAGCCGGTACACACGCTGAACTTTACAGGCAGCTACCGCTTCAACCGGCGTTTCGCGGTGAAGTTGCAAGTCAACGACCTGCTGAACCAAGACATCCTCTTCAAGCAAGAAGTGCCTACCACCGGAGATAAAGTAGAAGTGGAACGCTTCAGAAAGGGTACAGGCTTTGAAGTTGGCTTCAGCTATGACCTGTAAGAGAAAAGAAAAATTTTGAGAGAGACAAACAATAGAAACTCATTTTATCAACTAAACGATTATTAGTATGAGAACATCAAATTGGAAATTCATGACTATGACCCTTGCGGCAAGCATGACCTTATTCACTGCATGTACCGACAACAACGAACCCGGAAACGGGGACGGCGGTGAAGACAACAAGTATGAACTGACGAAAGACATCGAAAGCGATACGGAACTGGAAGCCGGAAAGACTTACACGCTAAGTGGCGGCATACACGTAAAGAATGGTGCCACACTGAAGATTCCCGCAGGCGTCACCATTATTGCCAAACATGACGATGTGGTAGACTACATCCTCATAGAACAAGGAGCCAAGATAGATGCACAAGGCACTGCCAGCAACCCTATCGTGATGACTTCCGAAAAGAAAGAACCGGGCGCATGGGGCGGTATCCACATCTGCGGATACGCACACACCAATGCCGAAGGCGGAACAGGTAGCTCGGAAATAGGCGGCGCACCCTATGGTGGCAATAATGACGCCGACAATTCCGGTACATTGCGGTATGTTCGTGTAGAGTACACCGGATTTGCCTTCGACGAAGAGCACGAAGCCAACGGTATCACCTTCTACGGTGTAGGAAACGGGACAACGGTAGAGTATTGCCAGGCATACATGGGTTCCGATGATGGTTTCGAATGGTTCGGTGGTTCCGTCAATGTGAAGTATCTGGTATCTACCGACTGTAGCGACGACTCTTTCGACTGGACCGAAGGCTGGAACGGCAAAGCACAATTCCTCGTAGCTTACCAAAGCCCCAAAGACGAACTGGGATACGACTGCGACTGCCTGATGGAGTGCGACAACAACGGCAAGAGCTTCGGTGCAACGCCCGTAGCCTGCCCCACACTTGCCAACCTGACACTGATAGGTAACGGAGAGTCTAAGCAAGGTATCCGCCTGCGTGCCGGTACAAAGGCAAAAATCTACAACGCCATTGTAAAAGGCAAAGGGCAATGCCTCACCACCGAAACTACAGAAACAGAAAATGCTTTGATGGATGGTAGCTCCGAGCTGCAATACATCACACTGGCCACGGACATAAGCTGCAAGGAAGGTATTTATTCTTCCAATGAATTCACCAAAGACGGTAACCACAATATCATCAATTATAGCGTCATGTTCACCAACGGCTATGTAGGTACTATCGAAGGCGGGAAAAACCTGAGCGACGACAGTTTCTTCACTCAAGCCGCCTATCAGGGTGCAGTACCCACAAGTAACGACTGGACACAAGGCTGGACACTGAAAAGCGGTATAGCCGAAGAGACCATTGAAGAGCTGAAAGGTGAAATAACCACCAGCAAGACTCTGGCAGAAGGAAAAATCTACTACCTGACCGGAGAATACAAAGTGAAGAATGGCGCCACACTGAAAATAGAACCGGGTGTAACCATCATCGCCAAACACGATGACATCGTAGACTACATCCTCGTAGAACAAGGTTCCAAGATCGATGCGCAGGGTACTGCCGAAAACCCCATCGTAATGACCTCCGAAAAGAAAGAAGCCGGAGCCTGGGGTGGTATCCACATCTGCGGATATGCACACACTAATGTAGCCGGCGGCACAGGCAGCTCGGAAATAGGCGGTGCCATTTACGGGGGTAACAACGATGCCGACAACTCCGGTACACTGCGCTACGTGCGTATCGAATACAGCGGATACGCTTTCGATGAGGAACACGAAGCCAATGGTTTCACCTTCTATGGCGTAGGCAACGGCACCACAGTAGAATATTGCCAGGCTTACCAAGGTTCTGATGACGGTTTCGAGTTCTTCGGCGGATCCGTTAACATAAAATACTGCGTATCTACCAGTTGCAGCGATGACTCCTTCGACTGGACTGAAGGCTGGAACGGAAAAGCCCAGTTCCTTGTAGCCTATCAGGAAGCAGCGGAAACACTAGGGTATGACTGCGACTGTCTGCTGGAATGTGACAACAACGGTACGAACTTCGCTGCTACTCCCGTTGCCCACCCCATCCTCGCCAACCTCACACTGATTGGCAACGGTGGCAGCAAACAGGGCGTACGCCTGCGTGCCGGAACACAAGTGGAGCTTTACAATACGCTTATCACCGGCAAAGGGCAACCTCTGACCGTAGAAACCACAGAAACTGAAACAGCCCTGAAAGAGGGTGTATCTAAACTGGAGTATGTAGCTATCAGCAAAACATTGTCTTCCAAAGAAGGCATTTACACCAACGATATGTTCGCAGCAGCAACGGGCAACCTCACTGCACAGAACTTCACTTGGGAAAATCTCTACGAAGGCACTATTGATGGTGGCAAAGACCTCAGTGCCGACAGTTTCTTCACCAAAGCCGAATATAAGGGAGCTGTAAAAACAGGCGACAACTGGACAAGCGGCAACTGGATCAAACAATAAAACGAGAAACACACATAATTCACGAAGCAATAGCTTCTACAAAGGCAACGCCGGACAAGTTCAGAGGAACTGTCCGGCATAAATTCTCATCTAAGAGAGAAAAGATCGAGAATCCGTGCCGATTATCTCAATTAAGCCTTTCGCGGAAATCTTCACCGGATGGTGACTGGAATACGTGAAGATCAAACTCAGAAATAATAGCCAACAGATGGTCGAAGACATCAGACTGCAAGTCTTCATAAGGTATCCAGGATGTGGTTGCAGAGAAGAAATACAGTTCCAACGGTATACCGTGATCGGTAGGCTGAAGCTGGCGCACCATGCAAGTCATATTATGATTCACCCCCGGATGGCTCTTCAGGTAACAATTCAGATAAGCACGGAAGACACCAAGATTCGTCTGGCGACGACCATTCACAAGAATGGAGTTATCGATATGATGTTCTTCATTATACTCCTTAATCACTTGTTCCGTCTGTTCAACATAGTTTGCCAAGAGCTGTATCTTGCGATACTTCGCCAACATTTCAGGCGTACAAAACCGCACACTGTTCATATCGATATTGATAGAACGTTTGATACGGCGTCCGCCACTCTCCTGCATACCACGCCAGTTCTGGAAAGAGTCACTTACGAGCAAGTAAGGCGGAATAGTAGTGATGGTTTTGTCGAAATTACGAACCTTCACTGTATTCAATGACACTTCTATTACATCACCGTCCGCTCCATACTTAGGCATAGTGATCCAGTCGCCTACTTTCAGCATATTGTTGGCAGAAAGTTGCACACCGGAAACAAAGCCCATGATACTGTCTTTGAATACTAACATCAGCACGGCAGCCGAAGCTCCCAGACCGGTGAGTAATACACCGGGCGAACGGTCAATCAGTATGCTGACAACGATGATACCACCGACAAAATAAAGGATGACCTGTACTGTCTGCAAGAGTCCCTTCAAAGGACGGTCGCGAAACTGTTCCTTCTCGCTATATACGGTATAAACCGCAGTAAGCAAAGCGCTGATAAAGCTAAGAAACATTATAATAATAAAGATGAGACAGAAACGCAGGATAAGCGCCAACGTTGCCGACTCTGCGTCGGAAAATGCCAGAGGAAGCAGGATATAAATAAGAATAGGTGCCACCATACGGCTAAGATGCACCATCACTTTGCGGTCGAAAACAATGTCATCCCAGGTGGCTTTTGTTTGCTTTACCAAACGCGAAACGACTTTCAGCAAGATCTTCCGGCAAACAGTATCCGCCAGATAAGCTACCAGGAGAACTCCCAGGAATGCTATAAATTGATCTAACTGGGCAGCCAATGACTGGCTGAAACCTAAAGCCTGAAGTCCTTCGTTAATTTGTTGTACAATGCTCATGATACTAAGAATTAATTTTGGTGTTAATGGTTAGTAATTACCGCTCCCTGTTCAGGAAGTCTCCTATATCTTCTTTTAACCACTGATACAAGTAAAGGTTCTTGTATCCGCTGTTCTTTTTCAACATCAAGCTGACGTTGGTCTGGCTATTCTCATAGCTGGTCAGTTCGTTATGGAATTGCTCGTTGTGGGCAGCCAGACGCTTAATTTCCTGTTCGCGCTCGCGACGCAGCACAGTACATACGGGGATAAGAAGTTTCATCACAACACCATCCATGAGGTGATGCCCCTGTATGTAGAGATAAGTAGTATCAGGATTCAGTCCCAGCTTCTCCAGTTCCACACCCAAAGCCTCCACCGACTTGATATTTCGCGGAAAACGTCTGCGCATCTCGGAAAGTTTCTTGGCAACGGCACGCTGCACGGGCTCCAGTGTTCGTTCGGGATGATGTACATTGACTTCCTGCAAGCGGGTGCAGGCATTGAAGTCATACATCGGAAAAGTATATGTATCTCGTTGGCGATAGAACCAGACGTTCCATAGAAAGAGCGGATAGACAATTTGCGAATAACGCTTCAGAAAAGCAGGAAAGTCTATCAGCATACGGTCGTTCAACGTAGCCTGCACGCAAACTTCATGCAAGCTTTCAGCATAACAATGGAAATTCTCGATGGCATATGCGTACGTCTGGAATATGTAGGGACTACTGTTTATCTTATGTGAAACGCTCGTTTTGCCTTGTAACAGAAAATCGTAGTCACTGTCCACACAGGCTATCAGGCTCTTGCCCAGTTCAGTAGTGTTCAGCGTATTCATCAGCACCATCTTCTTACCCTTGGCAAGAGAGGTAGCCGAAGGCAGCATCACCTGAAAATAATATTCATCTGTCTCGAACTCAGCCAACAATGTGCGCCAGAAAGCTACATCATCGTAACTTTCCACATACGCCACAATGCGACGCCGCGCCTTCTTAGGATAAAGCTTGTTGGCGGCATTGAAATAGGCGGATGTAAGATTATGTTTTAAAGAAGTAGCCATGGTTATATTATCACTTTATCACCTTTATTTATATCTCAGTCGAAATATCGCTCACTTCCGTCACCGCATCCAGCCAGCCTTCCATGATGACGGCGGGAGAATGAGTGGTAAGTATCAGTTGCACATTGGGATTCAATTCACGTATCATACCGATAAGTTTTTGCTGCCACTCGATGTGGAGAGAGGCTTCGGGTTCATCCATAAAGAGGACACAATGGGCATTGTCGCGCACCAGCACGGTGAGCAGGATAATCAGCATCTGTTTTTCACCGGAAGATAGTTTATAGGGCAACAGGCGTTCACCGTCCTGATAGAAGATGATTTCATTACTGCGGCGATCTATGGTTTTGCGGGTATAGCTGAATAACTGATCCATCAGATCCTGGAACTTCCGCTTGGGAAGGGATAAGGAAGCGGCTTGTGAACGCTGTTCCTCATCACCGGAAAGGAGTTCGATCATCTTGTTGCCAATATTCACCTGGTAATCGAGGTATCGGCGTTGCAAGAGATAAAGTTGCCAGTCCAGTTCGGATTTGACGTTCGGATCGGCCATGCGGGCGGTAAAGTCGCCCATAATCAAGGGGCGGTCGTAACTACGAATTACGTCGTAAGGAATATACGTGGCATCCGGACGGTCGAAGGTAACACGTACGCCCTCTATCTCGCCGTTCTTTATCTCCCCCGAAAGTTCTTCCAGATAGTGGACGGAACGGTTAAGGATCGTGGTTTTCCCCACTCCGTTGATACCGGAAAGGATATTCACGTCGGGACGTAAGTCCCAAGCTATGTCAAAGCGATCCCACAACCTGTGTATCTCTATACGTTTGATGTAATTAGCTTGTTCTTCCATAGTTTTTGCTTTTAATTAAAGCAAATATACGTGATTATCTTTTATTTCCACGCCCGGAAATAGAAAAATCACTTCTCATCCGGTAAATCAATGCAGAAACATGCGCCATCCCGATAAGATGTATCGAGATAAATGGAACCACCCAGACGGGTGACAATGAGGCGACAGGAATAAAGACCTAAGCCTGTGCCAGGCATGAAGTCATCCAGTTTGGTAAAACGGTCGAATATGTATTCGGCTTTGTCGGCAGGGATACCGATCCCCGTATCACTTACCATAATACGAATCTTCCCACCGGTACGCATCAGATTCATACGGATAGTACCGGCAGTTGTAAACTTCGCGGCATTGTTCAGGATATGTTCTACAACGTGTTGCAGATATTTGTCATTCGTTTTTACAAGGCACTCATCCAGTCCGGATTCAAACAACCAGGTGATTCCGGATTTTTTCGTTTTTCCCTTACACATATCCAGAAGTCCTGCACAAATCGGCAATATATCTATCCGTTCCATAGGAAATAACTCCAGCGAACTGCTTAAATCCGATACTTGCAGGATATCCTCGAACAATTCGGTCAATTGATTAGAGTTCTTTTCAATGATGACCGGAAAATCTTTCTTGTCTTCCTGATCCAAGTCTTCATTCAGCAACAAAGTACTGAAACCACAGATAGCATTTAGCGGAGTACGTATCTCATGACACATGGATTGGAGGAATTCTGTCTTCATACGGTCACTCGCTTTGGCACGTTCACTTTCCTCAGCCACTTTTTCATTAGACAGAATCAACGCCTGCTTCGTTGCCTTCAGTCGTTTCGTCAACAAGTACTGATAAAGCCCCCAGATAAAGAAAACCAGAAGCAGGACTATGAGCACAACAAAAGCGACGCGATGATAACGTGCCTGAAGCTCTGCCTGTTCTATCTTCAATTTATCCACTTCAAACAACGAACGCATCTCGGCCAACTGCTTATTCGTCTCTTCCACATGATTACCTTCCATCAGACTGGTGTACTCCCAAAAAGCGTCAAATCCTTCTTTGTAATGTTGTTTCCATCGGGTAACCAGGTTAATCTTCTTCGCCAACAACTCTGTCCGACTGTTCGTATCGGCAGAATCCGTTTGTTCCAGCAGTTCATCGATGGTCCGCATGGCAAGGTCAT
>ENA-OROK01002051-OROK01002051.1-human-gut-metagenome-genome-assembly--contig:-NODE-2051-length-18087-cov-4.854093_pt1 | contig 18087 bp, 17 predicted proteins | sample MGYA00242127_ERZ509046 | MGnify/ENA primary metagenome ERZ509046 (study PRJEB26280, sample SAMEA2338728) | human gut metagenome | biome: human gut; feature: human-associated habitat; material: faeces... | reverse complement strand
ATTTCATTAAAATACCCCCAATACTGGGTGTCCAGTATTGGGGGTACATATCACATGTGGCTTTGGGGTTGTACGGTTTTTTGTATGTGTACGGTATTGAGTTTACGCAGTTTGTGCCTGCGGCGGCAGGTAGCGCAGGTCAATATCCCTGCGGTAGCGATTAGATACGATATTATAGGAATCTAAAAGCTGTTGCTTTTTGGCGTTAATTCTGCGGCCAAGGCTATTGCTTTTTATTTCCTTATAATGCATAGCGTCCAACAATCCTTGCGCTGTGCCGTGCCAATGGCCGTTGCATTGCTGCACAAAGGCGCTGATTGCTTCCAGCACCTCGTCCGGTGGCTGCAGAAAGCGGCTTGCAGCAGCTCGCTCCAGCATCCAGAGGCAGCGTGCCTGCGAAAAGCTCAGCGAAAGCAGCTGGTCAGCAAGGTCGCGGCCGACAATCTCCAGGGAAGCATTATGGTCACCGCGCTGACTTTTGCGCAGCACCATAGCACCGTCCGCCGCACCCAAAAGACCGTTGGAGCCGGAAATCATCTCAAAGGAGTCTTCAGACTGCTGCTTGCGCGTATGATGCACCAGCAGAAGGCAAATATTATGCTTATCGGCAAATTCCTTCAGCTTAGCTGCACTGCTGTAATCGCGGGCGTAATTACATTTTTCGTCCTGAGCGCTGCGTATTTTTTGCAGGGTGTCAATGATTATCAGGCGTACGTCCGGATACTTTTGCATAAAGGAGTTCAGCTGCTCCTCCAGACCGTTATCAACATCCTGCGCACTGACTGCCATATGCAGGTTTTCTGTGACCTCCATATCAAACATGCGCACAAGACGCTGCTGCAGGCGGGAAAACTTATCCTCTAAAGCAAGATAAAGCACACTGCTTTGCTGTACAGGATAAGACCAGAGCTGTTCGCCGCGGGCAACGTGGTAGGCAAGCTGCGCCATCAGAAACGATTTGCCTATTTTTGGTGCGCCTGCCAGAATATACAGCCCCGGATAGAGCAAATCCTGGATAATAGGCTCAGTCACAGGAAATTCTGTGTCGTAAAGCTCGGGCATGGAAAGCGTCTGCAGCTCCTGCGCGGAAGGAGCTGCGGAAGGCGGTTGGAATACATTGTCGATTGTTGTCATAAAAAGCCTCCTCTCAAAATATAAAATATTCACGACTTAAACATAAATAGTTTAGCTTACAAGACTATTATAATAAACAAATTTAGTTAAGTCAAGGAAAATGAATAAATTTTCTGACGATAATAGATTTGCTTGTCAACAGCCTTATTTAATACTATACTGAAAATAATAGAATTTGTTTTAGTTGGAGGTGCTTAGTATGGCTATAGACATAGCTATGGGCAGACGCATCTGCTATTTTCGTTATAAGCATAATTTGACGCAGAAGCAGCTTGGCTTGCTTTTAGGATATTCGGAATCTACGGCGGAGGTGCGCATAAACCAGTATGAAAACGGCATCAGGAGGCCCAAGGAGGCTACGTTGCAAAGGCTGGGCGAAATTTTTGGCGTGGATGCTGCTGTGTTCAAGATTCCTGAAGTTTATAATTGGGCAGGCTTAATGCAGACGTTTTTTTCCATGGAGGATCGTGCTGGCTGGAAGATTACCAAGGTTGACGGTCATTTTGCCATAATACTTGATACGAAGCTGGACGAGGACTGTTCGCAGAGAATGTTTAATGACAGCGTGTTGCAGAAATGGCTGGATATGCAGACAGCACTGGAGCAGGGTAAAATAACGCGTGAGGAATATGACGATTGGCGCTATCATTATAATGAATTGAGCTTAGGAAAGCATACATCGGCAGTGAATAAGCGGTTGGACGAAGCTTGGCTCAAGGAGAGTGAAACCGTACAGGACGAATAAAACCGTACAGGCGCAAAGCCTTGCAGCATGGGGCTTTGTACGGTTTGTACAGTTTTGTACGGTTTTGGAGGAGTGCAGGCATTGTACGCTTTTTGTTTTGTTGCCAAGGGCACATTTTCTCGAATTGCAGTGCTTCTTGGGTTACAATAAAAGAAAAAGGGGGCGATGAAAATGGCTAAATTCTGTACTAATTGCGGGAGTGAAGTTAAACCCGGTGCCAAATTTTGCGAGAATTGCGGACAAAAGCTGGAGCAGGAGCAAAAGCCGCAGGAGGGAGCTGGAGCTGCTGCTGTTACCGGTGTTGCAGCCGGTGCTGCCAGCAGTGCTGATATAAGCTATAAAAAGAGTATTAATGACAGTCCTGAGCAAGAATGTTTTGGTGCTTCCGATGCTCAAGCAAACGTAAATACTGACGCTAATGCTGATGGCAATCCTAAGGTTAATCCTGATCCTGATGAATTTAAGCATACCAATGCTGCCGGTGAAGCTGACACCGATGCGTATAGCGCTCAGGTAGCACCCAAAGCAGGTAAGAGGTTTTTGAACCTTGGCGAGGGCCTGAACCTGCTGTTTAAGGACAGCAGTGCGGACAAGGAAGCAGTTTTCAAGGAGCTGTTCTTTACGTCTAAAGGTCGCTTGAACCGTAAGTCTTATATTTACAGAAGCATTTTCCTGTCATTAGTACTGAGTGTTATACAGGTTGTTTTGACATTTGCGGCTAATACCATAGGTGCTCTTGAGCTTTTGTTTGCAGTTCTGCTTTTAGTATCAGGTCTATTTGGTTTTGTAGCCAGTATTATGATGCTTGAACGTCGTCTGCATGACTTGGATAAAAGCGGCTGGTGGATGCTGCTTTTGTGCGTACCGCTGGTTAACATTTTGTTTTACATCTATATTTTATTCTTCAAGGGAACAGAAGGACCTAACCAATATGGCGAGGATCCCTTGCAGTCGTAGTACTGCCTTGGCAGCTGAAAGCTGCTATATATAATATGTAAGTATTTCACTTAACAAAATAGTCGCTCGTTCTTGTGACGCAGCGGCTATTTTTGCGCTTTTTCGCAAGACGCGGCGCGCGAAACTATGTTATAATAAACTGTCAGTTAATTATTGATGGAGGCGTAAGCACAATGAATTATACAGAAAGCCTGGCATATTTGGACAGCCTGGGCAAATTTGGCATTAAGCTCGGTATGGAGCGTATTGAAGGACTTTTGCGGGAGCTGGGAAACCCGGAGCAAAAGATTAAAACAGTGCATGTAACCGGCACTAACGGTAAAGGCTCTGTTACCAGCATGATTACGAATATTCTGCTGGCAGCAAACCTGAAGGTGGGCAAGTTTACTTCCCCGCATCTGGTGAAGTATAACGAACGCATTAACCTCAACGGCAAGGATATCAGCGACGAGGATTTTGCTACGGCGATTACTGCGGTAAAGGTTGCTGCCGACAGCGTTGTCAAAAAGGGCGTGTGCGAGCAGCCGACGCAGTTTGAGATTCTGACTGCTGCAGCATTTTTATATTTTTATCTGCAGAAGGTTGATTATGCTGTTATTGAGGTAGGCATGGGCGGCCTGTGGGATTCTACCAACGTAATTACGCCGGTGGTCAGCGTTATTACCAATGTTGCGCTGGACCATACTGACCGCTGCGGCAAAACTTTGGAGCGCATTGCTATGCAGAAGGCAGGCATTATCAAGGAGAAGGTGCCTCTGGTTACCGCTGCCGAAGGCAATGAAGCTCTTGGTCCTATTGTAAGTCTGGCTATGTTTAAGGAAGCGCCTGTTTATCTTTACGGCAAGGCTTTTCACGGCACGGAGGTAAAAAGCTCGATGGAGGGCCAGACCTTTACTCTGCATGCAGGTGATTTTTATCATTCCGATTATGAAATCAAGCTGCCGGGCGAGCATCAGATTAAGAATACCAGCGTAGCGATTGTTGCTGCCAAGCTGGTGAGCAAGCAGGATGACCGCATTAACGAGCTGGCGCTGCATGTGGGTGTAGCGAATACCGTTTGGCCGGGACGCTTGGAGCGCATTCATAAGAATCCGGATATTATTCTGGACGGTGCGCATAATCCTGACGGTGCCAAGGCTCTGCGTAATGCTTTGGATAAGTACTATCCCGGCAAGCAGGTGCAGTTTGTCTTTGGCATGATGGGTGACAAGGATATGAGCGGTGTTATCAAAACGCTGATTAAGCAGGATGATGTTGTTTACACCGTGCGTGCCGATGAGGGTGCGCGTGCTGCGGAGGCTGCGGATTTGGCGAAGCTGGTGGGCAGAAATGCTGTGGCGGAGGCTGATCTTGCTACGGCGTATGATGCGGCTATCCGCGGAGCAGGCACTGACGGTGTTGTATGCGTTTGCGGCAGCCTGTATCTGGTGGGCGAGTTTAAGAAGATGCTGCTGGCGGATAAGCGTGGGATGAACTGAAGGCGATATTGAGGTTTATTGACTTCGGTAACGAGTATCTGCGTCGCAATTAAATGCTGCGCTGCGATATATTAATGGCTTGTTTAAGAAAATAGAATCTTTTGTTAGGGTGTATCATGACAAAACTGGCAAATTATCTCGAAAATAAAATATGGTATATGCTGCTGTTTACTGTGGCGGTTATTCCTCTGGAGCAGGAGTTCACCTCCTTCTGTGTGGCGATGACCTTTATCGGCGCAGTGATTGTGTCGCATGTTAAGGGACGCCCGCAGCAGGAGAATGTGCTGAAGCCGTGGCAGCAGGGAGCGTTTTATCTTCTTTTGCTGATTGCGGTTGTTTCGGTATATTTTTCCTTGGACAGATTTTTGTCCTTCTGGAATCTGGTGTATGTTGTAGGCCAGTATGCGGCGCTGTTTTTTGTGCTGCTGCGTTACGGCCGCAGCAGTGAGCAGGACAGGGCAACTTTGACTGCCTGCGAGGCTGAGCAGCTGACGCAAAGCGAGGCCTGGAAAAATGCTGACACTAAGCAAAAAATTGCGCTTGTGTGGCAGCGCTTCGGCATTTTGCCGCGTCCGTTGCAGCTTATCGGTGCCTTTTTAGGCGTATCGCTACTGGTGAGTGCAATCGGTATTGTGCAGAAGATTTTCGGCGTTACGGCTGAGGGCATCTGGGTGGACCCGGCGCAGTTCCCTGATTTGAAGGTGCGCGTTTTCTCTACGCTGGTTAACCCCAATATCCTGGCAGGCTATCTTGTGCTGGTTGTTGCTTACAGTACAGCCTTTTTCAATCAGACGAAGGCGTATAAAAAATGGCGCTTGGCATTTCTGGCTACGGGGCTTTTGGCAGCAGTCTGCCTGCTTTATACATATTCACGCGGTAACTGGGTAGCCTGCGCTGTGATGCTGCTGGCGTTCTGCGTGCTGTTCTGCCGTAAGGCTTTTATTCCTGTCCTTGGCGGCGGTGCGGCGGCTCTGGCGCTTGGCGGTCAGGCGGTGCTGCAGCGTCTGGAATCTATCCGCGGCGGTTACGGCGGTGATACCTCGATTGCTCTGCGCATGGCTTATTTGAAGAGTACCAAGTGGATTATTGAGGAATTTCCTTTGGGCGTAGGCTGGTATGGCTATCGTTTTGTATATCCGACGTATAATTTTTATCTGGCGGACAAGAACGTTATCATGTACCACTGCCACAATATCTTCTTGAATATCTGGGCGGAGCTTGGAGCGCATGGTTTGCTGGCCTTTCTTGTTATCTGGTTCGGCATTTTTCTGCCTGCAGGCTGGAAGCTGGCATATCATGGACGCAGCTTGTGGCTGAAGGCTATGGGACGCGGTTATGTGCTGGCAACAGTAGGCATTATTATTGGCGGGTTGACGGACCATGTTTATTTTAATACTCAGATGGGATTATTGTTTTGGACCTTGGGTGGTTTGACTTTGCTTTGTGCCGGAATAAATGAGCGCTCCGATAAGGAATAAAGAAGCAAAGAATCGATAAGCGATTTAAATAAGAATAAATCCGATAGCAACATAAAAGATAATTAAAGACAAAATAAAAATCGGATTAACTTTTAAAAAATACTAGACAAAAATAATGTGGTATAGTATAATTATGCATATAAAGACTAGTTAATAAAACAGCTCTGGGAACGGAATTTTTACTACGGCTATTTGTGATTTGTGAAGCTCAAATAGCCGTAAAAAATAGCGACAAATTTTGCGAATAAAGAAAAGAATCTGAATAGAGAGAATTATAAAATCATGGTAGACCGGTAAGCAAAAATATAGTGTTTCTATAATTGGGGAAAGGAGAACAGCCTTGAAGGGCATGTGAGAAGTCAGGTAAACAATTAATTTGATTAAGGAAGGGATGATGCAATGTATAAGTGCAGAGAAGCAAGCACTAAGGAAATCATTGCTTTTCAAAAAGAGTTTTGCGAGAACTTGTCAGCAGCTATAGGAATGAATGATAAACACCGCGTTCAGGTAGAATCTTATGAGGAACTGCCGCCATGGAGTTTTGTTTATAATGCTGATGGCAGCGATCGCTTTTTGAAGGATGATATTATTATGCTCAAAGTATGCGATTTGGAAAAGAGAGTTGTCTATTATCCGGTTTTTCCGGAAAAAAGAGGGCTCAAGCTGCTACAATGCTGGGATATGGCAGTTCCGCCGAAGCTGACTGCGTTTGAGCAGGAAGGTAAACAGGAAGGTAATGTACATCGTGCCAACCAAAGCTTGCGTAATCTTATTACCTTTGCCCGTCTGTTTATGCTGTCGCAAAGCCGTTGGCATAAACCTATGGCCTACAGCTTCAATAATATTATTTCGCAATTATATCTCGTGCCGGAGGCAGACGTTGCTCCGGAAACGATTAAGCTTATAAATGATGTAATCGGCAAATATATCAGGGATGATTCCCAAGAGCATTATATTAAATGTAATAATTTACAGGATTTTATAGATTATATTCAAACTAAGTATTCTCTGGTGAAGTTTAAGTCGGATGATTTTTCGCTTTTAAGGAGAATATTGCACGACTATTATCCAGCAGAAAAAATATATTTTTAAACAGAAGTTTAGCGCAGAACACGGCATGCGGACAGTTCTGCGCTTTTGTATTGTATGGATATCAATGCGGCAGCTTATGCCGAAGTTTAGCCTTTCTTACATTTTAGTTACATATTTTCTTGCCTCGCTATGATATAATAATTACATTAATGTTTATTCTATGTGAGCGGCATAGAGGAGGAGCAGTTATGGCAGATAAATTTTTAGTAATAGATGGCAGCAGCTTAATACATAGAGCGTTTTTTGCTTTGCCGCCGCTGACTACGCGTCAGGGTATCCATACGGGAGCAGTGTACGGACTGTGCAACATGCTGCTGAAGCTTTTGGATGAGGTGAAGCCGCGTTATATGGCAGTTGCCTTTGATAAATCGCGCAAAACCTTCCGCAGCAAGCTGTATGCGGAGTATAAGGCGCAGCGTAAGCCTACTCCGAGCGAGCTGAGCGAGCAGTTTCCTTTGGCGATGAAGGTTTTGGAATGCATGGGAATCCGCACGCTGGAGCTGGATGATTATGAGGCCGATGATATTATAGGCACCTTTGCTGTGCAGGTACCGCCGGAGGTTGAGGTTATCATTGTTACCGGTGACCGCGATGAGCTGCAGCTTATTGATAAGCGTACCAAGGTTTTTTATACCAAGCGCGGCATCAGCGATATTCAAGTTTTTGATGAGGCGGAATTTGCTGCCAATTACGAGGGACTGCAGCCTAAGCAGCTGATTGAGCTGAAGGGCCTGATGGGCGATACCTCGGATAATATTCCCGGCGTGCCGGGCGTAGGTCCTAAAACAGCAATGAAGCTGATTAAGGAATACGGTAATGTTGAAACGGTGCTGGAGAATATCGACAAGGTTTCCGGCAAATCGTTAAAGACGAAGCTGACGGACAATAAAGAATCTGCTCTGCTGTCGAAGCAGCTGGCAACAATCTGCACGCAAGCACCGGTTGATACCGCTGTGCAGAACTACGAGCTGCAGCCGATGAAGGAGGAAGCACGCACCCTGCTGCAGGATTTGGAGTTTCGCAATATGTACGAGCGCTTTGCCGCGGTACTTGGCGGTGCGCAGGACAGCTTTGACCTTTTCGGTGAGGCTGTTGAGCAGGAAGGCTTGCCGCAGGTGGCAGTAAATACGCCGCAGCTGGCAGAGGAGCTCTTTGGTGCATTGGCTAAAGCAAAGCAGCCTGTTGCCGTGCATGCTCAGGTAGCAGGACAGCTGCCGGAGCTGTATTTCAGCAGTGCCGAAATTTTGGTTAATGATAAAATTTATGTGCTGGACGCGCAAAGCGGCTGTTGGGATAAATTTGACAGCTGGCTGGCAGACGCAGACAGCAAAAAGATAACGATAGACAGCAAGGAGCTTTATAAATGCTGCCTGTGCCGCAAGGTGAAGGTGCAGGGAATAGTTGATGATGTAGCCCTGGCAGGCTATGTTGCCGACCCCGGCCACAGCTCCTACAGCCTGGAGGATTTGAGCCGCCGCAATCTGTCGGGAGTACTGGCAACGCCTTGCGAAAATCTGCTGCAGCTCGCATCTAAGCTGCGCGGACTGTTGGCTGAACAGCAGCAGCTCAAGCTGTATGAGGAATTTGAGCTGCCGTTGGCACCGGTGCTGGCGCAGATGGAGTTTGCCGGTATTACGCCGGACAAGGAGCTTTTGCTGCAGCTGAACGAAGATATGGGGCACCGTATTGCCAAGCTGGAGGCATTGGCACAGGAACAGGCGGGCGAAGAGTTTAACCTGAAATCTCCCAAGCAGCTGGGCGTGATTTTATTTGAACGCTTGCAGCTGCCGGTAATCAAAAAGACGAAAACAGGCTATTCTACCGATGCCAAGGTATTGGAAGCACTGGAGGGCAAGCATCCGCTGATTGCTACCATTCTGGAGCATCGCAAGCTGGCGAAGCTGCAATCTACCTATCTGGAAGGCCTGCAGCCGTTGATTAATCCCAAAACGGGACGCATTCATACGCACTTCCAGCAGACGGTAACGGTAACAGGCCGTTTGTCCAGCACTGATCCTAACCTGCAGAACATTCCTGCACGCACGGAGGAGGGCAGACAGATTCGCCGTATTTTTGTTCCGGGAGCAGGCTATGATCTGCTGATGAGCTGTGATTATTCGCAGGTTGAGCTGCGTATTCTGGCCTGCATTGCGCAGGATGAGCTGCTTTTGGAGGCCTTCCGTCATGGTCAGGATATCCATGCCCGCACAGCTGCCGAGGTTTTCGGTGTGCCGCTTGAAGAAGTAACGCCCCAAATGCGCAGCCGTGCGAAGGCTGTTAACTTCGGCATTGTTTACGGTATCAGCGATTTTGGCCTGGCTAAGCAGCTGGATGTCGGCCGCAAGGAGGCAGCAGGCTATATTGACAGCTACTTTGAACGCTATACAGGTGTAAAAAAATATATGGAAGATATTGTAGCCAAGGCACGTGAGCAAGGCTATGTCAGCACATTGATGGGACGCAGACGTTATCTGCCGGAAATCCGCAGCAGTAATTTTAATCTGCGCAGCTTTGCGGAGCGTACCGCTATCAACACCCCGATTCAGGGAACTGCCGCAGATATTATGAAGAAAGCAATGATTGCCGTGCAGCGCGAGCTGGATAAGGCGCAGTGCAAGAGCAGAATTTTGCTGCAGGTACACGATGAGCTGGTGCTTGAGGTGACTGCGGATGAGAAGGAGCAGGTTGCGCAGCTGGTGCGCACAGCCATGGAAGGTGCTGCGTCACTGGATATTCCGCTGCTGGCCGACGTTAATTGCGGTCGTGACTGGGCGGAAACAAAATAACGGATACTTTACGGAAAGAGGGGGAGAACTGTGCCGGAAATGCCTGAGGTGGAGCAGGTGCGCAAAACACTTGCGCCTCATATAGAAGGAAAGAAAATTTTAGCAGTAGAGATATATTTGGAGCGATTGATAAAATATCCTCAGCCTGATGCCTTTATCAAAGGACTGGTTGGCAAAACTATCAGCAGCGTGGGCCGACGCGGTAAATATCTGGTGCTGCATACAGCACCGAAGCAGCAGCTGATAGTGCATCTGCGCATGACAGGCGCGCTGTTGGCGCAGCCGTCCGCCGCACCTGCACCGGCTTATGCTAAAATCAAGTTCACACTTTCCGATGACGTGACGATGTGGTTTACGGATATCCGTACCTTCGGTACGCTGTATCTGGTAACCGATAACGATACATATATTGAAGGCTTTGAAACGCTGGGACCGGAGCCGCTGAGTGAAGGCTTTACTGCAGCGTATCTGCTGCCGTTGGCGCAAAAAAGCAAGAAGGCTATCAAAAGCTTTATTCTGGATCAGCAGATTATTGCCGGCCTTGGCAATATTTATGCCGACGAATGCCTGGCTCTGTCCGGCATTCTGCCTATGCGCAAAGCCTGCAGCCTGAGCGCTGCTGAGGTAGGGCGCTTGTGTGAGGCAGTCAATGCGGTAATCGCGCAGGGCATCAAAAATCGCGGTACAACCTTCCGTGATTATAAGGACGGCGAAGGAAATAAGGGCGATAACCAGAATCATCTGCTGGTATACGGCCGAGGCGGCAAGCCCTGTAAAAAATGCGGTGCGCTGCTGCAGACAACCAAGGTAGGCGGCAGAGGCACGGTTTATTGTGAGCATTGCCAAAAGTAGGAGTGGAGAATAATGATAACAATAGGTTTGACGGGAGGCATTGCTTCCGGTAAAAGTACAGTTTCGGCAGAGCTGCGTAGCCTGGGATTACCTGTTTTTGATGCGGATGCCGAAGCACGCCTGGCGGTAGCTGCAGGCAGCGAAGGACTGGCGCAGGTGATTGCCGTACTGGGCAAGGAATATCTGAGCGAGGAAGGAACGCTTGACAGAGCCAAGGTTGCCGAGCGCATTTTTCATGACAAAGAAGCGCTGAAGGCAGTGGAGGCGATTATCCATAAAATAGTCTGGCTGCAGGCAGAAAGCTTTTTGGCTGCAAGCAGCAAACAGGGACATAAGGCAGCGGTGCTGGATGTGCCTCTGCTGATTGAATGCGGCTGGCATAAGAATGTGGACAGCGTGTGGCTGGTATCCGTCAGCCGTCAGCAGCAGGTTGAAAGAGCAATGCTGCGCAGCGGCATGACTGCGGACGAGGTGAATGCGCGCATTGAAGCGCAGATGTCCTTGGCGGAAAAGAAAAAATATGCCGATGTAGTATTGGATAACAGTGGCAGTCAGGCGGAAACCATGCAGGCTGTGCATTCGCAGCTGGAGCTGCTTTTGGGTGGCGTCAGTGAAGGGTAAGCGCAAAGCCCGCAGCAGACGGACTAAGACACACGGAAGGCTGTACAGCTGGCTGCTGCTTCTTGGCGTGCTGCTTGTCATAGGCTTCGGCGGCTGGAAAATCTGGAGCAGTGATACTGTACAGATGCGCTTCGTTTATATGTGGGATTATCAGCAGGATATTGTGACCTACAGCAAGAAAAATAATGTAGATCCTTTTCTTGTTGCAGCCATTATTAAAAATGAAAGCAACTTCAAGCATGATGCTGTTTCTAAAGTCGGAGCTGTCGGCCTGATGCAGATTATGCCGGAAACAGGACGTTGGATTGCCGAGCAGATGGGCCTGGAGAGTTATCAGGACAGTGATTTGTACCAGACGAAAAAAAATATCCGCATGGGCTGCTGGTATGTAGGTGAGCTGGAGCACGAATTTCAGCATAACCTGGTACTGCTGATGGTGGCCTATAATGCGGGACGCGGGCAGACGCATGAATGGATGCAGGAAAATGGCTGGGACTACAATTTCAATGATATAAAATCTATTCCTTACCCTGATACCCGTGAATATGTTGCTAAGGTCATGCAGGATAGGGATAAATATTATCTGCTTTATAAGGATAGGATAAAGTAATAGCGCAAGAAGATTTTATAATTTTTTTCGCAAGGTTACTTGACGAACGCGTCAGAGTATGCTATTATATCTATGTTGCTTATGACAACAACGAAGTGAATAAAGCATGCGGTAGTGGCGGAACGGCAGACGCGCTAGCCTCAGGAGCTAGTGGGGGAGACCCCGTGGAGGTTCAAATCCTCTCTACCGCACCATTTTTATTTATGAACTTTATCCCAAAGACGCGGTCGTGGTGGAACGGCAGACACGCCACTTTGAGGGGGTGGTGGGAGAAATCCCGTGTGGGTTCAAATCCCACCGACCGCACCAACATTGAATTAATGAGGACTTATGTTGACGCATGAGTCCTTTTTTTGTTTTGTGTTTTGGGTTGTTTTATAAGAAGATGGTTTGGCAGATATTTTTGAAAAAAATTAAAAATAGTGTTGACAAGGTATATGGTTTGTGGTATTATATCTATGTTGCTTATGACGGCAACGAACTGAATACAGTATGTGGTAGTGGCGGAACGGCAGACGCGCTAGCCTCAGGAGCTAGTGGGGGAGACCCCGTGGAGGTTCAAATCCTCTCTACCGCACCATTTAAATCTCAGGTCTAAGAGTATGGCTCTTGGGCTTTTTTGTTTTGCTTGCGAAAGCTCTGTAAGTATGAGAAAATGTAAGCATAGTATGAGCTTCTGACAATAATATCTAAGGGAGTGTGTGCTTATGGTTTTTGATAAACTGCAGAGTATAAACAGGAAAACTGCTGCTGTGTGTGTGGCGGCGCTGCTGATAGGCTTTATTGCCGGGGCAGGCTATGCCTGGAGCAGCAATAAAACCTCACCGCATTACAATGCGGCGAAGCTTACGAATGAGCTGCATTATGCCAAGGTAGAAACAGGCAGACTGCAGTGCGTTGTGCTGCAAGATAAGGCTGCTATGTACAGTGATCCGTCAGGTCTGCATGGAAAGGTTGTTGATTATCTGTCTGCCGGTGTTAAGCTGGATTATATTGATACAGTTTCCAGTCAGGATAAGGATGAACGCTATGCTGTTACGGAGCAGCAGCTGCAGTTCCGCAAGTTTTTCGGAAGGCGGCATATTATTCCTGCCGGTACGCAGGTACTTGTGCTGCAGCCGGACAGGGGCAGCGGTGAAACCAAGGGACGTGTTTTGGTCGATGACAAGGAATATGACCTTGATTTTTCTACCAATCTGTTGCGCTTTCCTTATGTAGGACAGTGGAAAAAGGTTGAGTTCAATGGCAAGCCGGGCTTTGTGAAATACAATGCGCTTTCGGATGCGAAGCTGATGTGAGGTGGGCATGATGAGTAATAAGCTGGTAATGAGAATTGCGGCATTGCTCTGCCTGCTGGCGGGCTTTGCAATCGGTATGAATATTTTTGGACTGAAGGACAGAAGCTACAGTGTGAAGGAGGGTGACAGCTTTTACAGTCAGCCTTCTGTGACTGCGCAGTTGGCAGGCGGCTTTGCCAAGGGCGAGGAGCTGGATGTGACGGATAAGCTGGAGCTTGCAGAACCTACTGCGGTGAAGGTGCTGCAGACTAAGATAGTAGAGGATAAAAACCGCACTAAATATCAGCTGCGTGAGGGTGATGTTTATAAGCTGGCGGAAGCACGTATGGATAAGGCGAATACCCCTTGCGTTATTGAGGTGCAGACTACTAAGGGAGCAACTGCTAAGCTGGAGGTTGACAAAGCCTTGCTGCAGCCGGTTGATGAAGGTACTTGGCTGCAGGTGCGCAGCAAAGGCGGAGCAGGTGCCTGGGTGCGTGTGCAAAGCAAATGGTATTAGAGGATTGCTTGTGTAAACAGCTTAACACTTTTTCTTTAATTAATTTCGTTTCTGCAAAAAAGTGATAAAATTCTAGCTAATCGGCGATAAATATTGTATAATACATCCAAAATATCTGCTGTATAGCAGATAAGAAAGAAGGATGGTAGGATGGTAAACTTAAAGAAATTATGTGTAGGTGCGCTGTTGGCAACGACAATTTGCGGTATGGGTGCTTTGACTCCGAGCGCAGAGGCAGGAAAAATTGAAGATGTGCAAGCTCGTGGAGTTTTGCTGGTCGGCAGTACCGGCGATTATAAGCCTATGAGCTATCTTAATAAAGAAACCGGCAAGTATGAAGGCTTTGATGTCGAGGTAGCGGAGCTGTTGGCACAATCCTTGGGTGTTAAGGTGCAATATGTACCGACTACATGGAAAACACTGCAGGCTGACACTATGGCCGGAAAGTTTGACATTGCTATGTGCGGTGTTACAAGAACCTTTGCCCGTGAGCAAAAAATGAATATGTCTCATGGCTATCTGACATTCGGTAAGACGATTTTATGTCGCAAGGCTGATGCAAAGAAATTCACATCTGAAGCGGACCTGAATAAGAAGAGCGTTCGCGTTATGGTTAATCCAGGCGGCACAAATGAAAAATTTGCTCTGAGCAATCTGCCTAATTGCACGCTTTTAGTACATCCGCAAAATGCAGAGATTCCTGCACTGATTGCCGAAGGCAAGGCTGATGTTATGATTACAGAAACTATGGAAGCACGTCGCTATGTGCGTGATGATGCCCGTCTGGCAGCACCTCTGTTAGATGATCCGTTTACGAAAAATCACTTTGGTATCTTGATGGCTAAAGGTGACCAGGATTGGTTGAACTACGTAAACTTCTTTATGGAAGAAAAGGATATGGATGGTACGCTTGATAAACTGGAGGACCAGTATATCAAATAAAGGTTGATTTATGAGCCGCCGCACTTAGGTGTGGCGGTTTTTCTTTCATCTTGACGCCATGCGCATTAATACGTATAATGATAACAGGGAGGGAGCTAATGAAAAGACGCGAACTTCTGAAGCTTTTTGCTAAAGCTGGCTGGTATTTGAAACGTAATGGTTCACAGCATGATATCTATACAAATGGCGTTGACAGTGAAGCTGTTCCACGTCATCCTGATATCAATGAGCGTTTGGCAAAAGCACTGATTAAAAAGTGGGGTCTTTAATGGCCCTGCTTTTTAAGGGATTTACGGAGGTACTTATCATGAAAAGCGTAGCTTATCCTATTATTTTAGAAAAAGAAGCTGATGGTTATTTTGTAACTGTACCTGATATTGACAGATATACACAGGGGGAAGATATAGCGGATGCTATGGAAATGGCACGTGATTTGATTTGCTTGTGGCTGCTTGATCTGGAGGAATCCGGAAAAAGTATTCCGCAGCCTGCGTCGATGGAGCTTAATGTCAGCAAGGATGCTATAGTAACCTTTGTTGATGTAAATCTTGATGAGTACAGGAAAAAATACGGTACACGTGTTGTGAAGAAAAATTGTACGATTCCGGCCTGGCTCAATGCCCGCGCCGAGGCTATTGGCGTTAACTTCAGCCAAACCCTGCAGGAGGCGCTTTTGGCCAAGATTGAAGCTTGCTGATTTCCAACCCGTAATACTTGCAGCAGTTCATTATGAGCTGCTGCTTTTTACTTTTATCGAAGGCATCGTTCACTTTAGTCTTGACTTTTGGTTAACCTGGTGTTACTCTTTGCATATCGGAATGTCTTTACAGACAGGCTTTAGACTGATAAAGAAGAGTATTAAGAGAATCGGAGAGGATGATATATATGCGTAAACGTATTTTGGAGCTGCTGCGAAACAGTAAGGGGACACCGGTTTCCGGTGAAGAGATTTCCAAGGAGCTGGAGGTTTCGCGTACTGCTATCTGGAAGCATATCCAGGCATTGAAGAACGAGGGCTACGAGATTGAGTCTGTGCCTAAGCGCGGTTATATTCTGCGCGAGGTTCCGGACCGTCTGTTCCCGCAGGAAATTTTGTCTCATCTGCAGACCAAATGGCTGGGACGCAATATCTGCTACCGTGACAGCGTTGATTCCAGCAACAATCTTGCCAAAGCATTGGCCAACGAAGGCTGTGAAAACGGTCTGCTGGTAGTAGCAGAGGAGCAGGGCGCAGGCAAAGGACGTTTATCACGCGGCTGGATTTCCCCCTATGCGAAGGGCATCTGGTTTTCCGTGGTGCTGAAGCCGCCGTTCCTGCCGCAGGAAGCCTCCAAATGTACGCTACTCGCAGCTGTTGCCGTAGTAAAGGCTATCAACAAGATTGCCGGCGTTCATGCCGCTATCAAATGGCCTAACGACGTTCTTTTGCTGGGACGCAAGCTTGTAGGCATCCTGACGGAGATGAATGCCGAATTCGGTCATATCAATTATGTTGTTATCGGCACCGGCATCAACACCAACGCTTCTCCCGAAGATTATCCCGAAGAAGTACGCGACCTGGCTGTTTCCGTGGCTGATGCCGCAACGGAGCCTTTTACCAGAGTAGAGCTTTTGTGCGATATCCTCAAGAATATGGAGGACCTGTATGAAACTGCGGTACAGGAGGGCTTTGACCCCGTGTTTGACGAATGGCGCCGTTATTCCTGCACCTTAGGTCAGGAGGTAAAGGTCATTGCCCCTGATATGACTTATTTCGGTACGGCCGAGGATATTGATGAAGAAGGCCTGCTGATTGTACGCCGCGAGGACGGCAGCAAAGAAAAGGTTGTTGCCGGTGATGTTTCTATCCGTCCGGCTAAGGCTAAGGGGAATGAGTACGCGTAAAACGGTAAGCGTTAAATAGCTACAATTTCTTCTTGCAATATTTCCGCTTTGTGGTAAAATAAAAAAGGCTTTTATGCCGTATTTTGCGAATGGAACGCAGATTTCTGAGGAGGATCTTAGAATGTTACTTGTTGTGGATGTAGGAAATACAAACATCGTAGCCGGTGTTTTCGAGGATAAGACTTTAAAGGTACACTGGCGCTTTTCTACAGACCGTTCTAAAACTGCAGATGAATTTGGTATTATGCTGCGCAGCATGTTTGCTTATAGTGATGTGGAAATGGATAAGATTTCTTCCGTCATTATTTCCAGTGTTGTGCCTCCGGTGCTGATTCCCTTGTGCCATATGTGTGAGCGCTATTTCGGTATTAAACCGATGGTTGTAGGACCCGGCGTTAAAAACGGCATTTTCATTAAATACGATAATCCGAAAGAGGTTGGTGCAGACCGTATTGTCAACGCTGTGGCAGCCTTCCATAAATTCAGTCATCTGGGCAGACCGATGATTATCATTGATTTCGGTACTGCCAACACCTTCTGTGCTTTGCTGCCGACAGGTGAATATTTGGGCGGTGCTATTGCGCCCGGCATCGGCATTTCTACAGAAGCGCTCTTCCAACGTGCGGCAAAGCTGCCGCGTATCGAGCTCGTTAAGCCTAAATCCGTAATCTGCCGCAATACTGTAAGCTCTATGCAGGCAGGTGCTATTTACGGCTTCGTAGGTCAGATGGAGGGCATTGTCAACCATATGAAGAAGGAGCTCGGCGGCGATGCTTATGTTATTGCTACCGGTGGCTTTGCCAATACTATGGCTGCAGAATCTGATTGTATTGATGTTGTAGAACCTTTCCTGACTTTGGACGGTCTGCGCATTCTGTACGAAAAAAACGCTAAATAAGAGCAGGGATTTATTCCGTTGCTCGTGAGAAAAAAAGTTGAAGCTGTCGTGAGTAGCGTTTTGCTGCGCGGCAGCTTTTTTCGATAGGAGTTATTTTTATGAATATTGGTAATATAGAGCTGTCTGCACCGTTGGCGCTGGCGCCGATGGCAGGCATTACGGATTTGCCGTTCCGCCTGATTTGCCGCCGTCTGGGCTGCGGTATGACGGTGTCGGAGATGGTGAGCGCCAAGGGACTGCTGTACAAAAACGTCAAAACCACCGAAATGCTGCGTATTGATGACGGCGAGCGCCCTACGGCTATCCAGCTTTTCGGCAGTGTGCCTGCGGAGCTGGCAGAGGCTGCACGCATGGTAGAGGCCAGCGGTGCGGATATGATTGATTTCAATATGGGTTGCCCGGTGCCGAAGATTGTCAATAACGGTGAAGGCTCGGCGTTGATGAAGAATCCGCAGCTGGCGCATGATATTCTGGCGGCGATGGTGAAGGCCGTAAAGATTCCGGTGACGGTAAAGTTCCGCGCAGGCTGGGACGATAACAACCGCAACGCGGTGGAGATTGCCCGTGCCGTGGAGGCAGCAGGCGTGAGCGCTGTTGCCGTACACGGACGTACACGTCAGCAGTTTTACGAAGGCAAGGCCGACTGGAGCATTATCGCCGACGTAAAGCAGGCAGTGAAGGTGCCTGTGTTTGGCAATGGTGATATCTTTACGGTGGCGGACGGATTGCGGATGCTGGAGCAGACAGGATGCGACGGACTTATGATCGGCCGCGGCGCTGACGGCAACCCGTGGCTGTTTACCGCACTGGCGG
>ENA-OROK01002045-OROK01002045.1-human-gut-metagenome-genome-assembly--contig:-NODE-2045-length-18109-cov-15.918633_pt1 | contig 18109 bp, 6 predicted proteins | sample MGYA00242127_ERZ509046 | MGnify/ENA primary metagenome ERZ509046 (study PRJEB26280, sample SAMEA2338728) | human gut metagenome | biome: human gut; feature: human-associated habitat; material: faeces... | reverse complement strand
TATCCTTGACTTTATTTTTTCTAAAAATGGGTCACATCTATTTACAACGCAGAAATTTTTACAAAAAAAATTTCAAAAACCTCTTGACAAACGCCGAAGTATCGGTTATAATAAAATCAACAAATCAGTAAACGTTACTGATTTTGCTAATAACAATAAGAAAATAATGATTTTATCACTATGAAAGGATAGGTAATTTACTATGAAAAAGTGGGTATGTCCGGTATGCGGTTACGTTCATGAGGGAGATACACCTCCCGAGTTCTGCCCCCAGTGCAAGGTTCCCGGCAGCAAGTTCATAGAGCTCAAGGAGAGCGAAAAGCTTGTATTTGCAGACGAGCACAAGGTAGGCATTGCAAAGGCAGTTGAGGATGAAGAGATCATCGCAGGCTTAAAGGCAAACTTCGAGGGCGAATGCACAGAGGTAGGTATGTATCTCGCTATGGCAAGAGCCGCTCACAGAGAAGGTTACCCCGAGGTAGGCCTTTACTACGAAAAGGCAGCTTGGGAAGAGGCTGAACACGCAGCAAAGTTTGCAGAGCTTTTAGGCGATGTTGTAAGCGCATCGACTAAGGAAAACCTCGAAAAGAGAGTTGCCGCAGAGCACGGCGCTACACAGGGCAAGCTCGACCTCGCTAAGAGAGCAAAGCAGTTAAATCTTGACGCTATCCACGACACAGTTCACGAGATGGCTAAGGACGAAGCAAGACACGGCAAGGCTTTCGAAGGTCTGCTGAACAGATACTTCAAGTAAGCGGCGGCTGTGAGCCGCACCAGATTCGCCGTTCCGGCTGTTTCAGTTCGGCTAAGGTTACGTTACCGGCGGATATTAACGTTATAAATATACAATTAAGGGTACTGCCATATTCTTCGCAGTACCCTTTGTTTTTACGGCTGTGAGCCGCACCGGATTCGCCTTTTTCAAAATTCTGCTTACCGCAGGACAGCGAAACGGCGTATCATAAAAGCAATAAACAAATCGAGCCGTAAGCACTCTTGCTTACGGCTCAGTTTGTTCTTATAGTAAAAACGCATCTGATACACAAAAAGAACACCGGTCGCCCGGTGTTCTCTTTTTTTGCTGTCAGCTTATTTGGTTGTATTCACATTAGCATAAGTATAAGCGCTTGTATTTGTACCCTTATAAGACGCAATCCTTACCTTATACACGCTTCCGGCTTTAAGTCCACCAATATTAACAGTAACGTTCGCACTGCCCTTTAACGTCTTTTTGACCCACTTGCCGCCTGTGTAGATTTCAGCCTTATATCCGTCTGCACTGGCGTTTTTACCCCACTTAACGGTTATCGAGTTGCTTTTTGCCGATACAACCTTGATATTGGTTACCGGTGAAAGCACTGCAGTAACCGTAGTATAGCTGTAATCGCCGTACAGATTGTCCTTATACGCTCTTACCCTTACTTTATATATGCTGTAAGGTGTAAGTCCGTCAAGTTCAGCCATTGCTGTCTTATTATCGGTTATGGTCTTTTCGACCCACTTACCGCCGATATAATATCCTACGTTATATCCGTCAGCGTTTGTATCCGCATTCCATATAACTACTGCCTTTGAGTCAACTGCGCTCTTTACCTTAAGACCGCTGACCTTTGTCGGAGCGGTAGTGATATAAATATCGTCGAATGTACTCTCAAGCTCACCCTTATAAGCCTTTATTCTGACCTTGTAGGTTTTGTAGCCCTTAAGCGAGCCTATTGTAACGGTAGTTTTTTTATTGCCGACGAGCGTCTTTTCATTCCACTTACCGTCTGCATAGTACTGAACGGTATAACCGTCCGCACTTTCGTTCTTATCCCATTTAAGCGTAAACGAAGAAGATGTGACTGTCTGCGTAATACCCGTAACTTTTGACGGGAGCGTATCGATATAGCCGTATGTATACGGACTGTAAAGGTCACCCTTATATGCGCTTACCCTTACTTTATATCGTGTTCCTGCACAAAGTCCGTCTATAACCGCCGATATATTATTGTTGCCGGTAACAGTCTTTACGGACCACTGATTATTAATGTACCACTCTACCTTGTAGCCGTCCGCTCTGGTGTTTCTGTTCCAGCTTATTCTTACCGTTTCATCGGTAGCCTTCACCGTATTTATATTCCATACGGGAGAAGGAACAGTATCAACATAGAAACATCTGAACTTGGCGGTGAAGCTTCCTGCATAAGCCGCTATCCTTACCTTATATTTAAGGCCTGCAGAAAGACCGCTCAGCTTTGCCGCTACTCTGTCGCCGTCAGCACTGCAGTTAATCTGCTTCCACTGATTGCCGACATAGCATTCGACATAATATCCGTCAACGCCGCTTATATTCTTCCAGCTTATATCGACTTCATTGTATGTCGTCTTTTCAACCGCTATTTCTTCCACATCGGGAATAGGCTTTACGGGAACACGGTTTCCGATATATGAATCCTTACATCTTGTGCATTCAAATACGCTGTAGCCTTCGTTGCGATAGTCAGGCTCAACTACTTTGATTACAACATAGTCGTGACCGAGAGGTTCGCCATACTCCGCTCCGCATATTTCACACTTTGCCTTTTCGGTGCAGGTAGCCTCTCCTCCGGAATGCTCACATTCGGTTATCGTAGCCGTTACAACGTCCGACTTCATCGAAACTCCCGCCGTTGCAGCATTGCTGTAGGTAAGACGGCAGTAGTACCTGCCCGTTGTGAGATTTTCGAGCGACAGCTTTCTGTCTGTAGCGCCCTCTATCACTGTTTCGTAGCCGTTTTCATCAATGCCGATCCACTGATAAGCAACTTTTGCGTCGACCTCGCCTGAATACCACGGCTCTGCATTTATTTGAAGTGACGGTATACCGTCTGGATAATAGCCGTTGGTGTAATATACAGTATCAATCGGCTTGATTATCTGCATCGGACACAACCGTACCGTAAGTCCGTTTGTCGATGATGCCGTTGCCTTATTAAGACTGTATATATCTATCCACTCTTTTGTTCCTCTGTCCTGTACCCAGAAGCCGTGATCGATATAATCGGCTATCACCTTATCACTGACCGTAGTTACGATTTCGGCAAACCCACCTGACGAAATGGATACATTACCGCCGTTTATAGTAAGGCAATTTATATTGTTTGCGGCCATTGTAACATTTCCGCCGTTTATGGTCACATTGCTGCCTGTTGCAAGCCCGTCAAATGTGACATCACCGCCCTGCACTATGAATGCGTCTTGATTCTCAAACGCTGTCACCGCACAACGTCCCGTAACCGTCAGCTTTGCCTTGCCGTTTATGATGATCGGACGTGAGAACGCTGTACGAACTGCGTACTTGAGCGTGAAGTTACCTTCGGTTATGACTAACTGACCGCCGTATCCGTTCTTGTTATAAAGCGGATATAAGGTACAGCCCTCGTTTTCGCTCTTCTGAGCGTCTTTCGCAGCCTCGTCAAGATTGTTATAATACCTGACATCGTCGCCCTTTGTTATCTTTGCATTGAACTTGCTCTCGCATATCTCGCAATATGTCGGCTCGGTAATATTACCTGCGGTTTCCTTGTCCGCTGTAGGATCGACCACCTGAGAATGATCACAATCAACAAGGTCTATGCTTACAGTGTTCGACTTTATTTCATAGCCGTCATCGGTAATAACTACGAAGTATATCTTGGCAGCAACGCTGTTGCCCGCCTTATCAATTATTTCGTCTGCCGACAATTTAGCGTCCTTTACAAGTGCGCTTAAGCTGCTATAAATTATATCTCCGCTTACATAGGAGTTTATACCGTATCTCTTACTTACATACGAGTCGTTCAGGTTCGAGCCGTGAGCAAGAGCAAGGTTGAACTTCAGCGTGGGGTTTGCGTTGCTGTTGCGATACAGCTGGTTTATTTCTGTGCTAAGCGTTGCTTGTACTATCGGTGCCTTAGCAACGGTAACACCGCTTGCTTCCGACACCTCACGTTCTTTAAGCGTCAGCCATGCACCGCCCTCTGTTTTCTTATACGCATAGCCGTTGCCGAGAATATCTGTTATCTTGCCATCTTTTACCGTAATGTTATCATATTGTCCGCCGCTGAGCTTAACATCTCCGCCGTTTACGGTGAGATATGCGATTCTTGTGGCTTCTTCGGCAGTCAACCTGGAGCCCGGCTCGGCAATTACAGCGAAAATATTGGCGTTGCCTCTAAGTGTCAGCTTACCGCCATCGGCGACCTTTACTGTATTATACAAGATGGCGTTATCGCCATTTGCAATAAGTGTAACATCACCTGTAACAGGGAGGTAGTCTGTATCATAAGCGGAAGACATCAGCATTGTTATTGTTGCACTTGCAACGCTGTTTGCCTTGGCAAACGCCTTTCCCAGATCTTCCTTAACAAAATATTCTGTCTTTTCCGCTCCGTTCTCGGTATAGCTTACGCTTGCAGCGATCAATGAATTGCAGTATATGCAACGGTTATCTCTGCCCACACCGTCCGGGTGGTCGCATCTTATTATTCTTACGTTATCGAAGTTTGACGAAGCGTTTGCTTTCAGATCGCTGTACAGCTGAGAATCGACACGGCTGCCGCTCGCTAAAATTTGATAAAGATAAATTTCACTTGAGCAGTCTATATTAGCGATATTAGCATTCGTGATACTTGCCAGCTGTTTAAGCAGAACACCGTCTTCTAAAATCAGCGTGTCAATTTTCAGCGTTTCAACATAGGAGGAGAAATATGTGGCATTTAATTTCACATTCTGGCAAACTACGCTGACCTCTCCCGAGAAAGTAACAGTGCCGCCGTCCATGCTAAATCCATTTTCAACCCCAAAAGTACACTTACTGTCACTGCGTATAGTGATTTGGGTTCCGGATCCGTTAAAGCTATTGATATAGACACCAAAGCCGTTCATATCGACAGTAAGTTCTCCGCCGTTTACGTTAATGTCAGTATTTCTATCGAAGAAATCTCTGAGCATTTTCAGCGTACAGCCCTTGTTTTCGTTCTTTGCCGCAAACTCAAACGCTTCCGTAAGTTTTGTAAAGTATTTTACCGTTGTTCCGGTCTCACTCTTTACAGTGACTGCAACATACATCTTTGCATTGCACTCGTTGCATACACCTTCCGCATTGATCTCACTGTGTGCACACTGATAACCGCAGCCGCACCTTCCTGTTTCGTCATACTCATGCTTGCTGTGGTCGATTACCGTAAGTGACATATCGCTTTCCGAAACCTTGCTTGCGTCAAACAGCTTTCCGTCGCTTGTCGTAAACGCCTTGTTCTCGCCGAGCAGATCTTTCAGTGCCTTGCCCTCTGCGCTTACATCTATGCTGCTGAATGTACCGCTGTTTATAGTGACCGTACCTCCGCTGACGCTCAGCTTATTATAAGTACCGCCGTTTATAACAGTCTTGCCGCCGCTTACGCTGATACTGTCATCGTTGATAGTTATGTCATCAAACGTTACCGTGCCGCCCGTTACAGCTATGAGATATCCCACCGAGCTTCCCGGATACTTCGATAATGTACAGCCGTCATCTCCCGTGATCTTGACATTTCCGCCGCTTACTTTGATCACAGCAGATGCACTTCCCGTTTTCTTGAATAAAACGGTAAAGCTGCCCTGTGTGATCTCACAGTCTCTGTTCACACCTCTGTATAATTCTAATGTACAGCCGTTGTTCTCCTCAAGCTGTGCCGCTTCAAATGCTTCGGGCACATTGTCGGTATAGCATGCCTTGTCGCCGTTTGTTTTAACAAGTATCGCATTTATGCTGGCATCACATAACGAACAACGATAGTAATCATACTCGTCTGTCGTTAATGCGTCATACGGATGCGTACAGGTCGCCATTTCAAACTCGACATCATTCGTCACATACTCATATCCGTTCAGCTTGATAACAAGATGTGCCTTTACAGTGCCGTCAGTATCGGAAATTTCATCTGCATTTGCAAACGTATATGAATTTCCGACGAAGTCGAGCTCTCTTATTAAGGTATCGCCTACATATAAACCGACTGTGACCTTATTGGCATCGCTTATCGTGTATCCGTCGCTTGTATTAACATTGAAGTTAAATAAGATCTGCCGTGCACCTCCGCCGTTGCGGTACAGCACAGTCTTATTTGCTGTCGCCGTTGCGCTCTTTATCGGCGCTGTCCTTACTTCTACATTAGCTATATCCTGCTTTTCACGCTCTGCAATAGTAGACCAGATGCCGGAATCGATAAAACTCCAATAGGCATAGCCGTCCGCAAGAAGCTGTCCTACGTTTCTGCCTTCGCCTGAAACCTGTAAGCTGTAGAATTGACCGCCTTTAATTACAGCGTTACCGCCGTCTTTAATTATGAAGTCAGAGAGAGTACCACCGTTGATTTCCGCATCGCTGCCGTTGCAAACGGCAACACGTTTTATTAAGCCACTGCCGTTAACGGTCAGCTTACCGCTCGTTACTTCTATGGAATACCATACATCAGTACCGGGTTGTGAGAGCCTTTTACCGTTAAGTTCAAGCGTAACATTGCCTGTAACAGCTATCGTATCTGTAATATCGTCCGTGATGTTCTTCTGCAGCGTTACAGTAGCCGTACCTATCTCATTAGCCTTGTCAAAAGCGTCATAAATATCGCTGAACAGATCTGTCTCTTCGCCGCCGTTTGCCGTATAGCTTACAGTTGCAACGATTTCCTCATTGCAGTAAGGACAGGGATTACCGTCAAGCACATAACTGCCTTTTCCGTCCTTATGGTCGCACTTATCAACAAAAATTCTATCGGTTTTGGTCATGGTCTGAATAGCATCGTATGTGTAAATAATAGCGCCATTCATACTATTACCGAAAACTACGCTTCCACTCGCAATTGCCATACCTAAAGTATAACCGCTGTCTGTTTTGCAAGTGGTGCTGCCGAACTCGCCGGTTACGATAGAGATGCTACCGGACCCGTTGATATTCACGCTTAAAGAATCGGCTGTAACATAATTGATGACCGTGTCTCCGCCGTTAGCTTTCAGTGCATCAATATTTGCACCGTTTACAACAGTCTTTCCGCCATTTATTGACAGTTCTTTAATATAACTCTCGGCACTGTTTACTGCAAGCGCACCGCTTGTTAATGTTACACTTCCCAGCTTGATTTTACCGTCAATTGTAACCTTAGCGTCCGCTCCGGTTACTTCGATTTTGCTTATCAGAGTTTCTACATCGGCTTGTTTTACCGAAGAAGTGAAAGTCACGTCACCGCCGTTGACATCGAACTGATAAAATACCTTCTTACCGTTAAAGTCAACAGTAAACCTGCCGCCTGTCACGGTAATGGACTCAGATACTCCTTCCGACATCAGCTTTACAGTGCTGCCCTCGTTCTCCTGTGCCAGCTTTATGGCACTCTCTATATCCGCATAACCTAACGACTTGCCGTCAGCATCTACTACCTCGGCTTCTATCAATGCGTCACATATACCGCAGATTACAAAACCGTCGTTCTCGTATAATAAGCTATCCTCAGGGTGCGAGCAGGTCGCAAGTGTAAGCTTAAGCACATTCGACTTATATTCGTATCCGTTGCACTTCAGTACAATGTAATATTCAACCTCGCCGTCTTTCGCCGCAAGCTTACCGATTTCATAACAGTGTACCATATATTTATTGTACAAATTATAATCTTTAATGCGATTATTGCCGTTTACGAAATCCGAATAGGTTGCACCCCTTGAACCGACCGCCAATTCGTATGTAATATCGACGTATAAATATTTCTCTCCGTTACGGTATATAACAGGCGCTTCTCCGCCTGCCCACGAAATACTTGCGCTCTTTATCGGCGCTTCTTCTACACTCAACGGTTTATCGTTGTTATTCAAACTGCTATAAACGCTCTCTGCACGTTCTGCAATTGAAAGCCAAGTGCCGTCAGCATTTTTATACGCATAACCGTCTGCCAGAACAGATTCAAGATTGCCGTTAAATATCTCGATGTCGTTGAATTTACCGCCGCTGAGTTTTACGTTACCGCGAACGGACAGACCTTGTATAGTGCCGCCGCCTATTTCTGCGTTGCCTCCTTTTTTAACTGACACAGAATTGAAGTATCCACCGCCGTTAATGACTAATTTTGAGTTTTCATTAACGTAAATAGGTGTATCCATATCGCCATCGCCGTTTACAGTAAGCGTGCCACCGTCAGATACCGGTATACGCGCTATGCCATAACGACCACCCAGTGTTTTACCGTTCAGTTCAAGCGTTACATTGCCCATAACGGTAATCTCCTGTGTACATTTGTCTGTAATATCCTTATACAGCGTTACTGTAGCCGTACCTATCTCATTAGCCTTGTCAAAAGCGTCGCATATATCGCTGAACAGTTCTGTCTTTTCGCCGCCGTCTGTATAGCTTACGCTTGCGGCAAACTCAGAGTTACAGTATTTGCATATACCGCTGTCATTAAAGGCATAACTGCCGTCCTCATTCTTATGCTCGCACTTGGTAAACAGATAATAGCTTACAGTGTTGTTTTCGGAGTCAAAATTATTTTTTTCGGCTATATCGCTGTATAATAAAGCCTTTGCTGTTTTCTCAGCAGTCGGATCTGTCGGATTGTCGTAGCTTATCACACGCACACCGCTTGCGATTACGTCCTTTAATTTAAACTGTCCGAGATAGACATTGCCGTAAGTACCGCCGCCTATAGTAAGCTTTGCGTCAGTTGCGTCTTCGCTTACAAATAAATTATCAGCACCCACATAACTGTCAGCATTGACACCTTCGCTGACAGTTACGGTACCGCCTGATATAGCAATACTATCAAATCCGGCGCTTGAGCCCTCAGGTAATGTAAGAGATCCGCTCTTCACATAAACCTTGCACCTGATGAACATATCGCCTTCAGCAATAACATCCGCACCGTCAATAGTTATTTTCCCTGCGTAAGGACCGAGGACATAATTATTATTCGTTGTGGCAGTGGCAATCGTAAACTGACCGCTTGACAGCGTAACCTCGCTCTTGATCTCACCGCTTGTTACAAGAGTGAAAACACAGCCCTTGTTTTCAGCCTTATCCGCATACCGTAAGCCCTCGGTTATGTCGTCGAAATACTTTACCTTTCCGTCGGCAGTAGTTACCTTTGCGTAAATTTTCGCACCGCACTCACTGCACACCTTGTTGGCGCTGTCTTCATTTACCTGACCCTCGCCGTCATGCAGACACTTATATCCGCAAGCGCAGTTGCCGTGATCATCGTATGTATGCTTCGGGTGAGCCGTAACAAATATATTATCGCCTGCTTTGTATATTTGTTGTACGCTTGCATTCAGTATTTCTCCGCTTTCACTTGCAAGCGCCTTACCGCTACCCAGTATTTCAATTACACTTCTTCCCTGAACATAAATGCTCTTGAATACTCCGGCATTGATCAAAGCGTCGCCGTCTTCAAATGTTGCAAAAGTATCGAATTCAATATCTCCGTTTACAGTTACCATTCCATAGGAATAAACGCCGGTGGCGTTTATAACTGCACGGCTGCTTCCGCTGTTTTCAAAGGTTACATTTCCGTAAACCGCTACTGCGCTTATTTCCTCGGTACCGACCGAAACATTCAGCGTATGACCGTTCATGTCGATCGTTTTATTGCCGTTTATTATTATGCCCTTAACAATACAATCTACATCGCCGGTCAGCTTTAATACACCGTCAGCCTCATTTTCCGCAATATTTTTAAACTGTGTTTCGCTTTCAATAAATGTATAAGTTTCAGAGCTTTGTGTTGTCTCGGTAAATATAGCAAGCGCACAAACGCCGCACGGACACTTGCCCGTTTCCACGTTGTATCTATGCTCATGCGCTACAACCATGACATTTGTAAGTCCGTCGCCGATCGTCTTCGCACTGCCGTCAACTATACTTTCGGGGAGAGTTGTGAATTCTTGTACGGTCGCAAATGCATAACCCTTTGCAAGCAGATCGTTTACAGGTGTGCTGTTGCTTTCCTCGCCGCAGATGGTGTTGTACCTTCCGCCGTATAAAGCTACACCGCTTGCGTGTGCAATATAAACATTCTCAAATATGCCGCCGTATATTTCGACACACTTAGCACTGTTAATGACTAAATTGAGTACATCTGCGGCTGAACTGCCGCCGTCTGCAGTACCGTTTATAAGCGTACCGCCGTTTACACTAAAAGGTGCGTCTATGCATCCGTTGTAGGTGCTTTTCCTGCTGTCCTTAAGGTACAGCACACCACCGTTATTTACACTTATATCCGCCTCTCCGCCGAGTGAATATCCGTTCACATCGACAGTAACCTTTGTATTGCCGATTTCTACGTTCTGTGTAATCTCGCAGTGCTTATACAATGTCAGCGTACAGCCGCTGTTTTCCGCCGATGATGCCGCAACAAAAGCGTCGTCTATATTATCGAAATACTTCGCTGTTCCCACGCCCGAAATGCCCGCAGTAAGCTGATATTCGCAGGTAGAGCATACACCCGTTTTGCTGTCAACATCCGTATGACCGCACCGCTTACCGCAAATCGTACACTTGCCCGTTGTGCTGTCGTAACTGTGATCTTCATGTCGTATTACAATAACAGTTGTTGCAAAACCGTCTTTCAACAGTGTTTTTGAGCCGTCTATCGTCTCAGCATTGGGATACTTCATAAACATACGGTTCTCAGCCAACAAAGTCAGTATTTCTGCGTTTGCTCTGTCCCCGCCGCCGTTATAGCATATTTTTCTGAAAGATCCGCCGTGAAGAATTACGTCACTGCTTGCATCGTTTATATTGAGTGTTATGCCGATTGAACAATAGCAGTCAAATGTACCTGCACCTACCGACACAGTTCCCTTAGCGCCGCAGTTTTCGTCAAATGTCAGCTTACCGCCGTCCGCTACATTGAAATCGCCATAAATACTATTATTTTTTTTCGATCCCGTAACGGTTATATCTCCCGAAACAGTTAACGCACCTACATTGGCTTCCTCAGCGATCCACAGCGTGAACTTACCGCTGAGTGTTTTATAGCTGCCTGTATAATTCTTGTATACTCTTAATGTACAGCCGGTGTTTGCGTCACTGTCAGCCGCTTCAAAAGCCGCTCCCATCTCAGTGTCCTTATAAAAGGAAGCTACAGCCCCGTCCTTTACGATAACAGCCGCATACTGATATTCACACTCGTTACACTTACCCGTGTCAATGTTAACATCACTGTGGGGGCAAACATATCCGCAGCCGCACTCGCCGTCAACATAGGTATGGCTGTGGTCTTTGATTGTCAGCGTTTCACTGCTTGATATTTCCTTAACGCTTGCGTTGAAAAGAGTTCCGTCAGTCTTGAAGAAAGCCTTACCCTCTCCGAGCATATCATATAATGTCTTGCTGTCCCTGGCGTAAAGTCCGGCTTGATATGCACCGGCTTTCAATATAACCGTACTCGAATCATATACATAGATCGAAGTGTCTAAAACTACATCGCCGTCTATTATAAGCGTACCGCCGGCGTATGAAGCGTCGTTTGTCGGATATACATTACAACCGAGCATAACCGGATTGCCGCTGTTTTTGATTGTAAGCTTTCCGTTTTTGCAAGGAGTAATACTCCGGATTTTAAATTGGCGTCCGTTTAAGTCAATTGTAAGTTCTCCGTATAAGTCATACTGAGCGCTTGGTTTAGAATAATCCTTAAACAGCTTTATCGTACCGCTTCCGTTGTATTCATTCAGTAAAGAGTCAAGCTCATCGGTATCTACATACTTTAAGCTTCCGTTCTTGTCTGTATAGAGTGCGACAGACACAACCGCACCGCAGATTGAGCAGATGCCGTTGTCCGTGTTTATATCACCGCCATGCTCGCAGGGCTTTCCGCACTCCTCGCACTTGCCTGTTCCAGTGCTGTATTTGTGGTCAGCGTCAGTATGCTCTACAACAGTAAGCGCAACGGAATAACCCATACTTCCATATTCTTTATAAAGATCAAGATAATTGCCGTTATCTTCACGTCGCAGTGCCTGCCGGGTAACATCAAGAAGATTGCCTAATTTCAGAGCGCCGGAATTGTTTTGGCGATGATATGTCAGCCCACCTAACTTCATTCCCGTAGCGAGCTTTACAGATGTCGTTGTAGTTCCGTCATCATTCACGGATGCTATCACAGTCAACTGTTCTGTAGTTACTTTTGCACCATCGCTTACAGCAAGCTGTGCACTGTCCTCAACAAAAATTGTATTAAATCCTGCATTTGCAGCGCTGTCAATTACGAAAGATCCGCCATTGCGAACATACACCTGCGTAACATAACTGCCCGCTGTGCCGGTTAATGTAAGCGTGACGTCTTTGTTGACCCCAAGTTTGTTGACCCCAAGCTTGATATTGTTCAGCTTGTGACCGTTAAGGTCGATCATAACATTGTGTTTTACATCTATAGTATCTAAAGTTGCAGTTGCCGATGTATCGCCGATATCCTGATAGATCTTAACATAGTTTCCGGTATCGGCAGTAATGCTGTCAAGGCAGTCTGCGAGCGTGTCACAGCCTGTCGGCGCACTGCCATCTGTGCTGATTGTAGCAACAAACTGACGCCCACACTCGTTACACTTACCCGTGTCAATATCAATATTGCTGTGATCACATAACGCTCCGCAGTTTGTGCATTTACCGTCGGAATAACCGTTTTCATGTGCACATTCTTTATATGTAAATGTAAATTTTTCTGTAACAGTTTCTGTGCTGTCACCGTCTGAATAGGTTATATCGCAATACAGAACATAATTTCCGGCAGGAATATTATCCGCAAGCTTGAATTCGCCGTTGCTTCCGGATACTGCCGCACCGAGCTCATCTGCACTGTATGCACTGTTCGTACTGTACCAGTTATAGCTTATGCTTTCACTGTCAACCGTATAGGTGCTTACAAGCTTGTAATTGTCCTTCTCTTCCTGCGAAGTGTTTGTATAGAAAACCGTTCTGTTTGTGTTGTCACCCTGTGTAACCTTGTTGAAACGGTTTGCATTCGACTTTACCTGAACGGTATTGGATACAATATCTCCGCACTTTATTGTAAGAGTATTATCAGTGTCGTATGTAAGCGAAAACTCGGTATCGCAGACCATGCACACCCAGCCGTAATCGGTCTTGATTATGCTTGCTGATAAATCGAGTTCATCGCCGCCGAAATAGCCTCTTGCGTCTGCAAACTCTTCATCGCTCATATTCTTCAGAGTAATATCAAAGTAAACCGTACCCTTGAGCTTGATATCAGTCATGTCCATGCCTTCAATTATTTCATACTCTTCCGTCTTGAATATTCCTGTCTGCTTTCCGAGTATTATACGGGGAGAAGTATCAGGCTTTATAACTACCGTCTTAGCGTCCGCTCCGTCAATCTCATAATAGCCGCCGTTAAGCTTGACCTCGCCTGTTACAGCGCTTTCTGAAGCCTTGGACTCGGTCGAACCCTTTACTACAAATTCGTCCTCGTCTATTGTCGGTACAGTTTGACCGATAGCGTATGAACCGCCCGTAGTATATACCGAGCCTGTACCGCTCATTATAAGGTTTACTTTGTAAATGCCATACTTAGCACCATAAGCAGTGACCTTACCGCCGCTTATTTCGGCATCCATTCCGTCGCCGTTGTTTCCGCTGTAGTATATTCCGACTCTTGCTGCATTGCCTTCAGGCACAGTAATACTGCCGTTTTCGCTGACGGAAATTTTGTCACCGAAATTACTGGTAAGCAATATTGCACTGTTTAACGTAGATTCATTAGCACAACCTACTGCAGTAAGACTGCCGTTGCCGTCAACAGTAATGCCGCCGCTGACATTGACAGCCACACCCTCAAAAGATGCAGTTGTCGCATTTGCGTTCAGCACACCGTCATTATGTATTTCAAGCGAATTTGTCTTTACAGTACCTGTTGCGTTTACTGTACCGCCGTTCAGGATTATTGATCCGCCGAGAGAGCGTGCCATACTGTCTGTAGAGCGGTTCTCTGCATTCAGCACACCGTCGCCGCTGATCGTCATTGTGCCGTCACAATTGACCTCTTTATTATTTACGGCACTGAGAACGTATGTATCGCTTTCGAGGGTATCGGTCTGTACGATAGTGTTTTCACCGTTCAGCACTATTTTCGTACCGTCGGGGACTGTTACGACGCTCATCATATTCTCTTCTGTTGTCGCCTGAATGTTCACTCCGTTAAGCGTCAGCGTCTTTGTGTCATGATCCCAGCTCCAGCCGTCACCGCTTTCGTCCGCCGTCTTTTCTCTGAAATCAAGCGGTGTCGTGATGACATTGCTCTCGCCGTCATGCGTATGTGCCTCGCCCTCGGCAAATGCCGATAACGGTACAGCCGTCAGCGTCATTGCCGCAGACAGCACCGCACTTATGAGCCGTACAAATTTTTTCTTCATGTTTTTCCTCCTGTAGATTTACCCGTGCTTATGCCATGCACCTGCACTTATGCAGTGCCTCCTTCAGCTTTTCAAGCGGTATCGGCTTCTTGTGGAAATAGGTACAGCCAAGCCTGTATGACTGCGCCCCGAATCCCTCATCGTCCGACAGCCATATTACAGGCGTATCCCTGTCGGCATTCTTCGCCGCAATAACGCCCTCCATACCGTCCGCTCCATCGGCAAGCACGATTATAAGGTCAGCCGTCTTACACTCCGTCACAAAGCTCTCATACCTCTGACATACCCTGTAGGCAATTCTTCGATATGCCGCCGTTGCGATCTGTGTTATTTTCGCTTTCAGTATCTCCGCCTCGTTTGCGGTATCGTAAACGCAGATGAGCATACCTCTCCCCCTTATAATTTTATAATTATATCATAACTCATTCGCTTTTAATTTTCAACTTTTTGGCACGAACGGTTGTTATAACGGCGCAAACGGTCATAAATGCGGCACATAATACAAAAAACCGGCACCCTACAGCCACCGGTCAAGTGAAATATTTTGCCAAGCACTACCCCACCGCTCCGCACCACCACCCTTGCCTATTAATGAACGCTCTGTTGGTTTCGCATCCGCATTATCCCACCCACTTTTTGTAGGGGAGCGGGCTTGCCCCTCCCGTTGCACCTAACCTCTCTATCCCCACGACCATCGCAAAAGGACAATAATCCCTCGCCCCACCCCAACCCTCCCAAACCCCCACCATCCCTCTTTCATATCGCCAAGTGTATTAATTTGAACAGCGAACCCGAGAAGCACTGCCCCATAAACAGAACTATCGGTAGCCTGTTGTCATAGTCAAAGCCGAACGATATAACATAAGCACATTAAACAAAAAACTTTTTCTACAAACAGACTGACCGGTGCCCTACAGACACCGGTCAGCTCAGACTGTCGATAAACCTCTATCGTTGATAAAAATGGGGTCGCAGGGGCGTAGCCCCCGACAGGGTCTAGGGGCGGTAGCCCCAGTAATATAGCCCCTTTCCCGGGGAAAGGGGTTTTCGGCAAGGATGCCGAAATAAGGACACACCAAGCTTTGCACGAAGCAAAGCCATCAGAGTGTCCTAAAGGGGATAGGGATTGAGAACAAGCACTTTTTTTGAAAAAACATACTTTTTCTACAAACAGACTGACCGGTGCCCTACAGACACCGGTCAGCTTTATTATTTATTTATAGGTAAATTCCTTTGAGAAATCATGCACCTTGCCCTTAGAATCGGTAATGCTCGCTACAATCAGATATTTCTTTCCCTTTTTCAGATTAAACCAGCACTCGTCATTGCCGAATACGCCATAAGCCGTTTCTTCATCGCCATAGGCAATGCAGTCAAAGCAATTTACTTTTCCTCCGCCCGTATAATTCAGCTTTACATATGTATTTCCGTAGTCGAGCCGGTCTTTTCTTGTTTCCTTCTTCACCGTAAGCTCGCCTTTAAGCGCAGAATTATCATACGCAGACACCGATGCCATTTTGAATATCTCTCTTGAGGAGCTGTCACGCATCCTGTATTCTACGGTATATTCCCCGTATTCCGGCAGCTTAAGGGAGAATGTCGCACTCTTGTCCTTTACCGAAAATTTCGTTTCATCCATAAGATACGTTTGTGTGCCGTCTTTTTCGTGACTAACGATTACTTCATAGTCAAACGGTGCTGTGCCCTCGCTTATACTCAGCTTTACGGTAAGCGTCGGCAGCTTCTTGTTTTCATACTTGATATAATCGTCGGTATAATCAGCATTTCCCCAGATTTCAAGATTTGACTTTTTCTGCTCATAACGGAGCTTGAGGTTTTTGTCACCGACCGTTATATCGGCAACGCATTTCATCGGATCGGCAAATCTGAAGCCCTTGTACCAACCGATAACCTCGTCAAGATTTTCGGGATAGATGTATAATGTCGGGTTGCTGTTTCTTACCTTTCCGTAATAAAAATAGCTTGTATATCCGTTCAGCTCGTTATACTTGTCCTCTATCTGTGTGTCAAATTCATACCAGGTGTTTCCGACCTTGATATTGTTCCACTTATGTCCGGTATATCCTCCGCCGGAATATGCAACATTTCCGCCTATGCTGTAGCAGTCGAATCCCACAGCCCTCGCAAGCACCGTAAATGCGGAAGAATAATTGTCGCACACGCCATATCCGTCAGACAGAATCAGATAGGCATAATATGCGGTTATTGCATCTTCGTCTGATAAGTAGGCATTATCTCCGAAAGTCATCATTTCATCATAATCAATTATTCTCATTTCATAAGACGAGTTTGCAATTATGTAATCATATATCGCTTTCAGCTTCTGGCTGTTGGTCATACCCTTGGTGATTATTTTTGCCAGGATTCTGTCAACCAGATCGTCCAGCTTTTTTGTGTTGGTTCTGACCGGCTTCAGTGTCACCTTGTTTACTTCTTCTTCAAAAGAGCCGGCGGCAGGTACGTTTGAAGCAGGCTGAGCGGTCTCCGCAGGCTTTGTCCTACTCGTATAATCCTTGTGGATATATCTGCCGTTTTTCAATTTGTAATAATCCGTGTCGGTCGTAGCTGTGACAGCTATCTTACTGCCCCGCTTCAGTATCGAGCCGGCAGGCGCACCGATATACGCACCCGTTCGTTCATAGCAGTCCACCGTTACATACAGCGTTTCGTCTGCTTTATTTTCGATCCATTTCGGCTTTTCCGTTGCGGCGGTTGCCGTAGCTGAAGCAGATGGTGCGGCGGTTTCGGGTTTTACTGTTGTGATGGATTTTGTTGTTTCGGGTGCCGTTGTTACCTGCGCCGTTGTTACCGGCACGGTTGTAACCGGAGCAGTTGTGACAGTTACCGAAGAAACAGATGTCACAGCCGCATTTGAAGAAGCTTCTGACTTAGTTTCGTATGAACTTCCGCCGCCTGAACTGCAGGATGTCAGCAAAATACATACGCTCATCAACGCAGAATATATCTTACATCTTTTCATTTGCGTCATATGATAATAAATTATCATTTCCTCCCACTTCAAATATTTATATAATCATAATAACACAGCAAAGTACATTTGTCAAGAAAACAGCACTTTAAACACAGTAATCGCTTCCCTTTCCGCACCCTCCGCCAGTTACAATTCAACCTCCGATATTCACAACTCATTATACTAAAATTGATATATTGCTTTTTGCAATTATTAATATCAATTATATTGTAAGCGTAACATCATCCCCGTCCCCTCGATTTTCCATCAGGAACATAAACCCCACCCTCCCAAAACCGCACTATCCCTTGCCTCCCTTGTCAAAGGTGAGGTGCTGTCACCCGAAAAAATTCGGGCGACTACCGGAGGGATTGCCTCACCACCATCCCTCGCTTGCACCAACCCTCCCAATCCCGCACTATCCCTTGCCCCGCACCACGTCCTTGCCTTGCTCGCTCCTCCCGTTGCACCCAATACTTCCATTCCCACAACCATTGCAAAAGGACAACAACCCCTCGCTCAGCACCACGTCCTTGCCTCCCTTGTCAAAGGTGAGGTGCTGTCGCCCGAAAAAATTCGGGCGACTACCGGAGTGATTGTCACTCCACCAACCTTTCCAAAACCGCACTATCCCTTGCTCCGCACCATGTCCTTGCCTCTCTTGTCAAAGGTGAGGTGCTGTCACCCGAAAAAATTCGGGCGACTACCGGAGGGATTGCT
>ENA-OROK01002001-OROK01002001.1-human-gut-metagenome-genome-assembly--contig:-NODE-2001-length-18392-cov-4.366418_pt1 | contig 18392 bp, 16 predicted proteins | sample MGYA00242127_ERZ509046 | MGnify/ENA primary metagenome ERZ509046 (study PRJEB26280, sample SAMEA2338728) | human gut metagenome | biome: human gut; feature: human-associated habitat; material: faeces... | reverse complement strand
CTTGCATGTGTTAGGCACGCCGCCAGCGTTCGTCCTGAGCCAGGATCAAACTCTTAAAACTTTGTATTAATCACTTCTCTCGAAGTGTACTAATCTTAATCATTTGAAACCTCTCAGTTCTTTCGAACCTGTCGTTTCATTACTGTTATTTATGTTCCGTAGAACATGGAGTTCAGTTACTCAATTTTATCAATCGGGTTCCTTTTCATCGTTGTTCAATTTTCAAGGTCCTTTGCTTTTCGTCGTTCGCTCTCGCTTGCGACTTGACAATAATACCACCTTAATCCTCAAATGTCAACACTTTTTTTGAAAGTTTTTCAGTCGATAAAAACGCCGCCGTGTGTTCACTACCTTTTTATATCTATAATTACTACAATATATACAATATTCGGCAATTTTCTATACAATATATATAGCTTAAGGGCAAAATAATACAATTCTGCCCTTTATATAGATATAAAAACTTTTGGCACAATTCTTTTAAGAATTGAAATAATTTTAGAAATATCTTCAAAATAAATAACAATATCGAATATCTTTACGCTGTCGTTATACAGAGTAAATATATTTGCATTATCATATCCGAGAGACGCCGTATTATAATACGCAATGGTAATTCCTATCAAAAGTCCCAAAACAGAAAGCAGAATTATACGCACGGATACTCTCTTTTGCAAATTTATCAGTCCTTAACATATTTTTCATTGAGCAGTTTACCGAGTGAATCGCCGAACATTCTAGCAGAATAGCATGCCTCGTCCAAGGTATTTGCATCTGTTCCGACCTCTACGAGAAACGAATAATGAGTTTCATTCATATTATATTTTCGCTCGGAGAACAAAATCGGGCGCATCAATCCGGGATAAAGTTCGTTGACCTTATTCTGTACCTGCAAATCAAACTTCAAGTTTTCCTCCCAATCGGGAAAATTCTTTACTCTGTTATATTCGCAGCCGGATATTATCATCATTCGGGCTGCTTTTTTGCCGTTAATAACGGCGGTAGGCTTAACCTTTGTTTTATTTGAATATGTAATATCATCTCTGTGAACATCTATTGTAATCTCAATAGACGGATATTGCTCAAGATATTTTTCAACTGTCTTTTTGGAGTCGGCATACGAATTTGTATAATCCGTATCGTGAATCTCGGTATCGTGAATCACATTAAATCCGTGAAGTTCAAGATATTTTACCAGCTCGTCTCCGACACGAATCATATTCAGCGATGGATCTTTTGTACTCGCATCGGAGCTTTTATAATAACCAACATCAAGCAGAGTATACGCTTCGGATGTGTGAGAATGATAAACAAGAATAGTCGGCTTTGATTTATCCTCTATAATTAAATCTGAGCCTTCACCGAGCAGAGCCTTAATGTCGGGAGAATATACCGAAGACGGAATCTTTGATTGAATTTCCGTATCGCCGTATGAAATTATCGTTCCACCGCCCTGATACGCTTCCTCGCTCGTTTTGCCGACAGCATCGCTTTCGTTGTTTGTTTTCTCTGCTTCGGTCATTTTTTCTTTAATATCCGACGGCGTTTGCAACAAACCCGTATCGTCCTTGCTGTCCTTGGTTATGATACTGTTCATTGCAGGCTTACTTTCGTTTGATGTTGCAGTAGTATTATTGGTATCCTCACCGTTTATATAAGAAGCAAATTTTTCCTCTGCATCGTTCATAATAACCGACGGCTGCGACATTTTTATGAGCCCGACGGAAAGATTCGTAAGCGGCTTTGAAATAAACGGTGAAACATTAACCAATATTCTTATCGAACCGAATAGAATAATTGCATTACAAATCATTTTAATCACTTTTGTATTCTTCATCATATATCACCATAAGTATTTACAAATATACCAGATATATTATTGTAATAAATATATATATTATATACAATTATATATATGACGAAAAGAATCAAATTATCCCACCAGTGCAAGTAAGTCCTCTACGGACAAATTCTTTTGAAGGCAGACATTTATTCCCATTCCGATTAGCTTTGCGCCCTGCTGGATTATGCGGTCTATCTCTCTGGGAGTAACAAAAAGCGGCTCATCGGAAGAACCGATAACGGCGGTGTTGACCACTGTTGGTATGCCTATGGAGATAACAGGGATGCCCAAAGTTTTTTTTGAAATTTCGTGACGGTGATTACCTACACCCGAGCCGGGAGAGATACCGCTGTCACTGAACTGCACTGTTGTGCCGAGGCGTTCGGCAGAACTTGCGGCAAGGGCATCAACGGTAATAACGCATGAGGGCTTAATTTGTGACACTATTCCGTTAACTATTTCTGCCGATTCAATGCCGGTGTCGCCGAGAACTCCCGTATTAACGCACGCAACGGAGAACAATCCGTCTATACCGACGTCGAACTTTGCATCACTCGTTATATGACGGGTAGACAAAATAAAATCGGAAGATACGGGGCCGAGTGCATCAGCCGTAATTTTTTTGTTTCCGAGCCCTATTACAAGAACCGATGACACACCGTCGGGCAAAAGCGACGACAGCACGGAGGAAAACAATTCTAACCTGCCGTCGAGCAAATCGGTATCGTTGACAAACGATTTAAGTTTTAGAGTATAGTATTTACCGACAGGCTTTCCTATGGCTTTTGCGCCGTTATCGTTCAAAACCTCCACCGTAGTAAGGTTGTTGTCCTCTCTGATTTTAACTCCGCTCAACTTTGTTTTTTCTTTTTCCTCATAGCACTCAAGCGCCAAATCTGTGCGATTTAACACAAAACCACCTCAAAAACAGTTAATTTTATTAAAAGTATGCCCAAAAATAAAAAAATGCTTGCATTTTCACCGAAGTTATGATAATATAAATCAGCATTAAATTGAAATGACAGAAATTAGGCTTTATTGCCTTTATATCCGAGTTCTCGACAAAGGAGTGAAAAAGAATGGCTAACATCAAATCAGCAAAGAAAAGAGTATTAGTTAACGAAACTAAGGCTGCTAACAATAAGGCTCGTAACACAGCTCTTAAAACAGCTATAAAGAAGGCTAATGCTGCTATTGAAGCAAATGCAGACGATAAGGAAGCAGTTGTTAAGGAGGCTGTAAAGAAGATTGACCAGGCTGCCAATCATCACCTCATCCATAAGAACTGTGCTGCAAGAAAGAAGAGCAATTTGACATCAAAGCTCAACAAGGCGTAAGAAATTACAAAGACCTATCCAAACGGATAGGTCTTTTTTCTTTTTGTTATATGTCAAACTCAACATTATACTTTCTAATCCAAGCATAAATCTGAACTATATATGCAAGCACCTGCGGTCCACGCATAAGCTGACCGTACCACGGCTCGGAGAGCGAATTCGGATTTTGAATAAGTTTTTCAATCGATTTTTTGTTTATCATATCATATAAAGGACTGGTCTTATCGTTAATAACAACACTGACCATATCCGAAACAGCCTTAACATAATCGGGATTAAATGTCTTTGGATAAGGACTTTTCTTTCGCCAGGTTATAATCTCGGGCAGTTCATTTTCAAAAGCCTTACGCAAAATTCCTTTTTCCCTGCCGCCATAAGATTTAATGCTCCACGGCATATTGTACGCATATTCCACTATGCGATAATCGCAAAACGGCACACGAACCTCGAGCGACGCCTGCATGCTCATTGCGTCCTTTCGGCATAGCAACGTTTGCATAAACCAATCCATATTCAGCACAAACATCTCTCTCATTCGCTTTTCAAGCCTGCTGTCGGAGTCAAGATAATCGGTGCTTTTTACGGTTTGCAAATAAGCGTTTGACATATACTCATCGCCGTGTTTTAAGAAGCCGTCAGTCAATATTGAATGTCTCACATCGGTACTTCTGCTCCACGGGAACGTCTCCTCAAATAATATTTCCTCCCTGTGATACCACGGATAACCTCCGAAAATTTCATCTGCACACTCGCCGCTTAGCGCAACTTTGTGATTTTTTACAACCTCTTTGCAAAACAAAAGCAGACTGCTGTCTATGTCGGTAAATCCGGGGCAACCTCTTGCCTCGGTGCTTTCAATCAAAGCATCGGCCACGGCAATATTATTAAGCACAACATTGTGATGGTCGGAGTCTATATAATCGGAAATCAGATTTATATAATCGCTGTCTTTGTTCGGCTGAAAAAGGCTCGGCTCAAAATATTTGTCATTATCCGAATAGTCAACGGAATATGTGTCGAGTATTTCGCCACGCTGAGCCATATAGTCGGACGCAACTTTTGATATAATTGAACTGTCCAGTCCGCCGCTCAAAAAAGTACAAACGGAAACATCCGACACAAGTTGGCGGTTTATGGCATCGGTCACGAGATAATGTATGTGTTCCTGAGCCTGAACTTCATTGTCGACAAATTCATCGGCTTTAAGTTTCCAGTAAAAATCCTTTGTAATGTTTCCGTCTTTGTAGTAAAGATACTCGCCCGGCTTTAATTCAAATATATCCTTAAACACTGTTTTTCCCGGGGTTTTGGCAGGACCGAGCATAAATATTTCATTAAGTCCGTTTTCATCGCATATCGGCTCAATTCCCTTTACATAAAGGAGAGTATCCGTTCTCGATGCAAAAGAAAAAATATTATTCTTGTAACTGTAAAACAATGGCTTAACGCCTATTCTGTCACGACATAAGAACAGTTCTTCGCTGTCCGTATTGTATATCGCAAACGCAAAAATACCGTTTAATTTCTCGGCACATTTCGAGCCCCAAAGATGATAGCTTTTCAGCACAACCTCGGTATCGCAACTGCCGTCAAAAATATATCCGTGAAATCGAAGTTCCCTGCGGATTTCCTCAGTGTTGTATATCTCACCGTTATATACGATAATATATTTTCCAAAGCGCATAGGCTGAGAACCGCCGTCTGGGTCAATAATCGAAAGCCGTCTGTGAATAAGCGCCGCATTTCGGCTTATGTATTCACCCCTCTCGTCAGGGCCCCTCTCCTTTAGAGAATTGCTCATTTTCCATATCATTTCTTTTTCGTTTCTAAAATCAATTTCCTTGCCGAGCATTCCTGCTATTCCGCACATAATATCACCTCTGAATTTATATTATTCAAAATCGGCGAATATGATACAACGCACTCAAAAAATTAAAAAAATGCGAAAAAAGTATTGACTATTTTATTAAGTTATGTTATATTATCTAAGCGTTGTAAATGCGCTGGTGTAGCTCAGTTGGTAGAGCAGCTGATTTGTAATCAGCAGGTCAGGGGTTCAAGTCCGTTCACCAGCTCCAATATGGAAGAGTTCCCGAGCGGCCAAAGGGAACAGACTGTAAATCTGTCGGCGATGCCTTCGGTGGTTCGAATCCACCCTCTTCCACCAAATAAAGACCAATCACTTTAGTGGTTGGTTTTTATTTTTGTATTCGATAATACTCGAGGCGGATTCGAACCGCAAAACTATCAATGCGACGGCTTGGCGAATTCACGAGTCTACTGTAAATTACAGCATTCGTTGACATAATTAAATAAATAAGGTACAATCATATCGGAAGCAGTAAGACCCAGGTCACTATTTGACTGAAAGTTTGGCTCGATAAGAGCGGCTGCTTCTTATCCATTTAGTAAAATCACAATATACAACTAAAATATATGCGAAAACTGCAAGGAATTTGAATATGAAATTATTTTCAAAGCCGAAATATCCGAAAAATTATCCGATAAAGCAAGTGCCCTCAACCGAGCCAAACGAATACCAACTCGAGCAGATTAACAGAAAATTCGGTATGTTTATCCACTTTGGAATAAATACATTCAACAACGTGGAATGGTCAAACGGCAAACTGCCGATTGAAAGTTATTGCCCCACAGACATTGACGCAGACGGCTGGGTGAAAGCGGCATATGAAGCCGGAATGAATTACGTTATCATCATAGCAAAACACCACGACGGCTTTTGCCTTTGGAACACATACACAACCACATACGGCGTAAGAAATTCACCCAACAAAACCGATGTAATCTCCGAGGTTGCAAAGGCATGCGACAAATACGGCATTAAACTCGGAATTTATTATTCGCTTTGGGACAGGCACGAGCACTGCTACAAAAACGACGAGGCATACATTAATTATATGGAGAAGCAACTCGTTGAACTCTTGGACGGAAGATACGGAGAAGTAGTCGAACTGTGGCTTGACGGCGGCTGGGACAAGCCGTGCCGCAAATGGCAACTTGACAGAATATACAACACGGTAAAAAAGTTACAGCCCAAATGCCAAATCGGAGTCAATCTCACAATAGGAAAATTCACCGACAAAAAGGGAGTTCCAAAGAAAAGGTATCAGCCGAAAAATTATCAATACGGTGACCCCATAGCCATGTTCCCGTCAGATTTCAGGCTTTGGGACCCGCATATGTGCAGAGAGGATGACCCGAAAATTTACACCTTCAACGGCGAAAAATACTATTTACCGTTTGAGCAGACCATATGCTCACGAAAAGAGGGTGTCTGGTTTAATTCCGACGAATACGAAAACAAGACATTGCAAGACGCAGACGAAACAGCAAAAAATTATCGCATACTCGAAAAGGCACATAATCTGATGGTGATTAATCTTCCGCCCGACAAGAACGGAAAACTCAGCAAAAACGATGTTGATAATTTAATGCTTATCGCAGAAAAACTCGGTATAAGAAGATAAAAAAAGCGAAGCAGATAAATATCTGCTTCGCTTTTTTGGTACGCCTCGTCCAAACATATTTCGTATTCAAACAAATTGCCAAGTCAATTTGTAACAAATACTCCATATGTTTCTCCTCTCAAAATCTGCCGTACAGTAGTGCGTCAGATTTTGTAAAGGTGTGCTACGCACACCCTCTCAGGGTTCGAGTCCCTACAACCCGAAAATAATAAAATAACCGTCAGGAATAAATCCTAACGGTTATTTTGGTACGCCGGAAGGGACTCGAACCCCCGACCTACTGGTTCGTAGCAGCTAAGATATGACTTAAATACAGCAAATATGGCTATTTTAAGCCATTTCTACTATACAAAATTTGCCCACAATTTTATATAAGTTTCTATAATTAACTCGTCTATATTTTGCAAGTGGTCACAATTGTGGTCAAAATACAAATACAAAAGTCCCCTGAAATTTGATTTTTATTTAATTGTTATGAGATTCACTATAATAATCCAACTCACATAATGCGCTCATAAGATATTCATCTTTAAAATATCCGTCAGTATAGAAAGCAGTTTTTTTAATAATCTTAGTAATAACTATAACAACTATTCCTAATGAAATTATTCCGATTATATATTTGATAACGGCATTACTATTTTTATAAATTAAAGATGATATTAAGGCACCAAGCGGAACACCTATAAGCAAGTTGTATATTTGATTTCCTATCGATTTATACGAATTTTCATATGATTCTAATTTTAGCTTGCATTCTTCTTTTAACGGATTCCATTGTTCCTTTGTGTATAAACCATTAGAATTCAAGACAGTAATAATATTTTTTACATATTCATCATAACATTTAGATTGCTTGTCTATTTCTTTTTTTCTTTCTGCTGAATTATATAAGCTTTCGCCTTGAATTTCTGATATTATGCTTAATATTATTAATATTGTCAAAGGAATAAAATACCAACCTTTATTAGGAAGACATAACGATAATACAACCATTAAAATTAAACATATCATCATTAAAACAAAAATAATCCAAAATTTTAATTTGAATAATTTTCTCATTTCTTTAAATGTTCGAAACTTTTTTAAAGATTTATCTGAACATTCATTGTATATGTCTCTGCGAACATCATAATACTTATATGTCATTTTTATTCTCCCAAATTACATTAAAGCATTCAATAACTATAACTCCAAGCTATCGCTGTCAAGTAAAAATTCTTTTACCCCCATCATAAGATAGCCCTTATCGTCACGGCGTGGTTTCATACTTTTTTCAACAATAACAATTTTCTTAAATGAATCATGGGTTTTATCAAACGGTCTAATTTCCTGTTGCAATTTTTCATTATTTGGTATTTCATAAGCAGACTGAATATAGTATCGTTTACTGCCTTGATTAGCTACGAAATCAATTTCAACTTGCTTTCGGATATCCTTGCCCTCGTCAGTCTTTTCTCTAAACTCAACTACACCGACATCAACATTATATCCTCTGTATCTAAGTTCGTTGTAAATGATATTCTCCATCAAATGAGTTTCTTCTATTTGCCTGAAATTAAGCCTTGCGTTACGAAGTCCGGTGTCCTCAAAATACAACTTATAAGGTGTGCTGATGTATTTCTTACCCTTTACATCATACCTCTCTGCTTTGCTGAGCAAGAAAGAGTCTTTTAAGTAACTGATATATTTATCGATAGTCGAGGCGCAGAGCGTAGAATTTTTAACAGATTTGAATGTGTTTTCCAATTTTCTTGGATTTGTTAAAGACGAAATTCCCGAAGCCAAAATGTCTACAAGCTCGCTGATTTCCTGATCGGAATTAAGATTGTTTCGAGCGACGATATCCTTAATATATACATTTTTCATTTGCGTAATAAGGTAGTTGCTTTTTTGTTCGTCGGTTTTCATTAAAGCAACCGCAGGCAGGCCGCCATACACCATATAGTCGTCAAAAGCTTCGTCTTTACTACCGTCATATGCAGAGTAGAACTCCGAAAAAGACAAAGGCAAAACATGTATTTCGTCGCCACGACCCTCAAATTCAGTTAAAATATCACTCGACAGAAACTTAGAGTTACTTCCGGTAACATAAATATCTAAGTTGTCTTTTCTCATATATCCATTCAAAACCGCTTCAAAATTACCAAGCAGCTGAACCTCATCAAGAAGAAGATAATACATTTCATCATCAATAATTTTACCTGAAATATATTTCATAAATTTTCGTGGATCAACTTTTCTGTTTTGTTCACTAATATCTAAAATATCTTCGTCTATAAGTAATAAATCATCTGCCGAATCAAATGCAAACTTGATAATATGGTTTTTGTCTACACCTTCGGATAATAAATAATTATAGAATATTTTATTTAATAGATAGGATTTACCACATCTTCTGATGCCGGTGATGACTTTAATAAATCCGTTTTGCTTTCTCGTAATAAGTCTGTTTAAGTAAATGTTTCTATTGATTTCCAAAATATCACCTCATTTAATATTTTTGCCGCTATCGTCGTTTTTGTTAATTTGATTATACTATAGTTTACTCAATTTTTCAAGTTTTATAACAAAACGGTGACTTCATATGTGAAAATAATGGTGGTATTTGTATCGTAGTATGTAAATGATACCGGTGCAGTATTACAATGAACACCTATATGCGTGTGACAGATACAATGCAACAAACAGTTATTAATATCCATGACAGTTTAGCAATAGATAAAGAAAGCGAAAGAACTCAGGGATGAAAATCCTTGAGTCCTAGTGTTTTTCAAAAGCTTTCTTTATTTCTAAACAATTTTTTCCATGTTGATGAGAATCATATATCCAACTGAATAACAAAAACGATATTCATAACTACACATTTTATTAAGTCGCGTTTCATCATTTCCACAGCCTTGTCTATTGGTGGATTTTTTCATCTCAATACATATTAAATTGATGAATCCATGATTAATATCGCAGCCTCGTTTATGAACGATAAGATCGACAGTAATTGGATTTCCATCCATTTTTTTAATGCCGTCTTCTTTTCCACATGCACCTCGATTATATTCAACATCCACGACATAATTGTTATATGATGTATTTTCAAGTGCTTTGGTGAGATGGAGTGCGAATCTTGCACATATACATCGTTCGCTTAAATCATTTTCTATAAGATATGAGTCAAGTTCATTAAATGAAGAAATAGCTTCATCAACTATTGTTCGTAATATATTAGGATTTATATTATTCATATGTATCACCACACTTTAAGTTTTTATATAATTATATCACAATATTAAGAGTTGGCAAGAACAATTATATCAGAGGGAGTCAATTGATAGTTTTAGGTGATAAATATGTTAATATATTTGAAATGGGATGCACTCATAAACTAGCATTTTTATGTATTATATTGTCTATTGGTAAGTTATTATTAGTTTTATAAAAGTAAAAGATCAGGAAAATACAGTGTTTTCAGGGATTTTAGAATACTGAAAGACTCACATAAAATTCTAAACATTTAATAGTTTTACTTAATTATAAAAACTTGTATTGGTGAATTTTATATGATAAACTATTTAACAGAGGTGTTTACAATATGGATAATCAAAATTCTATAAATGTTTTTAAAGGAAAAAATAAAAATGAATATAATATTGATAATTTAAAAAAGGAATTTGCTCAATATCTTCAATGTGAAAATTTAAATTTTCTTCTGGGGTCTGGTTGTTCCAGTTATATAGATGAAAATGGTGATGAAAAAGCTATTCCTACAATGAAAGGATTATTTTCTAACTTTTTTAATCAAAATCCGAATTTTAAGATCGGTAGTGTTAATCCAAAGAATAAGTGTGATAATAACCTTGAGACTATGATGGATTATATGGTTTCTATAAAAATGGCAAATAATCTTCTGTTAGTTGATGATAAGATAGAAGATAAAATATCAACTGTACAAGAATTTCTAAAGAATTCAATTATTAATGGTCAAAATTCTGTTGAAATAAGTGAAATATATAAATTGTTTTATTTGAAGATAGTGCAATCATCTGCCAAAAACCCAATTAATATTTTTACAACTAATTACGATCAATATTCTGAGAAGGCATTAGATAATTTAGGCTTTTTCTACAACAATGGCTTTTCCGGTACATATCTAAGAAAATTTAACCCTAATTCATATAACTACATTTTTGTTGAAAATATGAATTTACAGAAGGATGTTTGGGGGAAATTATCTCATTATTTTAATTTGTATAAAATTCATGGCTCAATAAATTGGGTTCTTGAAGATGAAGAGATAATCGAAAAGCCTGTTGAATTATGTGATGCGAATCGAATAATGATATATCCAACACCACAAAAAGATCGTTCGACATTGATGACTCCATATTCTGATCTTATGAGAAATATGCAACAACTCTTATCGAAAAACAATTCCGTTTTAGTTACTTTAGGATATAGTTTTTCGGATGATCATATAAATAGAATAATACTAAATTCTTTATCAAATCCTTCATTTAAATTGGTTGTTTTAGGTTCGGGAGATAATATAAATAAACTTATTGAAATGAATGATAAACGTATTATTGTAATTAATTCTAATTGTAAGATTCATTATTTTAATAACTTTGTAAATGAATTATTGCCAGATCTTGATGAAAATGCTCAAGAAGAATTAAATTTACAAAATGGTATAACAGCTATTAAAAAATTTTTTGAAAATAATAATTCAGGAGAAACAAATGAGTAGTAATAGTATTGGTAAAATAATTCAAATCGACTCTCAAAATATAGTAGCAGAATTATATAAAGATGTAGGAAACTATTTGAATACGATTGATGGCATACGCTTTGTTGGCGAAATAGGCTCGTATGTTTCTATATCTGAATTTGACCGCAAAATTATTGCGGAAATAATTTCGGTTGAAGATAAAAATTTCATATCAAATAAACCTTTAAGTAAGCCTTTAGATGTTCGTGTTGCAAAATTAAATCTTATAGGCGAAATTTCAAATTATGGCTTTACGTTTGGTGTTTCTAAAATGCCGTTACTATTTTCGGAAATTGATATAATAACCGAAAACGAATTGCATATGATGTTAGATATCGGCGAAGCCAAAGAAGAAATTATTTCTGATAATAAAACCAGGCTAATTTCTTTAGAAATAGGACAATCCGTAGTCTTTCCAGATTATTCAGTAAATGTTAATATCGATAAATTTTTCGGATTTCATTTTGCTATATTTGGAAATACTGGTGCAGGAAAATCCAACACTATAGCAAGAATATTACAAAACATCTTCCAAAAGCAAAATTGTTCAGCAAAGGGTGCAAAATTTGTCATTTTTGATTCAAATGGAGAATATGGTAATGCGTTTGAAAAACTTAATGACAAAAATTGCGATATAAATTATAAATATATGTCCTGTGATATAGATAAAAATATACACTTTGAAATACCTGCTTGGGCTTTATCTGCTGATGATTGGGCAATATTGTTACATGCTTCTGAAAAGACACAAATACCTGTTCTAAAAAGAGCAATCGATATAGCCAAAGTTTTTTTCGATCCTGACGGAAGTGATGATGAAGTAAAAAATCACATTTTAGCTTCAACTGTATTGGGAATTTTAAATTCTTCAGATTCCACATCATCAAAAGGAGATAAAATAAAAACAATCCTTACACAATTTGGCACAGATGAATTTAAATTATCAACAAATATTCCTGAAACAGCCAAAACTTTAAATAATTATTTAACTATTAGTTATGGCGAAATGAAAGATCTTAATCTCTTAATTGAATATTGTGAGTCATTTATAAGATCCGACTCAACAAATATTATAATAAACAAGGCTGTTCCATATGATTTAAATGAATTTTCACAAGCTGTACAATTTGCAACGCTTTATGAAGGAAGTCTTAGTTCTCAACGGATTCAAGAATATACTTCAACCTTAAGTACTAGACTACAAACGATTGCGGATGGAAATGAGGGAAAAATATTTGTAAAAACGGATTTTGAAAGTATCGGTGAATATATTGAAAATCTTTTAGGAAATAATCAAATTCTTGATCTTGATATAAGTATGCTTGATGATTCTGCTTGTGAAGTCATCACAAAAGTTTTATCAAAATTAATACTTGATTTTCTAAGAAAACTTCCTAATAAAGCAGATATGCCTGTAAATCTAATTATTGAAGAAGCTCATAGATTTATTAAAGACAATCATAATGCTGGAGCCATTGGTTATAATGTTTTTGAAAGAATAGCCAAAGAAGGAAGAAAATATGGTTTGCTTATGGGAATATCTTCTCAAAGACCAAGTGAGTTATCTAAAACTGTTGTCTCCCAATGCAGTAACTTTATAATTCACAGAGTGCAAAATCCAGATGATTTAAACTATATTTCTAAAATGGTACCCTATATTAATAGAAGTATTTTAGACAGATTAACCTATCTGCAAACAGGACATGCTCTCGTTTTTGGTACAGCCATAAATCTTCCAACCTTAACAAAATTTGATGAGGCAAATCCGAATACCGATAGTTCAAACGCAAAAATTTCTGAACATTGGTATATTGATTAAACAAAATAATATATAAATACTATAATGATGTTTAACTTTCAAAACCCTCATTATAGTGTTTTATTTTCGCCTTTAACGATATTTTAATATAAGGCTTTTAAATCTAATGATTTATAATCCAAATTTAATAGACCGTATTATATAAATATCGTAGTTGTATACTAAAAAGTAATATAAAAAAAATAAAACAATTATCCTCATAATTTTCAAAATGTAATTACCAATCAAAATAAATATTAAATTCGTTCACACCATTCTTTATGCAACAAATTTATACAAAAGTAAATTATAAAATTAATAAAAATTATCGTATATAGTAACAATTTGATAAATTATGTAGTTTGCTATATTTTTCAGAATCTTAAGAAATGAAAAATAGTGGATTTTCGCACAGCTACTTGATAATTACTTGGATATGATGGGATTTGTCAACACTTTATGAAAAATAACTAATTTTTGTTTATATTTGCTATTTATATTTTTGATAGCTTGTCTATCCAAATAACTTTTTGTTGATATTGCATAAATATTTAACTTGTTTGTGTGCATAAATACGAATTTCAAAATTTTGGCAATTTAATATTTACATTATAAAAAACATATGATATTATAATACTACAGTGTACTGACATTTTAGTTTATAATTTACGTTTGCCGGCTATTAAAATTTATAGATTACTGACTTGTTTTGCTGTTAATTTTATGAAATAAGGTATAGAACAATGTACTACTTAACCGGAGGTAGCTACTATAAAGGTTCAGTTATTTCCTAAAATATAGAATGCTGATCTCAAAAACTAAATAACTATTATATATCGGGAAGGCTACTTGATTTGGAATTTTAAAATTATTATCCTTCGAGTCCCGACCACTTACAAGCAAAGCCATTGAACTTTGAGAACTTATAGAAAATAAACATTTTAAAAGTTTCATAGTACTATCGTAGGTGGTTTTACCGATATTTGGTAAAGCCTTATTTCAAGCACCAACTTTACGAACAGTATGATTCACTGTTCGTTTTTTTATTGCAAACTATTTTAAAGGAGGATTTAACAAACGATGTATAGCAACGGATTATATGTTGATAAAAATGGTTTCTTGAGAACAAAAGAGAACAATATAGTTATCGGTGAAATAACTATTGATCTTAACGGCAAAAAATGTTTAATTATTAAAAAACCACACGCTGATACATTTGATGCTGTACCACTTACAGAATGCGTTAAAACGCTTGTTGACAATATTGAAAAAAAGCCAGAAATATTTAAACATAAAAAAAATAAAATTAATGGTAGTTCCTCCAAAGACCTGAGAGAGAACACAAAATAGAAAAATCAGCTTCCCTGTGAGTTTTACCGATTATGAGTCTGACCATCACAAGCATTCGCAAAAGGATTATCCCTTTTGTTGAATCTTGTGACGGCCTTTTTTATTTTCCCTCATTCAATCTTATGCAACTATAACACAAATAATTACAAAAACATAATAATCGCTTGAGTGTACATAAGGCGAGGATATGAATATCAACTAATTTCATTTAGAAAAAAGTTGAGTACATACCCTCTATTTAGTTATGCTCATTTTTTTCTTTTTGATTTTGTTGATGTTCATATCCAGAAAGGATTGAACATTTTGAAAAAAGAAAAAGCAGCAACCTATTCCCTTATTCCTAATAAATTAAAGAAAGCAATCAAAAATTACGCAAAGAGAGCTACCAAAAATCCTAATTCATCAGAGGTAGTATTGGGAAAATTTAATCAGGATAATATTTCCTATATTGAAGTAGCTCAAAAAAGAAATGCAACATATTTTCAATTAGATGATTGGGATAATGTTGCAAACACTATTGGCGAAAACAATATTTGGAAAGTCAATGAGCTATTCATCCAGACACAACTCCTTAAAAGCAAAAACTTTATCCTCTCTCATAATCCTTTTTTGGCAACAGGATATTATAAAAAAGAAATTGAATATCTTACTAAACAAGGATATCAATTTACTCAAAATGGAGATATTTGGAAAGCACTAAAATAATGTGCAAACAACAGAAGGTAAGCCTTAAACAGCTTACCTTTTTTCATTACCACTATTCAAAAACCAATCACTTTTCATTTTATACATGATTTGAAAATGTGACATATTTGATAATAACATATCATTCAGATCATTTTTATCAAAATGAGATAAATCTACTGATTCTAAATTGTGAGCTTCTGTAATCTGAATAAGACTATGAGATCCACCACAATCTTCTAGTTTTAGTTTAATGCACCAGCCATCCCCGAAATCATAATTAATAATAAGACAATTATCTTTGTCATTCAAGCTCACGACATTATGTACTTGCTCTTTTGTAGCATCATATCTTTTGATAATATTAACATCTAAACTTGAAGTGTCTAAATTAGAGTTTGGCATCTCATAAAGTGCTTTTTCACCTTTTTTAGAGACTTTTCTATGTTAAATAAATAACTCTCATTAGCTTGAAAGTTTATTGAAATAGTACAATTCAGTTGTGCAATCATCATATTTTCATTAATTAAAATTCTTCTCCGCATTTTTGGTTTACAGTTTTCAATTCTGCATGAAAATGATATGTTGATATATACTTGTCCCTATATTTTCAGTTTGTTTCTTAATACAATTCTAATAGATATTGTACGCATTTACAAGTATTAAAGCGTTTATAATTTACTATTTAAGCCTTATTTCATTAGGCTTTTCCATAGTATATTCAGGATAATCCATTAATGGTTCTGATGTGACAAAACGATATCCTACTACCCACTTCTCAGACCAATTCTTCGGCAGTAGAACCTGATCTGCACCACCCTCAAGAATAGTGCCCGACAATAATTTGACAGGCGCAACAATACCTATATTTAAAACTACATTTTTAGGAACAATTATCTTTTCTTCAATATATAAAGCATTCTTCCACTGAGGATTTAATGCAAGGCGCATCTTAACATCAATACGAGATTCGGCAAATTCAGTAGTTGCAAATGCTCCTAACTGTTTTGCACCAGCTTGACCTGAAGGAGTTAATCCGTAAACTCTATATAACACTATTTCATTTGTTATAACATATGTGTTATATTCGCCATTCTTAAAACTATTAGCTATACCTTCAGGCAAATGCTGCTTTTCAATTTCCTTTATATTATTTTCATCAAGTATAGTTTTGAATTTCTGATTTGTGCTTCCCGATACAAAGCCGAAACCAAGTTGTCTTAATTATTCAAAAGTCCAACGCATATATAACTTCATAAATACTTCCCAACGAAACTAACTATATAACCTTCACAACCATTTTATCAAACACTTTATTGTAATTAAAGACAATGCTGTATATAAATAAAGTAGTTATCCCATATGCTTGGACACACCGATGCAGGTTTTACAATGAATACCTATATGCATGTTACAGACACAATGCAACAAACGGTTGCGAACGCTATGGGAAACCTGGTCGCAGAAAAAGAAAATGAAAAACGCATAAAAATAATACAGTACACAGCATAAAACAGAGAAACAGGCAGTCTTGATTTTTACGTCAAGACTACCTGTTTTTTTCTTTGAAATACGATGTGGTCAAATTGTGATCAAAATACAAATACAAAAGCCCTTACAATTTGATTTGTATTTAATTGTTATGAGATTCACTATAATAATCTAACTCACATAATGCACTCATAAGATATTCGTCCTTACTCATCAATTATCATATCGTTGCTGTCCACAATAGATGATGATAATATTTTAATAAATTCGTCCTGTGTTAAATTGACACTTTCTAATAAACATCTGTAACCGAATCTTCCATAATATGCTAAATAGCATTCAGCATGAAAATCAGTATTTGGATATGAGGCAATATATACGGTTTCATTGTTAATCGTGGATTTTTCCAGTGACATTATAAAAGAATCATCTACATTCTTAAAATCACTAAAATCTGTTGCTTGAAAAAAGATATATCGCTTTTCTTTTGAATTAGCATAACGAAAATTATACCAATAATGGTCATTATCAATTTTTTTATAGCTTGAATTACTTGATAAGATATCTTTTGGAAATCCGGTAGGAGCAATGCCTACGGGTAGATTTTTAGTGCTTTCCATAATATCATATTCTTCACCTTCATCAAATCTGTTGGTCGAAATTTCTTTATCAAAACAAGATATTTTTATAGTATCACTTATATTTTTGATTTCTTTTATATCTTGCTTTTCAGTTAAGTCTCCTTCTTGATTTATAGGTGCTGATAATGTAGTATGTTCAGTTGTTTCTGCCAGAATATCATCATTCATTGTTTCATTATTTTTTACACTGCAACCGGCTAAAATAATGAGAAATGCAATACTGATTAAAATTAAAATCTTTTTCATAAATCTCTTTCCTTTTGTTAAAGAATTAGTCTGAATATTCAATTATCAACTTATCAATTTTCAAAAACGCATTATACAAAGTGTTTTTATCATCTGAATTCATTGCAAATTTAAGCAGCATTAAATATGGCCTAAATCTATAATTAGTATCAGAAATTGATATAAGTGGCTGATTTACATCTATATATGATCTGCTGTTTGTGAAATATGACCATTTGGCCCCATTATAGTTTCTGATAACTACTTCAGCATAATAATACGATAAATCAATCAACAGTTGACTTGATGATTCATCAATAATGGTTTTTGTGATATGTTTTTCATCTCTAAACCATGGAGCCAAATTTAAACTTTTTTCAAGTATTTCATTATCGGATAACTGCTTAATAATGATGTTGTTTTTTATAAATTTCCATAAAGGAATAAGTGATTTAGGCGTAAAATCTTTTTTCACAGAAACATTATTTCTTTTAACAAATTCAAAAAGGCAATCTATTCTTTCATTTGATTTACTTACATATTCATTAAAAAAAGTTTCAGCAGTTTTTTTAGATGCTTGTGAAAAATCCAATAACTCAGAATTTCTATAATAAGGAGTAATTGCCCAATATGGATATTTGCTGTTATATTTAATTTCAAATGGTTTACATGCTAAACCTGCATATTTATCATAAAGCATTTTTAATCTGTAAGAATTTTTCTTTTCAACAGAGCGTTTAGCAGATTCCATTATCAATTCTATAGGATAA
>ENA-OROK01002000-OROK01002000.1-human-gut-metagenome-genome-assembly--contig:-NODE-2000-length-18400-cov-3.063669_pt1 | contig 18400 bp, 19 predicted proteins | sample MGYA00242127_ERZ509046 | MGnify/ENA primary metagenome ERZ509046 (study PRJEB26280, sample SAMEA2338728) | human gut metagenome | biome: human gut; feature: human-associated habitat; material: faeces... | reverse complement strand
TTCCTCGCGGGGCTCAAGGAGATGGGCATCGGCTATTCGTTCCTGACCAACAACCCGTCGAAGTCGATCGCCGACTACCTGCACAAACTCGACGTGCTGGGCATACGGGCGACACGCGACGAGATGTACACCACCGCACTGGCGACGATCGACTACATCAGGGAGCATTACCCTGCGGCCAAACGGCTTTTCCTGCTCGGCACGCCGAGCATGATCTCGGAATTCGAGGCCGCAGGTTTCGAATCGGCCGCAGATTCGGCGGACGACGTGCCGGACGTGGTGGTCGCGGCGTTCGACATGACGCTGCAGTATGACCGCCTGTGCCGCGCCGCATGGTGGACATCGCAGGGCATCCCCTACATCGCCACGAATCCCGACCGCGTCTGTCCTACCGACCAGCCCGTCGTGCTGGTCGACTGCGGTTCCATTTGCGCTTGCATCGAACATGCCACGGGACGGCGGCCCGACATCACGCTCGGCAAACCCGATCCCAACATGCTCTCGGGCATACTCTCGCGCCACGGCCTGCAACCCGACCAGATCGCGATGGTCGGCGACCGCATCTACACCGACGTGGCGATGGCGCACAATGCCAAGGCCATGGGCGTGCTGGTGCTCTCGGGCGAAACGACGCTCGACGTGGCGGACAAGGCCGACCCGCAGCCGCACATCACGGCCGACAGCATCGAAGTGCTGGGCGCGCTGATCCGCGAAGCACACGGCAAATAACCGGACGCAGCATGCCGTCCGGCAGACCGGCAGCACCGCACCGCCACATCGGCATATCAGCGCTTGGGCGCACAAATGCCTGTCGGAAACAGCACTCCGAATAGGCGGAGGTTATACTCCTATCAGAAAAACCGGGCTCGCAAGGGCCCGGTTTTTTACGGTGTTCACCGGAAAAGCACTATCTTTGCAGAAGATAAGTTGCACCCGGGCATTTGAGAGCAAGCTCCCTTGCCGCCCGTTTGCACCATCATCGCGGCGATAGAGCCAGATAAACGAACGGTAAACCCTATGGAACACAATATCCTCATACCCTTGCTGCTGACGCTGGGCGCCGGACTGGCCACCGGCATCGGCAGCGCGATCGCCCGCCGCACCAACAAGCGGCTGCTGTCGTTCTCGCTGGGCCTGTCGGGCGGCGTGATGATCTACGTATCGTTCGTCGAGCTGTTCCAGCAGGCGCACGCCACCCTCTCGGACGAATGGGGCGCACAGACGGGGATCATCGTCACCGTCGCCAGCTTCTTCGCCGGGATACTGCTCATCGGCATCATCGACCGGCTCGTCCCCTCGTTCGAAAACCCCCACGAGGCACACATGGTCGAGGAGATGGACAAGCAGCCCCGCAACCCGAAACTCATGCGCATGGGCGTAATGACCGCACTGGCAATCGGCATACACAATTTTCCGGAAGGTATCGCCACGTTTACCTCGGCCGTGGACAACATGGCTCTGGGCGTTGCCATCGCCGCGGCGATCGCCATCCACAACATCCCCGAAGGCATTGCCGTCTCGATCCCGGTTTACTACGCCACGGGCGACCGCAAAAAAGCCTTCAAACTCTCGTTGTTGTCGGGGCTCGCGGAACCTGTCGGGGCGGTGCTGGCCTACCTGGTGCTGATGCCCTTCATGACGCCGACACTGATGGGCTGCATCCTCGCGGGCGTGGCGGGAATCATGGTATTCATTTCGATCGACGAACTGCTGCCTGCGGCCCGCGAATACGGCGAAGCGCACATCTCGATCTACGGCGTGGTGGCCGGCATGGCACTCATGGCCGTAAGTCTTATCATACTCGGATAAAACAATGGACATCCTGTTACTACTCGTCGGCCTGGGGCTGATCCTCGGCGGCGCAAATTTCCTGACGGACGGCTCTGCGGCGGTAGCCCAGCGTTTCCGCGTCCCGGAATTCATCATCGGCCTGACGATCGTCGCCGTCGGCACCTCGATGCCCGAACTGGTGGTCTCGGTGCTCTCGGCTGCGGCGGGCAACAGCGACGTGGCGATCGGCAACGTCGTCGGCTCGAACATTTTCAACGTCTTCGTAATCCTGGGAATCTGCGCGCTGATCCGGCCGCTCGTGCTTACGAAGGAGAACATCCGGCGCGATATCCCGTTCGGCATGGCCGCGTCGCTCGTGCTGCTGGCGGTCACTTCCGACCGCCTGGTATGCGCCGGGGCAACGGACAGGATCGGCCGCCCGGACGGCATCGTCATGCTCGCGCTCTACATCGGGCTGATGTGGTACATGATCCGCACGACCAAACGCCAACGCAGCATGCCCGGTGCGGCAACCGGGATGACCGTTCCCGTATCCGGAGCTGCCCTGAAAAACGGGGCGCAACACGCCGAAGGCACAAAAAAACCGATGGCGTTGTGGCTGGCGGGGGTGATGATCGCAGGAGGGCTCGCGGGACTGATCTTCGGCGGCGAGATGTTCCTGAAAAGCGCTACGGCGATCGCCCGCACGCTCGGAATCAGCGAATCGGTCATCGCCATCACGCTCGTGGCGGGCGGCACGTCGCTGCCGGAACTGGCTTCGTCGGTGGTATCGCTGCTCAAAGGCAAGGCCGAAATGGCGCTCGGCAACGTCATCGGATCGAACATCGCCAACATCCTGCTGATCCTGGGCATCAGCGCCACGATCCACCCTCTGACGATGGGCGGGATCACGCTGACGGACATCCTCGTGGTCGTGCTCAGTTCGCTGCTGCTGTTCATGGCAGCCTTCACGTTCCGCAGCAAAAAGCTCGACCGGTGGGAAGGCGCTATCTTCCTGGCGATTTACATCGCTTATATCTGGTATTTGATCAGGTAGCGGTCGACCAGCCGAGGCAGGGCATAGCCGCCAAGCGCGGCGGTTTCCACGGACGGGAAAGCGGGCATGGCATCGCATTCGATGCGGTGGAAAACCGCATGCAAAAGCTGGTGCGAAAGCCGGTGCCCGGGCATCGTGACGCTGCGAAGCAGGTGCCACCTGCCGTTGCCGAGCAGCTCCCCGAACGCCGCCGTTGCAGCCAGCTCCGCGAAATCCACGGCCTTGTCGGTTTCGATAAGCGGAAATTCATACAACCCCTGCCAGATATCGCCTCCGCCGCGACGATGCAGCAGCGTCTGCCCGCCGCATGTCACGTGCAGGTAGTTGAACCAGCGGTCGCGCACCTTCGCACGCCCCTGTTTTACGGGACGCACGTCCACCGTGCCGGCAGCCAGGGCGAGGCACCGCCCAGCCAGGGGGCAATCCCCGCACCGGGGCTGCGCGGGGGTACATTGAAGGGCTCCGAAATCCATGATCGCCTGGTTGTAAAGTCCCGGGCGGGAAGTATCCAGCTGCGACTGTGCCAACTCGGCGAACGTCCTCTTCCCGGCCGTCGTATCTATCGGGATGCCGATATCGAAAAGCCGTGCCAGCACCCGGTATACATTCCCGTCGAGCACCGCACACGGGGCGTCGTAAACGATCGAGCAGACGGCCGCCGCAGTATAGTCGCCCACGCCGGGCAGCGCGCGCACCTCCCCGTACGTGGCAGGGAACACCCCGCCGAACCGAGACATGACCTGCCTCGCGGCAGCATGGAGGTTGCGGGCACGGCTGTAATAGCCCAACCCCTGCCACAGTTTGAGCACCTCGTCCTCGGGCGCGGCTGCCAGTGCGGCGATGTCGGGGAACCGCTCCGTAAAGCGCAGGTAGTACTCCAATCCCTGCGCCACGCGCGTCTGTTGCAGGATAACCTCCGAAAGCCATATCCGGTAAGGGTCACGCGTGCGACGCCAGGGCAAGTCACGGCCTTCGCGGGCGAACCAGGATAGCAGTATGTCGGAAACAGGCTCCATCTTTCGGATGCAAAAATAACATTTTTCCCGATTAGGAACTATATTTGAAGAGGTAAAGCCACTATCTAAAACGCAAGGTTATGGAAAGAAAAAAACACACGCTGGTCGACAATGCCGACGAAAAGCGCTATGAATTCGACCTGGGCGACGACATCGCCATCATCGAATACATCAAAACCCAGGGATTCATTATCCTGACACACACCGAAGTCCCTGAAAAATACGAAGGGCAGGGCATCGGCGCCGAGCTGGTGCACGACGTACTGGAGGATCTGCGCGCCAAGAAACTACAAATGATCCCCCAGTGCCCCTTCATCGCCCAATATATCCGCCGCCATCCCGAATGGGTGGACGTGGTACTGAAAGAAATGCCGGCCAAATAAACAGGAAACCCGCCTCCCGGCGGGTTTCCTGTTACGGTATCACGGCATTCAAAAATCGTCCGTGCGGAACGGCACGACCGGCAGCCCCCGGATGTTGGCCAGGTTGCCGGGCATAAAGTCGCGGAACCCGTACCGTACGGCAACCGGACTGGCAACCTCCTTCGACGAGACGACCAGCAACAGCTCCCGCCTGTCGACCTCCACATCGGCCGGATGGAATACCCGGTCGGGGCCGCACACCTCGAACCCGCGGATATCCTCCATACGGCTGAACCCCTCTTCGGTATGGGACAAGGCAACGTAAGCCTTTCCGTCGCGGATCCCGATCGACCTGAACCGCGGGCTTTCGCAGGCGATGTCTGAAAAACCGTAGGTCTTGTTGAGTGCCATGTAGGCCAGCCGGTGCCCTACCTCCCGTTTATTCTTGGGGTGGATATTGGTTGCCTCGTAGGGTTCCACCAGGTCGTTCGTGCAAATCACGCCGCTGTTGGGGATGAGTTCCTGCGCCTTCCACTGCGCTTCGCGCAGATAGGCGCCGCAGCCGTTGCCATAGGCGAACGGGGCGACCTCGACGTAATAGAACGGGATATCGCCCTGCTTCCAGAGCGAACGCCACAGCCCTACCATGTTGGAAAGGCGGACGGCATAGTCCTTATACTGGTTTACGTTCGATTCACCCTGATACCACAGGAAGCCACGGACGGTATACCCCGCAACCGGGTGCAACATGGCATTGTACATCACCATCGGGCGCAGCCAGTCGGTCATAGCCTCGATGCCTTTTTCCGTCAGGTCGATATCGGGATAGGTTTCCAGTATCTCGCGGTTCGTCCAACCCTCGACACGCGTCCCGCCCCACGTGCAGTCGACAATGCCGACAGGCATGTCCAGCACGTCGCTGAGCAGTTCGGCAAAGAAATAACCCGTGGCGGTGAAATCGGGCGCGGTCTCCACCGTACATGGCCTCCATTTCCCCGGAACCCGATCCTGGGGCGTATAGGCCGCCGTGAGGGGTATTTTCACGTAGCGGAGCCTGTCGCGCATACTCCCCGCACGGGCTATGATCTCGTTGGCCCCGGCGATGGGACAGTTATTGAACCCGCGGAGCGGCATCTCCATATTGCTCTGCCCGCCGGCGAACCAGACTTCGCCGATCAGTACGTTGTCGAGCACGACCCTATCGCCGCTTACGATCGTCACCTGCTGCGGCTCATAACTGCCGGCCGGGGTGTTCACCCGCGCAGACCAACGGCCGTCGGCATCGCTTCGCACGGTGCATTCGGCACCCCACGAGGTTTCGATCCGCACCGTGGCCCGGGGATCGGCCCAGCCCCAGAGGCGGCATTGGGCATTTTGCTGGAGCACCATGTCGCTGCCGATGATCTCGGGCAGTTCGACCTTGGCCGCGGCACCCCATGCGGCGGCAAGGCAAATAAGGGACAAAATGAGTTTCTTCATATCGGTGCGGTATCAATTTATTTCCCGCAAATTTACATTTTTTCCGGCAACCGGGAATACCCCGCGCGCATAAAAACTACTCGGCTGTTAATATAGGTATCGAATTTTTTCGAAAATTCCCGTCCGGAAATTTGGTTTGTTTTATAAACTACTTTATATTTACAACAGATTTATAAGCCAAGAGAGTCATTTCACACCGCAAACCTATGGAACTTCTGGAAAACACCACCGACAAACGCCGCCTTTTCGGCCGCTGGTTCGCCCGCCGCATCACCACCTACGTCGCGGTATGCGCGTTCCTCACCTTCGTCAACTGGTACACCTCGCCCCACTACTGGTGGGTGGTATGGGTCATGGCCGGCTGGGGGCTGAACCTGATCCTCTCGCTGGTCTGGTACCTGACCGGCTGCGACGAGGACAAAGATTACCGTTAAACCCATAAAAATCCCGGTTATGAAAACCTTACACCTGCTACTGGCCGCCAGCTTCATGCTGGCCTCCACGGCCGTCTCGGCCAAAACGCTCGAAGTCTCCGTATCGGACATTCGCAACGACAAGGGCAACATCCTCGTCATGGCCAAGGTCGCCGGGCAGGAACAGCCCGTCTACGGCATGGCAGCCGCAAGGGCCGGCAAAGTCGTCGTGACGCTCGAAGGCATCGAAGCCGATGCGGCCGAGCTTTCGCTTTTCCACGACGAAGACGGCGATTACAAAATGAAGATGGGGGAGCGCGGCCCTGCCGAAGGCTACGCCACCCGAAAATGCAAGCTGCCCGCCGAGCACAACACGGCTACGCTGAAGCTCTACTATCCTGCCACCGAAAACGAATAGGCGCATGTACCGCCCGCTGCTCACCGCACTGCTGCTCGCCGCGACGATCCCGGCCGCAGCTCAACATACCCTCCGGGGGCGCGTCCTGGAGGGCGAGAGCCCGGTCGGCTACGCCACGGCAGTCCTGCTGCGCGACGGACGCCAGGCAGCGGGTACGACGACCGACGACGCAGGGAGCTTCGTGCTCACGGCAGATACGGGCCATTACACGCTCGTACTGCGCCACGTCGCCTACCATCCCTTCGAACAGGAAGTATGCGTCGCCGCAGCGGATACCGACCTCGGTGATTTACCCTTTGCACCTCTCGGAATCAGCGAGGTGACGGACTCTCTGACTATCGTGGTATCCGAGGAAACAGGACCGCCGAGACGGTGACGCGGCAGGCCGACAGGTTCGTGGTCAGCATCGGGAATACGCCCGCACTCGCGGGACAGGACGGCACCGAACTGCTGGCACGGGCGCCGGGCGTATGGCTGGGTGACAACGGCATCTCGATCAACGGCGCCGGCGGTACGAAAGTCTACGTGGACGGCCGCGAGCTGAAAGGTTCGGCGGAGGAAACCGTCACCTACCTGCGCAGCCTGACCGCAGCCGACATCGCCCGCATCGAAGTGGTACCGCTGGCGGGCGCCGAGTTCGCCGCCGACAGCCGGGGCGGCGTGATCCTCATCACACTGCGGCGCAGACGCGAGGGCGGCATGGACGGCAACCTGCAATTCTCCACGGTGCAAAGCAACCGGATAGCAGGCTATACCCCCACGGGGCGCATCGGCATCCGCACGGGGCGCTGGACACTCACCGCCTCGGGGTCGGGAAGCTTCACTCCGGTTGCCGAAAGCCGCTTCACGGAGACCCGCAAACAGGCCAGGCAACGGCTGCCCTTCGCCGGCAGGAGCGATTCGAAGAGCCGTACAAACTACGGGCGCGGACGTTTCTCCGCGGTTTTCGACCCGACGCCGAAGCACACCGCAGGCTTCGACGTCGAATACACAGAGCGCAGTACCGACATGCCGACACTGTCGCGCACCACACTCGGACAAACTCAGAGCGACAGCCGCTACCGCCAGCACATGGGCGGGAATACCCTGACGGCGACCGCCAATTACATCTGGAAGATCGACACGCTGGGTTCGCAGTTCAAACTGATCGCCGACTATACGCGTTACACCTCCGACGGCGACAACAGCTATCGCACGACGACCTCCGCACCCGGAACCGTACGCGACTCGCTCTACGAATCCTCCACGGGCTCCGTGTACGACATCCTGACGGCCGACGCCGGGCTGACGCGCAAACTGCCGCACGGCCTGACACTGCGCGCGGGGCTGCGCTACACCCGCAACGGCATGGCGGACAAAAGCCACTACGCAGCACAGACGCAGGGCACATGGCTGGCACTGCCCGAATACAGCTACGACCAGCACTACACCGAGCAGATCGGTGCGGCCTACGCCTCGCTGGAATACAGCGCCGGACGGTGGGAGCTTTCGGCCGGGCTGCGCGGCGAATACACCTCCGTCGCATCGCAGACGCTCGACCGCTCCTATTTCGGGTTGTTCCCAAACGTTTCGGTCAGCCGCGCGCTCAACGCCCTGCGCACATGGCTGCTCGTGGCGCAGTGGAGCCGCAACATCGAACGCCCGGCATTCCCGGCGCTGAACCCCGCACGGATCCGCATATCGGATTACAGCTGGCAGTCGGGCAACCCCTCGCTGCGGCCGACCTACATACACCGTTTTTCGCTCACGGCCGTATGGAAATACCGTTACACGCTCACCGTGGGCGGCAACCTGCACCACGACCTGATTCGCGAAATCGCACACAGGGACGCAACCGACCCGGACGCCGTGTATATCCGTCCCGAAAACCATTACACGGAGAACCACTGGTTCGTGGCGGCGAGCGTCCCGGCGAAAATCACCCGCTGGTGGAACCTCTCGGTCAATGCCGTCGGGGTGATGCAGCGCATCCGGCTCAACAGCACCGACAGCCCGGCCACGCACTACCTGATGTTCGCCGACGCCACCTGCTCGTTCACGCTGCCGGCCGGGTTCTTCGCCGAAGCCGCCTACCGTGCCCAAAGCCGCCTCTACTCGGGCAACAGCGAGGTCGGGCCGCGCCACACGCTCTCGGCGACCGTCAAAAAACAGCTCTTCGACAAACGCCTGACGCTTTTCTGCACCCTGTCGAACATCACCGGCTGCGACTGGGAGTTCGCCTCCCTGACCGACGGCATGCGGCGCACGATCGACACACGGCAAGCCTGGTCGGGGCGCTTGTGGAAAGTCGGCGCGGCCTGGAATTTTCGCACCGGCAAAAAATTCCGCGCCCGCACCGTCGAAAGTGCAGCGGAAACCCAGCGCAAGCGCCTCGTGAAAAGCACGGAACAATAAAAAATAATTCGTAACTTTATCCCCCGTAACCCACCGTCCGCCATGGAAGACAAAAACCTCGACGCAAACCAGCGCATCGAACTCATCCAGCAGATGATCCGCGGCACCCGCCGCCGGCTCTCATTCGGCAGCAGCAACCTGTTCCTCCTGTGGGGATACCTGCTGGCCGCGACCGCCATCGTGATCTTCGTCCTGCTGAAAACCACCGACTGCCGCGCCTGGCTATGGTTGTGGCTGCCAGCCGCGGCAACAGGGGGCGCCGTGACCTGGTGGCATAACAGGTTCCGCGCCCCGCAGGTCAAAAGCTACACCGACCGGCTGCTGGAACAGATATGGAGCTGCATAGCCTCACTGGTCGTCCTGTCGGCGATCCTGATTTGCGGGTACGACCCGTGGGCGGTCGACCCGCTCTTCCCTGCGCTGCTGCTGATCGGCGCCGGACTCTTCATCTCGGGGCAGGTAATCCGCAACAAGTACATGTATTACGCATCATGCGCCGTAATACCGATCGGCTTCGGTATTACCCGGGACTCTTGGCTCAATGCCGACCCCGACTACAACCTGCTGCAATTCGCCGCAGCGGTTCTCATCGGGCTCACGGGTGCCGGCTACGCGCTCAGAAGGCAGGTAAGGTGCGATGCGGACAAAGTGGCGAAATCAAACGACGCGCATGACTGAAGATAAGAAACTGAACGCCGCCGAGAGTCTGGCACTCATCGGCCGCATGATCGAAAATACACGCAACCGCATGGCCGGCAGCGCCGGGCTCCACCTGCTGACATGGGGTTATGTTACGGTCGCCACGACACTCGCCGTCTGGGGGCTGGCAAGCTATTTCGACAACACACACTGGAACTACCTTTGGTTCATGCTGCCGGTAGCCGGCTACCTCATAACCCGCCTGCTCGGATCCGAAACGACCGGATCCTGCTCCCGCACTTACGTCGACCAGGTGATAGACATAATCTGGAAGGTCATCGGGTTCGCCGCCCTGCTGGTCGGCTCGCTGGCGGTGCTGCTCATCATCCGGATTCCGGTAACGTTCACCATCCTGCTGATGATCGGCATGGGAATCGCCATCACCAGCCTGATTCTGCGGTTCACGCCCGGCATCGCCGGAGGCACGGCGGGGATCGTGCTGGGATCGGTTTCGCTCGCGGTTACCGACCACTGGCACCTCGTATTATTCACGGCGGGATTCGTCCTGATGCTGATCATCCCGGGGCACCTGCTCCATTACCGTTATAAACATTCCGGGCAGTACCGTGCCGGCAAGGGTGGCGGCGAAACACCCGGCGCCCACTGAAACGACATGAAACGGACGCAAAAACACATCGCTATGGAAGACAAGCAACTGAATGCCGCCGAGAGCATCGCGCTCATCAGCCGCATGATCGACAACACCCGCAACCGTATGGTGCGCAACTCGGGACGGCCGTTCCTGGTCTGGGGTTACGTGACCGTCTTCACGACGCTCCTGGTCATGGGTGCGGTGTATTATTTCCAGAATCCGAAATGGAACATCCTGTGGATGCTGCTCCCCGTACTGGGCGCATTGCTGATGTGGCTGACACGCGACAAGCATACCGAAGGCAAAGTCAGCACGTTCGTCGACCGCGTCATCAACAACGTATGGCTGGTAATGGGCCTCACAGCGTGGTTCGTCAGCATGCTCTCGCTTTTCAGCCAGATACGGCTGCCGATCCTGTTCATCATCCTGCTGACGATGGGCATGGGAACCACGATCACGGGGCTGATCATCCGGTTCCGCCCGGCCACCGCCGGCGGTACGGCGGCTATCGTCCTCGCTCCCGTTTCGCTCATCGTGAGCGGTTACTGGATGCCGGCCCTCTTCGCCGCCGGATTCGTCGTGATGATGATTATCCCGGGGCATATCCTCAACTACAAGTCGAACCATACGATATAAATAACACAATGGACAGGCAGAAAATATCCGAAACGGAAGCGCTGGACATCATCGCCCGCGTCTTCGACCGCAATATGCGCCGCATGAATTACGTACGGGGCGAATTGTTCATCTGCTGGGGAGCGCTGCTCAGCCTCACGGCACTGGCCGAATACGGGCTTTACCGCTGGACAGGCGACGTGCGCGTGCTGTGGAGCTGGCTGGTTCCGCTGGTCTGCGGCTATATTTGGACGGTTCGCAATTCGCGGCGGAAGGCCCTCGTCCGCACGGGGTTCGACGACCTGCTGATCCTGATATGGGGCATGCCGGCGATGATCTCGGCCGCCGCGATCGTCTATGCCGTAACCATCCCCGGAAACACGATAAACCCCGTAGGCGTCATGCAACTGCTGCTCGGCACGGCACTGGCCATCACCGCCGAATTCTACCGGGGCAAAGGTTCCCAGCAATCGGGGTCGTTCGCAGCGTTGCTCATGCTCTCGGTCTTCGAGCTCATCATGGCGTTCAACTATACGTTCCGCATGCCGTTCGACGCCCAGGGCGGGACGTGGATGCTCGAACTCTCCGCCCATGGCATATTGCTCGTACTGCTACCCGGTTTTATCCTCCGCCACATAACCCGCAAGCAATGTTCAAAGAACTGAATCCCCTGTTGCATTCGGAACTGAGACTGGCCGTAATGTCGATCCTCATCGGGGTCGAGAGCGCCGACTTCGTCTTTATCCGGCAGCAGACAGGGGCCACGGCGGGCAACCTTTCGGTACAACTGGACAAGCTGGCGAAGGCGGATTATATCGAAATCGAAAAGACCTTCCGCGGGAAGATGCCCTGCACGGTCTGTCGCATCACGGACACCGGGCGCGATGCCTTCGCCGAATACGTCGCGGCGTTGCAGACCTACATAAAAAGATAGCCCCGAAACACCCCGCAGCGGAACGCCGCGTTTGTTGCCGTCCAGCGCTGAATCCCCGCTTGGCGGGGATTTCTGCCGTAGCAGAGGCAACAGCACCCCGGAAGGGCATCCGTATCCGAATTTACATCGTGCAGAAGAACGTCACCAGGAACGGGACGCTGAAATCGAGCACGCAGCCGTGGAAGACCGACACCACGGCATAGGGTTTCCCTGCGGACTGCGTGATGATCGGCAGGGTGGTATCGAAAGTCGTGGCTCCGCCGATCGAGACGGCGGCCAGCGGCCCGAACCACCGGGCGACAAGGGGTGCGGCCAACAGTGTGAACAGCTCGCGCATGACATTGCAGAGCAATGCCACCGTCCCCAGCTCCGCACCCCGGAAATCGGCGATGAAGATACTCGAAAGCGAGTAGTAGCCGAACCCAGCGCCGACGGCCATCGTGTCCCCGGCCGTAAGCGGCGGCAGGAGCAGTGTCGACAAGGCAGCGCCGGCCAGCGTACCGACGGCCGTCATCACGGGCAGCAGCGCCAGCCGCGGATCGAGCCGCCGCACACGCCCCGCAAGGGCCGTATCGCTGCCGAGGGTGATCCCCACGCAAAACATCAGGGCATAGAGCACATAGGTGCTGAGGCGCGACCCCGCCACGTCGAACGGCAAGGCGGAGAACAACCCCGCCAGACACCCTGCGACGAAAAAGGCGACGATCACCAGACTCCCTTTCAGGGCCGTCCACGCGGAAACGGGAGCTTCGTCCGCATCTCCGCCTTCGTCCGCAGACACGGCGCGGCCGCGAATACGCCGCCACAGCAACCACGCAGCGAAGACGCTCCCCGCAACGGACAGCGCGAAGATCGCAAAGGCGGCCGCCCCGAGCGTCGCCAGAGAGCCGACGACCGCCGGATCGGAACCGACCTCGACGCCCAGCAGGAACAACAGCGCCCAGATAATGAAGGTGATGAAACGTTGTACGAAGGCGAGGCGCCAGCCGACAAGCAGGCGCCCCGTCACAATGCCTCCGATGATGACGGCGAATATTGCAAGCATTCCGGTTACTCCTTTTTCGCCGTGAGTTTCTCGATCTGCCGCTCGGCCTCGGCTTCGAGGTTGACAGCCTGCTTCTCGGCCTCCTGCACCAGCTTATCCCCGCCCTTCTCGGCGGCGATCCTGGCCAAAGCCCCCTTCGAAGCCGCGGCTTCGACGAGTTTCGCGCGCTGTTCCTGCGCGGCGGCGATGAGTTTCTCGCCGGCGCGCTTCGCCTCGGCGCGGAGGTTTTCAGCCTGTTTGGCGATCTCTTCCGAGAGCGACTCGCTGCCCGTGAGTTTCTGTATCTGCTCGTCGACGACGTTCTTCACGGCCTCCTCGGCGGCCTCCCTGATCCCGAGGGTGATCTTCGGCGAGGAGAACGTGCCGCCGATGTTCACGCCGACCGACTGGAGCGTCTTCCCGCCCGGAACGGCCACCTTTGCCTTGTAGTCGATGGTCTGGTCAAGCCCCGTCGAACCCGCGAGGTTGATGTTCACGCCGCCCATCTTCAGATCGAAGGGCTGCGTGGTGATGCGCCCGTCCTTAATGGAGAAACGAATGGCGACATCCCGGGCCTCGATTTTCCGCAGGTCGTCGTTGCCCAGCGCCTTGGCCAGGGCATCGAACGCCTCGATATTCTGCACGTGGATATTGGCCGACTTGATCTCGCCCGCAGCGTTGAGCGACCGCAGGTCGGGAGACATGGCGGCGTCGAGCGACGTGCCGAGGTCGAGTGACAGCGAATAGTCGCCGCCCGTCTTGGCGAAGATCGGCACGAGTTGCTGCACCATCTCCAGCTCCTCGAAGGTCTTCCGGAACGAAGCGCCCGAAACGGCGGCATCGAGTTTCAGGACCGGACGCGCCGGATCGGCGGCCGTCGAGTAGCTGCCCGAAGCGGTGGCCCTGCCGCCGAAGACGCCCATCGCAAGCCGTTCGAGCGACAGCGCGCCGCCGGCAACGCGCATCTCACCCGAGATGTCGCCGATCGTCATCTTTTCGAAAAGCACCTTTCGCAGATCGGTGTTGAGCGAGAGGTTCAAGTTGCGCGGGACCTCGATGGCCCGCACCGGCTCCGCCGGAGCCTCTTCGTCCGCGGCCCCGCCTTCCGCCGAGGGCATGGCGTCCATGATCTCGTTCAAGTCGAGCAGCTCCGATTTCACGTAGAGGCGCCCCGAAAGCACGTCGTCCCGCAGCAGGTAACCGATGTAACCGGTCAGCTGGCCGTTGGCCGAAAGGTCGCTCCTGCCGACCGTCAGGCCGAACTCCCCGAGCGTCATCGCGGCGGGCGTGACGGTGGCCGCAGCGCGGCGGATACGGACCGCCGGGAGGTTGGGAAGCGTCAGCCCCACCCCTTCGACGACGAAGGTTCCCTGCGCGCCCAACCGTTCGTAGCGGTTCTTCTCGATGTCGGACATGCGGCCCGAAAGTTTTAGGTCCGCAGTGATCAGACCGCCCAGGTCGACGCCCTTTTCCAGCGGATAGACCTCCTTCACGGCTCCCAGGTCGACCCGTCCGTCGGCCGAAGCCCGGAAAACGGGGTCGCTGACGAGATTCGTGGCGTAGAAGGTCGCCGCAACGGAATTTCCGGCCATCCGAAGCCCGAATTTCGAGAGATCCACGACCGTCTTGTCCATCACCGATCCGGGGTTCGAGACCCTGGCGGCGATATTGATGTCCGTCACGGCCTTGGGCAGCGAGGAGTACTGGAAACTGCCGTTGCGGACCTCGGTTTTCAGTTCGAAGGCCGGAAGCGCCGGGCCGCGCATTTCGCCCCGGGCCCAGAGTTCCATCGACAGTTCGCCGCCCGCCGTGAGGTTCTTGAACTCACGGGTGTAGAAGGCCGGGATCAGCGACAGAACGTCCTTGAACTGCACCTTGTCGCAGCCGGCCTTGAGGTCCATGGCCACGGCGTCGCCGTCCAGTTCGACCCAGCCGTCGAGACCGACCGAAATGGCGTTCAGACGCAGCGTATTGCGCGAGAAGGTGAAGCGGTTGTTCGCAAGGTCGGCGTCGATCACGGCGACAAGCTCCGCCTCGGCGTCGCTCAACAGCGGAATGCCGCCCGACACGAAACGCATGGCGGCGGCCGTCAGCCGCAGGTCGAGGTCGGTGCGGTCGGCCGACATGTTGCCCCGGAGACGCAGCGAGAGGGGCGCGGTCGAGAACCGCATGTTCGTCGAATCGTCCTCGTAGCGGATCGCCGCGTCGGAAATGCGGAAGTCGCGGACCGAAAGCCGGAACGACGACGGCGCGGGCTCCTCTGCGGGAACCTCCTCCGCGGGTTTCATCACGTCCCAGCTGACGGCTCCGTCGGCGAGTTTGTGCGCATGCACCGCCGGCGAGGCGAGGATGACCTTCGTCACCTCGAATCCGCTGTCGCCGAAAAGCGACATCAGATTGACGACCACAGAAATACGCCGTGCGGCGACGATCGTGTCGCCTTCGAAACGGTCGACGCCCACCAGCGTCAGCCCCTTCAGTTCCACCGAAGCGTTGGGGAAATGGCGCAGCAGGCTGATGTCGAGTTTCTCGAAATCCAGCCGGGCGGCGAGCATTGCATTGGCCTCGCGCTTCACTATGTCGGCGATCTTGCCCCGGAGCGCGGCCGGCGCGATCAGGGCGATAGCCAGGATAACGACCACGGCTATAACCGCGATCTTCACGATTTTTTTCATTCCGTATCTGTTTTACAGGCAAAAACCGTGGTTTCCGCCTCCTTGAATCCCATTTTTGCGTACAGTCTGCGCGCAGCCCCGCGCGAAGGGTTGGAGGTGAGCATCACCTTCCCGGCGCCGACCGCGGCGGCATGCGCCTGCGCCGCGCGCACGAGCGCCTCGCCCGCCCCGAATCCCCGGGCCGCGGCGTCGACCACCACATCCTCGATCCACGCCTTGCGCCCCGACGGCACGTCGTACCACACCAGGGTCAGCGCCCCGACGACAGCGCCGCCGGACTCCGCGGTGAAAAGCGCCGCCGAAGGGTTCGCCGCCACTGCCCGCAGCCGCTCCCCGGAAGGGGCCTCCAGCCGCGGCGAAAGCTGCGGCATCAGCCGCCCGAACGCTTCGAGCAGCGAATCGGTGACCTCGGTCACCTGTCGCACCTCAAGTTTCATTTCAGCACAAAGATAACCTTTTTAACGGAAACGTTGCGGCAGTCTGCGGAAAAAAGCGTACTTTTACCCCGCAACGGCCCGCGCCCTGAAACGGCGCACAAAATAGCCGCGATTTGCAAAATAATATTATCTTTGTAATTCCAAAAGATACGACATCCGCCATGCGCAAACTGGTAATCATTCCGACCTATAACGAAAAAGAGAACATTTCGGCGATGATCGACAAGGTCTTCTCGCTGCCCGAACCCTTCGAGATGCTCGTCATCGACGACGGTTCGCCCGACGGCACGGCCGCGATCGTCAAGGAGCGCCGGAAGGAGTTCCCGGAGAGGCTCCACCTCATGGAACGGGCCGGGAAACTGGGACTGGGCACGGCCTACCTCGCGGGATTCCGCTGGGGACTGGAGAACGGATTCGACTACATCTGCGAGATGGACTGCGACTTTTCGCACAACCCCGACGATCTGGTGCGCCTCTACCGCGCCGCCGCCGAGGGCAACGACGTGGTGGTCGGTTCGCGCTACGTGCAGGGCGTCAACGTGGTCAACTGGCCCATGTCGCGCCTTCTGATGTCCTACTTCGCCTCGATGTACGTGCGTATCGTCACGCGCATGCCGCTGCGCGACGCCACCGCCGGATTCGTCTGCTACTCGCGCCGGGCGCTGGAGACGATCGACCTCGACGCCGTCCGCATGAAGGGCTACGGGTTCCAGATCGAGATGAAATACTCGGCCTGGCGGCTGGGAATGCGGCTCAAGGAGGTGTCGATCATCTTCGTCGAACGCCGCGAGGGAACGTCGAAGATGTCGGGAGGAATCTTCGGAGAGGCGTTCTTCGGGGTGCTGAAACTCCCCTTCCGCCGTATCCGCAAACGCAAATGATACGGGGCCGGAAAGACAGCCCGGTCAGAAGGTGAAGAAATAATTCATAAAGAAATTCCAGAACGTCACCACACCGATGGCAAAGAGTTTCGCCAGGTAGAAATTCAGGCGGAAACGGCCGTGCAGGACGTAGATGGTGGCGTTGTTGATCACCAGCCCGACAGCCGCGATGCCCAGGAACCGAAGGTACTGGCCCGTGATGTCGGGATTTTCGTTCTGGAACGTCCAGATGCGGTTGAGAATGTAGTTCGAAGTCGAGGCGCAGAGGAACCCCAGCGAATTGGCCACATATTTGTTCAGCTTCAGCCACTCCTTGCAGAGATAGGTGACGCCGAAATCGACGAAGACGCCCGAGCCGCCGACGACGCAGAATTTGAAAAACTGTTCTATCATAAATTTCCGACCTCCGTCGGGACGGATTTTCCGTTAAACCAATTCGTATAACCCTCCCGGCGCAGCGCGAACCCCACGTCGAAAGTCTCGCCGGCCAGCTGCGGCAGAACGGTGAAGGTCACCCCGCGCGTCAGTTCGCTGTCGGCCGGAATCGTGAAGGTCTCGCCGGTGGGGAACTCGTCGACCCGGAAACGCCCGTGTTTCCACAGCATCACCAGCTGCGTGTCGTCCGCACCCACGCGGATCGCATAGGGATAGGGATTCCTGATGCGCAGTTCGAGGCGCAGCGTCTCGCCCGCGGCCACCCGCCCGGGCAGGCCCGTAAAGGCGATGTCCACCAACCGCACGGGGTGGAAAGCCGGATCGACGAACCAGGTGAAACTCCGGCCGTTGGCCATCGTGAGGGTCCGCACCTGCCGGGTGCTGTCCGAGACGGTCCCGTCCGGGCATTCGACGAGCACTTCGCGGCCGATGAACTGCGAATCGTCGTCGCGGAACTGCCACTGATGCGTACGGTAACGGATATTGGGCTGGCAGTAGGCCTCGCCGCCCGTATAGAACGCATATTTGGCCGCAACGGCGTAACCGTAGCGGAAAACCACCGGACGGCCGTCGGCCTCGGCGGCGATGGCTGCGTAGCTCTCCGGATTGTTGAACACCTCGAAACGGATGCCCAGCGGATTGAAGATCATCACCAGTCGCACCAGGACGATCAGTCCGACGGTCACGCCCCCGGCCCGCATCACGTAACGGCGCGTGCGGGGATGCCGCCGCGCATAGGCGAACAACACGCAGACCAGTCCGAAGCAGGAGACGATCACCCACTGGGGCTGGACGTAACCGCGCAGCGACGAGAGCATGAAAAAGACAATAAAGGCCACGGGCAGGAGCTTCAGCGCCCGCCCGACGGGGGTCTGCGGCTTCACCTTCCGCCATGCCTGCACGTAAAGCGGCACGAAGAAAGGATTGAAGACCACCAGCACGTTGGCCAGGAATTCGACGACGTAGCCGGGTCTGAAGACCGAGTTGCGGCCCGAAAGGTGGTAGGCGAACGACGCCCAGTCGTGCTCGTACTGCCACACGAGGTGCGGCACGAGCAGCAGCAGCGCCACCGCGCCGCTTGAATACAGGGCAGGACGCAGCAGCTGCCGCGGGTTGGCGGCCAGCGCGAAAAGAACCACCAGCGCGCCGTGGTATTTGCTGTAAGCCATCAGCGCCATGGCAATACCCATCCACAACCA
>ENA-OROK01001998-OROK01001998.1-human-gut-metagenome-genome-assembly--contig:-NODE-1998-length-18417-cov-4.353883_pt1 | contig 18417 bp, 10 predicted proteins | sample MGYA00242127_ERZ509046 | MGnify/ENA primary metagenome ERZ509046 (study PRJEB26280, sample SAMEA2338728) | human gut metagenome | biome: human gut; feature: human-associated habitat; material: faeces... | reverse complement strand
AAAAGGCCCATATCAGCCTCTACCCTCAGAGGATTTGGCTTCGTGGGCTCCTCAGACTTCTGATACGGAAGGAATAAAGGCTTTTATGAAGCGGATGTTGGAACTTTAGCTCTCAAACATCCTGCTTCGTGCAAGCATACATGCCCCTACAATACCCGCCTTGTCTTTTAGTTTGGAAGTTATAATAACCGAATCTTTGTTTACTAGATTCAGAGAATATTTTCTCACAGCGGTTTTTATAGGCTGTGTAATGTAATCCCCAGTCAATGACAGTGTTCCTCCTATAATTACCAGTTCAGGATTGAATAGATTGATTAATCCTGCAATTTGTTTTCCTAACTTTTGGCCAATTTCTTCCACAATTTCAATACAGAGTAAATCTTCCTGGTTTACTGCTGCAATAATTTCGTCCAGTGTGAGTGGGTCTTCTTTAGTGGCTATACGACTGGATAATATGGAACATTCTCCGTTGTTGATACGTTCCAACAAAATACGATGCAAAGCAGAACCGGATGCTTCTGTTTCCAAGCATCCTTTTTTGCCACAGTGGCATAGAATCTCATTGTCGAACACATTAATATGTCCGAACTCTCCTGAAAATCCAGATTTGCCGGTATAGACTTTTCCATCTATAATGATTCCAATACCAAGTCCCCAACTCACATTTACGAAAATAATATTTTTCTCTCCTTTAACGCAGCCTTGCATATACTCTCCATAGGTCATGGCACGGGTATCATTATCTATGCAAACGGAATATCCAATTTTCTTAGCTAATACTTCTGCTAACGGAAGTTCGGAAAAGTTAAACATGCTGAAGCTGTAACCTGATTCAGGATTAACTCGCCCTGATATATTGATACAAATGTTTAATACCTTTTCTGGATTGATTCCTGCTTTCTTTGTAAAATTACTGATGAGTTTACATAGTTTCTCCAAGGCTTCCTGGGTATTTTCAAACTTATATGGGATATTCATTTTCAGTTCTACCATATCACCCTTGAAATTAATAAGTCCAATATTAATGGCAAACTTTTTGATGTCTACTCCTATAAAATAGCCTGATTCAGGATTGAGTCCATAGAGGCTGGGATGACGTCCTCCACTAGTTTCTAACTTTCCGTAATCATTAATATAGCCATCATCGCACATTTCGCTGATAAATTTGGTTACTGTAGGCACACTTAAATCCAGCTCTTTGGATAAATCAGTAATGGTGGAACTACCATTGTATATATAATGCGTAATGATCCTCTTTTTGAGAAGAGCATTCTTGCTTCCCATTTCTATTTCTTTTAATAGCGCTTGGTTCATAGTGATACTTTTATGTATTTCTGCCAAATATACTAAAATAATTTTGTAAATTGTTGTATCTCCTTATGAAATGATATAATTTCTATCATTCTGAGAGAATATTTTATTTTATATTAATTAAATAAGTTAATTATTGGATTTATATTAATAAAATCTTTTATTAATTATTGCATATTTAATAAATATATCTATATTTGTAGCAGATAAATAAAAGAATACTAAGAAAAACCTAAAACAAATGAGAGCAAATAATCGAAGAGATTTTCTAAAAAAGTCAGTATTAGCTGGAGCTTCACTATTTACAGTCCCCTCATTTTTGAGTGCTATTCCCAATAGTAATATAGAGCTATCTCAAGTACTGGAAAATACTTGGGAAAGTAAGTCTGATACTCTCTTAAATAATGGGTTGAAAATAACTGGAACGTTTTTAGATGAGATTTCGCATGATATTCCTCACCAGAATTGGGGGGTAAGGGAATGGGAACGAGATTTTCAATATATGAAGGGAATGGGGATTGACACTGTTATTTTAATACGTTCAGGTTATAGGAAGTTTATTACTTATCCTTCTGAATATCTGCTCAAGAAAGGTTGCTATATGCCTTCTGTAGATTTGGTGGATATGTTTTTGAATTTGGCTGATAAGTATGATATGATCTTCTATTTTGGTTTGTATGATTCTGGGCGTTATTGGGATACGGGGGAGTTAAGTTGGGAGGTGGAAGATAATAAATATGTTATTGATGAGGTTTGGAAGCGTTATGGGAAACATCATAAAAGTTTTGGTGGTTGGTATATAAGTGGTGAAATTAGCCGGAAAACTAAGGGAGCTATTAATGCATTTTATACTATGGGTAAGCAGTGTAAAGATGTCTCTGGTGGCTTACCTACTTTTATATCTCCTTGGATTGATGGGAAAAAGGCTGTTATGGTAAATGGGGGGCAGTTGACAAAAGCGGATGTGATATCTGTGGAAGAACATGAAAAAGAATGGAACGAAATTTTTGATGGTATCCATGAAGTTATTGATGCTTGTGCCTTTCAGGATGGACATATAGATTATGATGAGTTAGATACGTTCTTTACTATAAATAAAAAATTAGCAGATAAATATGGTATACAGTGCTGGACTAATGCAGAGACATTTGATCGTGATATGCCTATCCGTTTCTTGCCCATTAAGTTTGATAAGCTTCGTATGAAATTGGAAGCAGCTAAACGTGCAGGTTATGATAAAGCTATTACTTTTGAATTCTCTCATTTTATGAGTCCACAATCTGCTTATCTGCAGGCAGGACACTTATATGACAGATATAAAGAATATTTTGGAATCAAATAATATATAATAGGTATGAAGTCAAATATAAATTTTTCTTATTTAATATTTTTGTCTGTCGTGGCAGCTTTGGGAGGCTTTTTGTTTGGGTATGATGCTGCGGTCATCTCAGGAACTATATCTCAAGTAACTGTGAAGTTTGGATTGGATGAAATCCAGATTGGTTGGTTTGTTGGTTGTGCCTTGATCGGTTCTATTATAGGTGTACTGTTTGCTGGTAAGTTGAGCGATATGTGGGGAAGGAAAGTAACAATGTTGATAGCAGCGGTCTTTTTTTCAGTATCAGGTATTGGCTGTGCATTTAGTGACTCTTTGGAACAACTGGTGTTTGCACGTATGTTGGGAGGTATAGGTATTGGAATTGTTTCTGTTGTATCTCCTTTGTACATATCGGAAGTTTCAATAGCTCAGTATCGGGGACGGTTGGTTGCTTTGTATCAATTAGCTATTACTATAGGTTTTTTAGGTGCATATTTGACAAATTTACAATTACTCCATTTGTCTCAGAGTGGACTTGTGCTAAGTGTTGATTGGCTGAACCTGATTTTTGTTTCAGAGGTATGGAGAGGCATGTTGGGCTTTTCTTGTATTCCATCATTACTCTTTTTCTTTATACTCTTCTTTATTCCAGAAAGTCCACGTTGGTTGATATTGAAAGGACGTGATGGTTTAGCAAAGAGTATTCTTCAGAAAATATATCTTGTTCCACAAGATACTACAGAGCAATTGCAAGAAATAAAATCCGTCATTCGGTCAGAAGTTAAATCCGATTGGAGTTTTTTGTTGCAACCAGGAATTCTCAAAGCAGTATTAATAGGGGCGGCCATTGCTATCCTTGGACAGTTTATGGGAGTAAATGCGGTACTTTATTATGGACCTACCATTTTTGAAGAAGCAGGTCTGTCAGGTGGAGATGCTCTGTTTAGTCAAGTGCTGGTAGGTGTAGTTAATGCTGTGACCACAGTTATTGCAGTTTTCATTATAGATAAAGTTGGACGAAAGAAACTTGTGTATTATGGTGTGTCTGGTATGATACTTTCATTATTATTAATTGGATTTTATTTTAGTTTTGCTGAAACGCTCAATTTGCCAAATAACTTCTTGTTGTTTTTCTTTTTGTTTTATGTTTTTTGTTGTGCTATTTCTATTTGTGCAGTCATTTTTGTACTGCTTTCGGAAATGTATCCTATCCGTATTCGTGGGATGGCAATGTCTCTAGCCGGATGTTCCTTATGGGTAGGTACTTATCTTGTAGGACAACTGACACCATGGATGCTTCAGAATCTTACCCCCGCTGGGACATTCTTGTTGTTTGCTGTGATGTGTATACCTTATCTTCTGATTGTCTGGAAATTGATTCCTGAGACTACCGGTAAGTCTTTGGAAGAAATAGAACGCTATTGGATGAAAAAATAATCGACCTTATAAAAATATGAATTATGGACTTTAAACAGTTAGCAGCGCAGTACAAAAATGAACTTTTTGAAAATGTACTTCCTTTCTGGTTGCATCGCTCGCAAGACTTTGAGCAGGGTGGTTATTACACTTGTTTGAATCGTAGAGGTGAAGTATTCGATACGGATAAATTTGTCTGGCTTCAAGGCCGTGAAGTTTGGTTATTTTCCATGCTTTATAATAAAGTGGAAAAGCAGAAAGAGTGGCTGGATTGTGCAGTTCAAGGTGGTGAATTCTTGAAAAAGCATGGTCATGATGGCAATTATAACTGGTATTTTTCTTTGGACCGGAAGGGGGCTCCTTTGGTGGAACCCTATAATATCTTCTCTTATACATTTGCTACGATGGCCTTCGGGCAACTTAGCTTAGCTACAGGTAATCAAGAGTATGCAGATATTGCCAAAAGAACTTTTGATATTGTATTATCAAAGGTGGATAATCCTAAAGGTAAATGGAATAAACTTTATCCAGGAACCCGCAATTTAAAAGGATTTGCCTTGCCTATGATCCTTTGTAATCTGTCTTTAGAAATAGAGCATCTTCTGGATGACAAATTTCTAATGAGTACAATTGATACTTGTATTCATGAAGTAATGGAGGTCTTTTACCGCCCGGAGTTGGGAGGTATTATTGTAGAAAATGTACTTGCTAGTGGGGAACTTTCTGATTCATTTGAAGGACGGCAAGTGACTCCAGGACATGCTATTGAAGCGATGTGGTTTATAATGGATTTAGGTAAACGATTGAATCGTCCAGAATTAATAGAGAAAGCTAAAGATATTACTTTAACAATGGCTGAATATGGTTGGGATAAGGAGTATGGTGGGATTGTCTATTTCATGGATCGTGATAAATGTCCTCCACAGCAACTGGAATGGGATCAGAAATTGTGGTGGGTTCATATTGAAACATTGATATCAATGCTAAAGGGATATCAATTGACGGGTGATAAAAATTGTTTGGAGTGGTTTGAGCGAGTGCATGACTATACATGGAGTCATTTCAAAGATACTGAATATCCAGAGTGGTTTGGGTATTTGAATCGTAGAGGTGAAGTTCTATTGCCTTTGAAAGGTGGCAAATGGAAGGGATGTTTTCATGTTCCACGAGGGCTATATCAATGCTGGCAGATTTTAGAACAATTAAAGAGTAATATATAATTTGTATAACTTAATTTCTATAAGACCATGAAAAAAAACACAATCGTTAGACATTGTTTTTCAAGGAAGTATATCTCCTTGTGTATATTCCTATTATTGGGGATAATAGGTGAAAAGGCTTTTGCGTATTCTGTTTGGGAAACATATGCGAATGAAACGGAAGGTATATATTTCTCTCTGCAAGAAAGTATTAAAATAACTGGAGTAGTAAAGGATAACAAAGGGGAACCAATTATTGGTGCCAACATTGTAGAACTGAATAAAAAGGGTAATGGTACTATTACAGATATTGATGGTAAGTTCACATTATCAGTTTCGAAAAATGCAGAAATAAGTATTTCATTTATTGGTTTTGATGAGAAAAAAATAAAGATAGGACAGCAAACTTCTTTCGATATTATATTAGAAGAATCCTCGCAATTTCTAGATGAAGTAGTGGTTGTAGGTATGAATAATAGACAGACTCGGCGCTCAGTGACAGGGGCTATATCTACAATTCAAACGAAAGAATTAAAACAGAGTCCTGTTGCAAATCTTAGTAATGCTTTGGCGGGTAAATTGCCAGGATTGATTACTGTACAGACTTCTGGACAGCCAGGCGAAGATGCGTCTTCTCTATTTATCCGTGGTGTCGGTACATATGGGACATCAAACCCGCTAGTTGTTATAGATGGTTTACCTCGTTCTCAAACAGATTTTAATCAGTTAGATGCTAATGAAATTGAGTCTGTAACAATTTTGAAGGATGCGTCTTCATCCTCTCTTTATGGTATACAAGGTGCTAATGGAGTTATTGTTGTGACTACTAAACGAGGAGTTGATCGTGAAAAACCGCTTATTTCTTTTACTGTTCAACAAGCGGTTCAGCAACCTATTCGTCTGCCCGAAACAATGAGTTCTTATGAGCAAGCTCTTTATTATAGAGATATGGATATGAATGATGGACAGACTGAACGCTATACGCCGGAAGTATTGGATATTATTAAAAATGGTTCAGATCCTTACTTATATCCTAACGTTAACTGGTTTGATGAAATTTTGAAGAAGAACTCTATGCAGAGCCAATATAATATCAATATATCAGGAAGTGCATTGGGAAAACTGCGATATTTTATTTCCGGAAGCTATGTAAATCAAGGGACTCTTTTGAAACATCAGGATATTTTTGAAAAGAATTATGGTGTAAAAAGTAAGTTTGATAGATATAATTTTCGTTCCAATGTTGATTTGGACGCAACTTCAATGCTGAATATACGTATTGATTTGGCCGGACGACTGGAAACTCGTGTTGGACCTGGTAGTGATTTTTCTAATGTGTTTAGTGTTATTACAACGCGTTCTCCGTCTTCTCAACCGGTATTTAATCCGGATGGAACATTGGGAGCTGGTAGCGCCCTTGAAATTCCTTTTCAGCAGAACCCTTATGGCATTGTTACTCAGAGTGGTTATTACACCAGGCATACAAATGTGATGTCAGGAACATTGTCGGCAAAACATAAATTAGATTTTATAACCAAAGGATTGAGTGCTCAGGTTTATTTTAGCTTTGAAAGCAATAACTATCAGCATACGACAAGATTACAATCATTTGATTCATTTTGGTATAAAGGCAAGGATGCTACTGGTGAAGCTATTTATCAACCACATAGTGTAAAATCTCGCTTATCGACTACTGACAGCCGTTGGGTGGAGCGTTATACTTATCTGGATGTACGTCTTAATTATGATAGAACTTTTGCGGAGAAACATCAAATTAGCGCACAACTTTTAGGAAATAGAACCTTACGTTCGCAAAATGCCGAACTCCCATATGCTTATCAAGGAATCAGTAGCCGTATTGCTTACAATTTTGATACTCGTTATTATTTAGAAGCCAATATTGGTTATAACGGTTCAGAAAATTTCCCTCCTAAAAAGCGTTATGGTTTTTTTCCTTCATTTTCTGCAGGATGGGTGTTGAGTGATGAAAAATTTATATCTTTACCATCATGGATCCAACTAATTAAATTAAGAGGATCTTATGGAACTGTGGGTAATGATAAAATTGGTGGACAACGTTGGCTGTATATTACGGAATTTACTCCTGGTGGAACTGCTATGGGAACCTATCAATTTGGAGTGTCTCCACAATCAGTAGCTGGATATAATGAGAGTAGAGTTGGTAATAAATTTGTTACTTGGGAGAAATCAGCGAAAGGTAACGTAGGCTTTGATTTGTCCTTATTTAAGGATAATGCTGTGCAGTTTACTTTTGATTACTTCTGGGAAAAAAGAAATAATATTTTGACTACTCCTGGAGATGTTCCTGATTATGTTGGTATAACTAATGTTGCTCCTAGGAATTCTGGTAAAGTAGAGAATAAAGGTATTGAGGCAGAGCTTCGTTTTAATAAGCGTATAAATAAAGATTTGTCAATTTTCGCTAATTTGCAAATGACTTATGCGCGTAATAAAGTTCTTGAGAATGATGAACCGATACCAGCTTTTGATTATCAAGATCTGAGAGGTTATGAAATTGGTTATGTACTTGGATATAAATCGGCGGGACTTTTTCAAGATGAAGAGGATATCAGAAATAGTCCAACACAAAGTTTTGGTACAGTAGTTCCTGGAGATATTAAGTATGTAGACACAAATAAAGATGGAGTTATTGATGCGTTTGATAGAGTACCTATTAAAGTGAATAATGTGCCTCGTAGTATGAGTGGACTATCATTAGGAGTGACCTATAAGAATTTTGATTTTAGTATGCTGATGAATGCATCGACAGGTGGAACTGCTTATTTATATACATATCCAAGTAGCAAAATCAATTTGGAGAGATGGACTGCTGAAAATAAGAATGCACGTATACCTGCTGCACATTCAACAACGAATAATACTGTTGTAACAGATCATTTTGTACAAAATACTGATTATATAAAATTAAGAAATGTAGAAATTGGATATACATTGCCTAAAAAGTTTTTGAGTTCATTGCGGATTTCTACAGCACGTATCTATTTGAATGGACAAAATTTGGCGGTTTGGGATAAGATGTGGTTGAAGGATCGCGATCCGGAGTCTGCAGGTGGTGCTGCATTGGCATATCCTTTACAGCGTGTATTTAATATCGGAATACACGTAGAGTTATAATTACTAATTATTATAATTAAAATAAAGTATAATTATGAAACTTATTAATTTTATTATAAAAAGCATGTGCGGATTTTCTATTTTAATTTCATTTGCTTCATGTGATGATTTTCTTGATAGAGATCCTAGTGACCGTATTACTGAGGAGGAAGTTTTTCAGAAAATACAAACTGCTGAAGAATACTTAAACAATGCTTATACATTTTTACCGGACTTCCAAACTTGTACAGAAGATTTGGGAGGACGCTATAAGTTAGGAGGCGGTACAGATGAAATCGGATATCAACAGACTGCTGGCGTTACGCAAACCCCCTATGATTTTAACAATGGGAACTGGAATGCGGCTCAATTTCCTATGCAACGTTCTTGGACTGATTTTTATGCTTGTATCAGACGTGCTAATGTTTTTATGAGTAATTATGATTTGATTCCTGATGAAGTTTCTACCGGCGGTACAAGTAACAGAAAGCAACGTTTGTTAGGAGAAGCTTATGGCCTGAGGGCATTTTACTATTTTCAGCTGTTTACCATGTGGGGTGGTGTACCTATAGTTGATAAACCTATTGATTTAGGAGAAACTACTGGTACGACTTTGACACGAGCTTCTGCTAGTGAAATAGTGGATTTTATTCTTCAAGATCTTGAAACGGCTGCTAGTATGTTACCGGCGAATCATGATGAAAGCCAATTGGGACGTTTTACTCAAACGATAGCAAAAGCTTTGGCTTCAAGGCTGACATTATATTATGCAAGTCAGTATTGGAATCCAGAAAATGACATTACAAAATGGCAAACGGCTGCAAGTACTGCAAAAGCTGCTATTGATTATGCTGAACAAAATGGTTATCGTTTGGCTGATAATTACGCTGATATTTTTTCTGCAACGGTTAATCCGGAAGTCATTTGGTGCAAAAACTCTGGTGGAAGTGAATGTGTTTGGTGGAATTGGTATGGTTTTCCTTTAGGATATGGAGGATGGTATGTAGATGGCCCTTTGCAGGAAATGGTAGATTCTTATGAGATGGCTGCAACAGGCGAGATCCCAGTATTAGGTTATGATGAGAATGATAACCAGATTATTAATCTGAAATCTGGATATGATCCAGTACATCCATTTGAAGGTAGAGATCCACGTTTTTATGTAAGTATCCTCTATCATGGGGCTCAATGGCAGGGAAGAGCGGTTGATGTATCTCCAACTGGACTAGATAATATTAATATAGGTGGTGTACCACGAGTTAATTATTTTACAAGAAAGTATTTATGGGAGCAACATAATTTGACGACTGGATCGGGGAATTCGTATCGAAGATTTGCAATTATTCGATTGGCAGAGCTTTATCTTAATTATGCGGAAGCACTGAATGAAGCAGAAGGCCCAACAGCAGAAGTCTATAATGCAGTTAATAAGATTCGTAGACGTGCTCAATTACTTGATTTACCGGCAAATCTGACTAAAGATGAGATGAGGAATAAGATCAGACAAGAAAGGCGTGTGGAACTGGCATTTGAAAATCACAGATTTTGGGATGTTAGACGTTGGAAAATTGCAGAAATAGTTGATAATAAAAAGGTGCATAAGATAACGGTAAATGCAGATGGAACATATAGTTATCCAGTATTTCAAAACCGTGTATTTGATAAGGCTAAACATTATTTATTTCCTATTCCTCAGTCTGAAATAGATAAAAATCGTAACTTAGTTCAGAATCCAGGATGGAATTAACAGAGATTGAATATTAGATTATAAGATAAAAATGACTTTATTTTGAAATAGATAATTATGAGAAAGAATTTTATATTTAAAATGAGTGTAGTATTCGTGATGGGTATTATGGCATTAGGTCAAGTATCATGTTCATCAAAGACTGAAACAAATGTAGATAAAGAAGGGGAGGCTTCTTCTGAGTCTCAAGGCGATGTGTTTTTTCAAACAAGAGGGATTATTCTTTCATGGGATGACGTCAAGAAACCAGAAGTTCTGGATTGGTTAAAACTTTCAGAAAATGCAGGTATTACTACTCTTAGTGTTTTTGGTGCTGACATATATTCTGCTGAATACCAGGAGTTCGTCTCAAAATGTCGTGAAAAGTCTATTGATATTGAATACCAAGAACATATGATGGCGACTTTGTTGCCAAGAGACTTGTTCAAGGAGCATCCAGCATATTTCCGTATGGATGAGAACGGTCAACGTACAGCAGATTTTAATTGTTGTCCTTCATCGGAAGAGGCTTTGAGTATAATAGCGGCTAATGCAAAAGTTGCCGCCCCAAAATGTACTTCTAGTAATAATAAATATTATTACTGGTTAGATGATGGCGGAAAGAGATGCCATTGCAAATTATGTGATAAATACAATGATAGTGATCAAGCTTTGTTGATAGAGAATCAGATAATAAGGGCTTTGAAAGAAGTTAATCCACAAGCAAAGTTGGCACATCTTGCTTATCAAGGTACTATTCCTGCACCGGAAATTGTAAAACCAGAGAATGATATTTTTTTGGAATTTGCTCCTTTTAATCGTCGTTGGGATAAGCCTTTGAGAGAACGTGATGCTATTCGGGATGGAATGACAATTACTCATGGTGAATATATTGATGCATTAGAGGCTAATTTAAAAGTCTTCCCTAAAGAAACGGCACAAGTTTTGGAATATTGGATGGATGTGTCTTTATTTAGTGACTGGAAAAAGCCAGCGGTACAATTACCTTGGAATAAAAATGTATTTCTTTCGGATATCAACACATATGCACATTATGGTATTCGTAATATTATTGCATATGCAGTTTATGTCGATGCTATATACTATGAAACCTATAAGAATGTCAATTTTGTACAAGAGTATGGTGATGGTCTGAAGAATTATCGTTTACCGGAATAAGATAAATGAATAGAATTACGAGTAGCAATGTATGCTACTTGTAATTCTACAATAAATAAGAAGCATAAAAAGAACTATGAGAAAGTTTTCTGTATTTTTAGGAATAATTTTATTTGTTCAGATCCTGTATAGTTGTACTTCTCCAATTATTCCTTATTCCATAGACGCGAAGAAAGAAGCCCCTCCGCTAGAGACTCTGATCAATTGGGAGGGATGGTATACCATTAAGGCTATAAAACCATTTTTCGCTCCTTGGGATTATTTGGAGGATGAGACGGTATTTAGGTGTTTCTTTTCTTCACAATATTTTTATTTTAGTTTTAATGTAGCAGATGCCACTCCAATCATGTGTCGTGAGTTTGTTCAAGAGTCTGATGTTGAAGCTGAGGATCGTGTGGAAATCTTTTTTTCGGCTTCAAAAGATATGGGACAATATTATTGTATGGAGATAGATCCTAGCGGGCATGTTATGGATTATTCAGCTAGCTATTATAGAAAATTTGATTATGAATGGAATTTTAAGAGTCTGGAAATATGTTCCATAAAAGATGAAAAAGGGTATATCGTTGCAGGCAGACTGTCTGTTTCAGAACTTTTGGAATTGGGAATTGATTTAGAAGAGTTTTATATGGGAGTTTTCAGAGCAGATTTTACAACGCCTAATACGGTTATTTGGTATTCATCTGTGAGTATAAATGAGCCTAAACCAGATTTTCATAAACCCAATATCTTATTTCCTTGTATGAAAAAATAGTTATATCTTAAAAACTGATCGCTATGTATAGAAATACTTTTTTATCTGTTATGTTTCTTGCGTGTTGTTTTAATGGTAGTCTTTGTGCACAAAGTGATGCACAAATTTATGAAAGGACTTGTGATGCAAAGACTTATCCTTTTTCAGACCCATCTCCAGTTGCGACACCTAATAATTCTTATTATCCTTATTTCCGCTTTGATGGTTTTTCTATGCAAGCGCAGGAGAAGCAGTGGAAAATGGTTGTTTTGGAAAATGATTATGTGAAACTAACTGTAACTCCAGAAATCGGAGGGAAAATTTGGGGAGCCATAGACAAAGTTAATAATAAAGAATTTGTTTACACTAATGGAGTCGTGAAATTTCGTGATGTGGCAATGAGAGGACCCTGGACATCGGGAGGTATAGAATTTAATTTTGGTATTATTGGTCATGCTCCTACATGTAGTACTCCTATAGATTATCTTACAAAAAAGAATGTGGATGGTAGTGTTAGTTGTCATATATTTTCTTATGAGTGGATTACGCGTACAGTCTGGAATGTCGAAATTAATTTACCTAAGGACAAGGCTTATTTCACAACGCACACAACTTGGTTTAATCAGTCTTCTATTGATCAACCTTATTACCAATGGATGAATGCTGGTTATGCTACTAAAACTGGAACAAGATTTTATTATCCAGGTACTTATAGTATAGGACATTCGGGAGATTTGCATCCTTATCCGATTGATGAGGAGGGGCGAGATGTCTCGTGGTATGATAATAATAATTTTGGTGCTTCTAAATCTTTACATATAATAGGTGATTATAATGATTATTTTGGGATTTATTGGCATAATGAAAAACATGGTTCAGCTCATTACTCCAATTATGATGAGAAATTGGGGATGAAATTTTATCTTTGGAGTTTTTCACGTGAAGGGGCCATCTGGGAAGAACTATTGACTGATGATAGTGGGCAATATGCGGAACTACAATCTGGTAGAATGTATAATCAGCCAAGTGTGACCAGCGGTTTTACACCATTTAATCATAATGAGTTTGCTGCACAGATGACAGACCAATGGACTGAATATTGGTTTCCTATAGCCGAGATCGGTGGTCTTTCTCAAGCAAGTCCGCTAGGCGCTATATATGTAGAGCACTCTGAAAAAAATATTGAAGTTCATTTATCTGCTCTGAAAGATATTTGTACCGATATGGAAATTTACAATGACAGGCAATTATTGATGAAGATGCCTATAAAAGCTAAAATATTAACTCCTGAGTATTTTAATATACCTTTGCCTTTTGATATTCCGGAAGGAAAGCTCAGAATTATAATAGGGAATAAGGAATTGGTTTATTCAGAGATAAAAAATGATTATGAACTGAACCGTCCGAAAGAACTACCAGCTGATTTTGACTGGAATTCTACATATGGGCTTTATATGCAGGGTAAAGACTGGCTAAATCAGAAAATGTATGGAAATGCGGAAAAATATTTGAAAGCAGCTCTAGAGAAAGATGTATATTTTATTCCGGCATTGGTAAGCTTATCTTCATTGTATTATAAGAAAGGGATGTATCTTGATGCTTGTGAATTGGTAAAACGAGTGTTGAGTTTAGATACTTATCATGGAGAGGCCAACTATTTGTATGGATTATGTAGTCGTGCTATGGGAAATCTGGCAGATGCCAAAGATGGCTTTTCCGTGGCAACATTTTCTCCAGGTTTTCGTACGGCTGCTTATGAGCAGTTGGGTGAACTTTATATGAGAGAGGAAAATTGGGAAAAAGCTGAGCAATATGCATTAAAAAGTTTGGAGTATAATCAAATGAACTTATATGCGAAGCAGTTGCTGATTGTCCTTTACAGAAAAAGTAATCATGCGGAAAAAGCGTTGAGTGAAATAGAAAAAATGACAGAACAGTTGCCATTGCTACATTGGGTTCGATTTGAAGAGTATTTATTGGAAGCCTCGACTGCTGAAGAATTCAGTTCTCTTATTTGTAATGAGCTCTCTTTCGAGACTTATATGGAAATGGCTGTATGGTATGAGTCTATTGGCTGTCTGGATGAAGCTATTACACTTCTATCATTTGTAGATACTTATCCAATAGCTTTGTATCAGAAGGCCTATATATATCATTTGAAAGGGGATGAAAAGGGGGCAATGGTATTTTTGGATGAGGCTAATAAGAAGTCTTCTAAAATGGTGTTTCCTTTTCGTGCCCATACATTGAAAGTTTTGGAATGGGCAGCAGGTTTGTCTGATAATTGGAAAATAAGTTATTATCGTGGGCTGATTCAATGGAGTGTTGGCAATACATGTTGTGCTTTAAATTTATTGAATAGTTGCAAAGATGTTCCTGATTATGCTGCTTTTTATTTAAGTCGTGCTGAGTTGCGAAAGGATAAGTCTGGTTTGCCCGATTTGCTCATGGCTCAAAAACTTGATCAATCATGGAGAACACAGTACTATTTATTAAATTATTATGTTGATCATGAGCAATGGGCAGAGGCTGTAAAAGTGGGAAGGAATGCTTATAAGAGATATCCAGATAACTATTATATTGGATTAAAATATGCAATGGCTCTTTGTGAGAGTGGACAGTATATGGCTAGTCTCAATTGTCTGAAGAAGTTACAGGTACTTCCTTATGAGGGATCGTATATTGGACGTGATATTTATCGCAGGGCTTGTCTGTATCAAGCTATGAAAGAATGGGAAGATGGTAGGTATGCCAAAATGTTAACAATGATAGAGAAAACACAAGAATGGCCGGAGAACTTGGGGGTAGGAAAGCCTGATGAGGAGTTGATAGATACTCGCTTGGAAGACTATATGGCAGCTATTGCGTATGTAGAACAAGGGCAAAGTATGCAAGCAGATAAATTGTTCTCTCAAATTGCAAGTAGCAATATGTCTGAAGCTTATTTTGACTCAAATAACCTTTTGGTTGTGCTGGCATTGCGTAACTTAGGAAAAGTTGACATGGCAGATAGTCTTGTGAATGAATGGAAAGTTAAACATGTACATAATGAAATAGCTCAGTGGTGTATATTGGTTTATAATAATGAAAAGAAAAAGGCAACAGAGATACTTAATAAGTATGAAGAAACGGAAGAAATTGCTCCATGGAATGTTGGTTATAGGGATTATAACTTTAAATTGATAAGAAAATTGAGTCGTATATTGAAAAAATAAAATTCTAACCTTGTTTATTATATAATAAGAATGCAATGTGTATTTTCGTAACTATATGTTTTTTGCTCTTTTTCTGGCTTATACCTATTTCTTTATATGCAGATAATGAGATTCATCTGACATTGATACCTCCTGCTATTGTAACGAATCAAGTTGATCTTGATATTCGTGGAGGAGTTGTAAATAAGAGCAGTCAAGAGCAAATGTATATTGTTTCATTGTATTGGAATAAAGAAGATGATGAACATCTGATATGTCGTTCTACTTTCAAACTTTTGCCCGGTCAGTCAAAGACTGTTTGTTCTATTGTAGATACAGAAAAGAGGATAGGCCAAAATCGAGTAATCTTTAAGGTTAAAAGTCAAAATAAGCTATATAGGAAAGTTAAGGATATTGAAATTTGTAAGTCCGATATTCGTTCTACTCAGAGACTTTCTGGTGCTTGGACTGGCATCTATCACTGGAGTGAGACTGAGGGAAAATATTGGAACAAAAAACTTCAGGAAATGACGGATAGCCATTGGGGCGAGATGGTGAGAGCCATGGATAAGTTGAATATGAATATTATCGTTATTCAGGAGGTTTTTCGCAATGAAGAATATGCAGGCAAACATTCTGTAAATGTCACAAATTATACTGGTAAAGCCTTTTATCCTTCAAATCTGTATCCGGGACGGATGGATATCAAGGCTGATGATCCTATTGAGGCTATATTGACAGAGGCAGATAGGAGAAATATGAATGTATTTCTAGGAATTGGCATGTTTGCTTGGTTTGATTTTACTACTGAATCTCTAGAATGGCATAAACGAGTGGCTAAAGAGCTTTGGGAAAAGTATGGACATCACGAGTCCTTTTATGGGTTTTATATTTCGGAAGAGAGTGGAGGAGGGCTAGATAATTGGGAAAAGAGTCCGTTGATGAGAAAGAAGAGGAAGGAGGATATTGTAACCTTCTTTAAAGAGTTTAAGGCCTACTGTAATACTTTTGCACCAGGGAAACCTATGATGCTGGCTACCAATAGTTTTGATATTCCTAATGGAATGGATACTTATCCGGACTTATTGAAGCATCTGGATATATTATGTCCATTTGGATTTGCTAGAATGCCTAAAGAAGATTTAAAAGGACTTGAAGCTGCAAATTTATTACAAAAAGTATGTGATGAAGCGAAAGCTCATTTATGGTTTGATTTGGAGGCTTTTTTATTCAGCCAGGATAATTCATTATATCCTCGGCCTATAGATGGAATCATTCAAGACTTAAATCAATTTGAGAATTTTGAGACTATTTTGTGTTATCAGTTTCCTGGTGTATTTAATGATCCGGAAATGTCTGTCTGTATAGGTGAAAAAGAGACAATTGATTTGTTTAACGGATACTTGGACTATTTGAACGAACAAAAAAAAGAAGGTAAAGACAAGATTGTTTCCGAAGTAAAGCCAATTACCGGTACATGGATAAATCTAGCTTATCAGGATGTACGTAATAAATATACCAATCTGCAATATTTTGACAATACTGACCCTGGAATGTGGGAACAGAAGGTGAAGGAATTATCAGATATGGGGATGGAATATTTAGTTTTTATGGCAGTAGCTAATGAAGGGGAAGCCTATTATCCTTCAAAACTAATGCCGTGGGCGTATTCTGAGAATAGAAAAAGCCCGGTGGATGCCATTATGGATGCGGCAGCTCGACTAGGCATGAAGGTTTTTATGAGTATTGGCTGGGCTAAAGACCAGGATGATAATTTACGCGATCCGGTGATTCAGCAAAGGCAATTGGATATGATGAAGGAGTTGGCGTCCATATATAGGACACATAAAGCGCTTTATGGATGGTATTTACCGGTTGAGGATTGCTTGTGTCCTATACTTTCTGAGCATGCTGTGAATGCGGTCAATGCTTTGGCAGAGCAGGCGCGTAGATTGACTCCGAATAAGAAAATTCTGATTTCTCCTTATGGCATGGTCGATTCTGATTTTGATGATCCGGAATATGAAAGGCGGTTGTCTAGGCTAAAGGTAGATGTCATAACCTATCAAGATGAAGTGGGATGTGTGAGGGAAAAGTTTCCTTTGGTCCGCTTGAAGGAAAACTGGCAAAAGCTGCGGACTATTCATGATAAACTGAATATTGCCTTATGGGCGAACTGTGAAACGTTTACGTGGGAAGATGAGCTTAACGACCGCACTTCTGCTTTGATTCCGGCTGCCTATTCACGCTTACTTTCTCAGCAAGCAGCAGCATCGGCAGCGGGAGTGGAGAATATTGTTTCTTTCATGTTTTGTGGCATCATTGAGAATCCGATGTCATCTTTTCAGTTAGGACAACCTATTTGGTCCAATTGTACTTTTCAGAACTATATGGATTGGAAGCGGGGTACGAGATATTGGAAATTGCTTGAAGCTTCTTTCCTTGATAAATTGGCTAATGGTGCGACACCTGAGATGATAAGGGACGAAAAGACTCCATCGGCATTATTGGATGGCTTGATTGCTGAGGAAAACACCGGAGACAGTTGTTGGATAATCTTTAATAAGGGATATCATGAGCTGCAGGTTGATTTGCAAAAGGAAATGGAGCTCCATGACGTTTTACTGCGTATGTTAAATTATAGGCCGGGAGGTATTAGACTGCCCTCGAAAGTCTATTTATATGCTTCACTAGATGGAGACTCGTATCGTTTATTATCTATTAAAGACACTCCTTCCTTCCAGAATGCCAAGCATGATGCCTGGATTGACGGAGTCTTGTTTGAAGGTATAGATGTCAATACCCGCTATCTCAAAGTTGCTTTTGAGGCAGATACGCCGGTGTATATGGATGAATTATTTGTTAATCCAGTAATCAGATAATAGGAAAGCCTCCCGATATTTTAGTGCATATTGGGAGGCCTTCTTTATTATCTCTATTTTTTTATCAGTCGAACAGACTCTTGAACTTCTTGAATATTTTCTCCTTAATCGAAGTATTTGGCTTGAAGTTATCCGATTCTTCCATCTCCTCCAGCGCCTTCTTCTCATCCTTGTTCAGCGTTTCGGGTACGTATACGCTGACATTTACCAGCAAATCTCCCGTGCCGTATCCGTTCACGTTGGGTAAACCTTTGCCGCGCAGGCGGAGCACTTTTCCCGGTTGCGTACCTGAGTCAATTTTTACTTTCACCTTTCCATCAATCG
>ENA-OROK01001996-OROK01001996.1-human-gut-metagenome-genome-assembly--contig:-NODE-1996-length-18420-cov-3.952845_pt1 | contig 18420 bp, 16 predicted proteins | sample MGYA00242127_ERZ509046 | MGnify/ENA primary metagenome ERZ509046 (study PRJEB26280, sample SAMEA2338728) | human gut metagenome | biome: human gut; feature: human-associated habitat; material: faeces... | reverse complement strand
GTTCAGACGGAAGAATGCCGAGATTTTGAGCAATTTCGGTAATATCTTTCATTTTTGCATTTTGAGCAATTTCTATATCACTTAACATACGTTGTCCTCCAAAACTTATAGCACAATGATTATAACACATAAAGCAAAACATTCCAACAATAAAATTATATATTTATATTGAAAAAGCAACAATTTAATAATATAATACATATATAACTGTAAAAAGGAGGGATGAGATGACCGACGCATCTGTATATCAACCGCCGCAAAGGCGACAAAATATTCTGACACTGATAAAAGGAACGGACTTCTTTACGCTTATTACTGCGATAGCCGCATCAATTTACGGACTCATATGCGTTTACAGTGCCACGCATTCCTCACTTAAAGCAGGACAGGTTATATCAAGCGATGTAAGGACAATGATAATATCCGTACTCGGCGGACTCATAATAGCAATATTTATATCAAACATAGACTATGAATCCATTTCAAAGTTTTGGCCGATTATTGCGGCAGGCTGTGTGGGGTTGATGATATTTACATTATTTTTTGGCGTCGCACCTCCTGCGAGACCCGACTCAAAGTGTTGGATTGACCTAAAAGTATTTTATTTTCAACCGTCGGAACTGTTAAAAGTAGGATTTATAATTTCATTTTCCTATCATCTGGATTTGGTAAGGGACAAGATAAACAAAATCAAGACGATAATACCGCTCGTCATTCATGGTGCGATACCCGTAGGACTGGTAGTGCTGACAGGTGACGCAGGTTCTGCACTCATCTTTCTTATTATGTTTATCGGAATGCTGTTTTTTGCAAGAGTCAATGTGGGATATTTCATCGCAGGCTTTTGCGCTATATTCGTAGGCTTTGTGCTTGCGTGGAAAACAGGCATAATCAGCGGTATACAAAGGCAGAGAATTATCGCTCTGTTTTATCCCGAGCAATATGCCGACGCCATGTATCAGCAGACCAACGGTAAAATAGCAATGGGCTCGGGCGGACTGTTCGGTCAGGGCTTTTTGCAGGGAGATATGACCCAAAGCGGAGCAGTTCCCGTAAACGAAAGCGATATGGTACTGAGCGTTGCGGCAGAGGAATTCGGCTTTGTCGGAATATGTGCGGCGTTGCTTCTCCTTGCGTTTTTAATACTGAGAATGATAAACATAGGCATAAGAGCAAAGGACAATGCCGGATATTTAATGTGTACAGGAATTGCGGTTATGCTGTTTGCTCAAGTAGTGGTAAATATCGGTATGGAATTATCACTTTTGCCGTGCATCGGTATCACGCTTCCGCTGTTTTCCGCAGGAGGAAGTTCCTCTCTTTGTATTTACCTTGCACTCGGAATAGAACTGTCTGTTTACAGATTTTCAAAAACACCGAGGGATACGCTGTTTTATACAAGATAATAATACATATAAAAAACCGTTTGAAATTAATACTTCAAACGGTTTTATTTTTTGCTAATGACAAGAGATATTCCCTGTTATTATTTTCTTCATTTTCGATTACTTTATCAAGGAGGTAATCGAGTTCTTTTTTTATTTCACTGCCGTTATAGCCGAGGGAGAGTAAATCGTTTCCGTTAATTTTAAGCTGTGAGAGTTTATACGGCTCATTATCGGCTATTATACGCTCGCACATTGTTCTGATATTACGAAGTGTAGAACAGGTATCGGACACCTTATCGGGATTATGCGTTTTCATATCGGCGATTTTTACATCAATAAAATCAAGAGTCATATCCTCGCCCAATACTTTAAGCCACATTTTAATACTGCGTTTATCCGGATAGATATGCTCATCATGGATTTTAACGAGCAGAGTTACCTTATCAAAAACCTCACGGCTGACACGAAGGCGTTTTAATACTTTTTTTGCAATATCATAACTGACTGCGGGATGAGTCTTGAAGTGGTCTATACCGTTTGAATCCGTCTTTTTAACGAACGGTTTACCCGAATCATGCAGCAACATTGCAAGGCGGATATAATCCTTTTTCGGCGACACGGCAAGAGATTTAACGCTGTGAGTATAAACATCGTAAATATGCCAAACACTGTTTTGAGCACAGTCAAATGATGGCTTCAGTTCGGGAATAATCTCGGCGATTACATCACGGTATTTAAGCAAGACAGCCTCACAATTATCACCGAGAATAAGTTTTACGAGTTCGACATAAATTCGCTCTACGGCAATATTTGAAAGCAATGCTTTGTTTTTTATTATGCTTTCGGCAGTTCGTTTTTCTATATCAAAGCCGAGAACGGAGGAAAACCTGAGTGCACGCATAATACGCAGAGCGTCCTCGTTAAATCGTGTATCGGGGTCGGCAACGCAGCGGATAATTCGATTTTCCAAATCTTCTCTGCCGCCGAAACAATCGACCAATCCCTCCTCATCGTTATAAGCCATGGCGTTAACGGTGAAGTCACGGCGAGAGAGGTCGTCCTCGATATTTTTAACGAACTCTACATTCTCGGGGTGACGGTTATCTTTATACTCGCCGTCCGAGCGAAATGTGGTAATTTCATAAGGGGTATGATTAACTATCGCCGTTACGGTGCCGTGCTTAATACCCGTTTCAATATATTTAATATCGGCGTTTTTCAGCACGGTTTCCGTCTCCTCGGGGAGTGCGCAGGTTGCTATATCTATATCCTTAGGAGTAGTACCCATAAGAAAATCACGAACACAGCCGCCCACGGCATAAGCCTTATATCCGCAGGAACGTAAGAGAGATATTAACTTTTTTGCATCCTGCGGTAACAGCATTACTTTTTCTCCTCTTTATTATCCTCATTATCGCTTAATAAGTACAGTTTAACCGAACTGTGTTTATTATAATCTGCAAGTGCCTTTTGCGCCTGCAAAACTTCTTCTTCCCTGAAAGCAGGGCGTTCGGGATAGTCCCAGTTATCGTACGGAGTCTTTTTTGTGCAAATCATTTTACCTTCCGCAAGTACCCAAGGATAATATAAAATCTTACGCTTATTTTTTATATAGACCAAAGCACCTTTATTTCCGCTTGATATATTCTTAAAATAGTTGAGCCCTTTCGCTTGTTTCATCAAAATTCTGATTTGCTGGTCATACGGCATATTTTTCAGTTGATGCTTGTTTATAAGCGGAAAAACCACTGCACCCAAAATCAATACGCCTATGATTATTAAAATTATTACGGTTTTACTCATGGTCTGTCAACTCCGAGCGTAATTATTTCAAACGGAGAATAATCAATTACATCCGTTTTATTTTCTGTTCTTTCCAGCATATCAAGAACCTTGACATCAAAAGGCAATTTTATACTGCCTCTTGAGCCGTTTTGCTCGCTGAGTCGGATAACATACATTGACTTATCTTCGCTGAGTTTTGCAGCCTGAAGATAAAGCGGTGCAAAATCGGGGAGGAACCACTCGGCGTCTGTCTTAACAAGCGGCACATTATATTCAAGCGAAATATTATTAACGCCGGCACTTACGGCATCTTTTGCATGCGGCAAAACCATATAGCAAAAGCTGTGCACTCCCATATCCGAAGTGACATCGGGGCGAATAGTTGCACGAAGCAGAGAAAGCGACATAGTATTATCCTTAAATCCGACACCGTACTTACTGTCATTAATGAGCGCAACGCCGCCGTCGGTTTCCGACATATCGCACCAATTATGGTGGCAGGTCTCAAATCTCGCCTGTTGCCATGTGGTATTTCTGTGGGTATCTCTCTCAATAAAGCCTGCGCTTGTATCGCAAAGAGCCTTACGAGTCAGAACATTAAGACCAAACTCTGCCTTGGCAAGTTTATGTTTTTCATGCCAATCGACATTATTTTCAACCTCTATTCCCCTGCTGTTTTTGAAAAAGCGAATGAGCATTGTCCAAGTTGATTTTTCTGTTTTAAGCACGGTCTTAAACTCTGCACATTCTCCGTCTGCATTATTAAGGAAAAGCGGTTTTGCAACTAAAACATCAATTTCCTTGTCCTTATAATTCGGCAGAATATCCCATGCATCATAGTTTCCGGGAGTATCGGAATAAATCTTTAGTTTATTAAATTCACCCTTTGTCCACTCACGCTTTAGTTCCTTATCAAAAAGAGAAGCAAATGAGCCGTCCGAATTAAGAATTGCGGAATAAAACGGAGTCTCAATTTTTCCGCTTTCAAAGATGAACCAATCTTCTGCGTTCTTAGTTGCTCTGAGTGACTTTGCTTTAAGAGGCGGAATACTCGGAATAAGCCAATTACCCCTCACGCCGAGGCGGTAGGACGAGCCGTTTTTATTAGGAACAAATGTTAAAGATTTTCTCTCAAAATTAAGGGTATTAAAATACTTTGAACCGATGCCGATAATTTTGTCGAGTTCGGCTTCTATATATTCGTAGTCCTTAATTGCATCCTCATAAACAGGGTGAATATGAGAACCGGGAATAATATCATGGAACTGATTAACAAGAAATTTTTTATATAGTTCTTCAATTTTTTCCTGCTTATCCTCGTTTTTCATAACGCAGAGCATTTCAGCCGTGCGGAATTTATATTCTAAACGGCGGTTAATACGCTTAAGATTACTCTTTGTTGTAAAAGTTCCACGGTGCATTTCAAGGTAAAGTTCTCCGTCCCATACCTCAAGATTTTTATTACCTTTGAGGTTTTTCTCAAGAAATTCGGCGCCGCCCATATGCTCGCATTTAGGCATAATGGACAGTTTATCAAAGCGGTGCATAAGTTCTATCATTTCTTCGGTACAGCCCGAACCGCCGTCGCCGTAGCCAAACATATTCATAGTCTGACCGCCGAGGTCTTTATCTATATAAGCCTCCCAATTTTCCTGAATCTGTGACGGTGCGTTCCAAGTAATAAAATGAGTCGGCGGAACACAGGCAAGCACCTCACTGCCGTCTATTCCACGCCATATAAAATTATTATGCGGAAAACGGTTTGTATCATTCCAGGTGGACATTTTGTTTGATACAAAATAGTCAACGCCGCTCTTTTTGAGTATTTGCGGCAAAATCCAACTATTGCCGAAAACATCAGGCAACCATGCGTTATTTACAAACGTGCCGAACATTCTCTTATATGTCATCTGACCGTAAAGACATTGACGAATAAGGCTTTCGGCAGACGGAATGTTACAGTCAGGCTCAACATACATTGCGCCAACAGGCTCAAACTGACCGTTTTTAACTTTTTCTTTAAGTTCAGAGAAAACTTCAGGATAATACTTTTCGAGTGTTTCGTAAACATAGGGCTGAGTGTGCGTATACTTAAAATCGGGATACTTGTCCATCAATCTAAGCTGAATAAGTACGGTACGCAAATTTTTCTGCACAGCGTGAATACGACGCCAATAGTAGGCAATGTCAAGGTGGGAATGTGCTACAAGAGCGACATCGCCGCTGCCCTTATATGTATCATTGGCATAAATTACTTCGTCAACATATTTCTTTGCATCGTCAATTCCGGCAAGATTCTCGCTTTCAAAGTCGATGAGATTCATAGCGTTATTGAGTTCACGGTTGAGAAATGCTCTGTAATCCTCGTTAAAAAGGTCGGATTTTGCAATATCCAAAAGAAGTTCAAAATCCCATACCAAATCCTGAACGGCATGATTTACGGTACAAAGATAAGCACCCTCAAAAATCTGGCGGCAACCTCTGACGCTCAGACTCTCGGGGTTACGCTCATCGTCGGGTTTTGAGCGGTTATAACCCATCATATCAAAATGAAGCGTTTTGCTTGTATCAACATAGGCAGAGAGCAACATCCTCTCTCTGTTTGGGTCAACGCCGCCGACATATTTTCCGTTTACCTTAACGCAGATTTCTGCCGCAGTTTTAAGGCTGAACCAAAGTTCCTCACCCTGAAGTTCGTCGGGCACATCGACATCTGCTTTTATAAACGCCGTGCCGTCGGGAGTAAAATACATATCACCTTTTTTAAGCGGTCTGTATTCGTCACTGTAATATTCAAACTCCATTTCGGACACCTGTCGGGCGTCTCTTATCATTAGATTATTTATCTCCCATTTTTTGGAATATATATGTCTTTTAAGCCAGCCGAAGCGTAAATCCGTCCATTCCTCGGGACGCATGGAGCGTCTGACAACTTTAATATGAGCCATAAGTAAATTTTCTCCTTACACATCCTGAAAATACGGTTTCTTACGCACAGGCGTAACTTTAACTGTTTTATTGCAATCTGTTTTAATCTGCTGCTCAATCCAAGCAACGCACCTATCCAAAATCAAGCATTTTGAGCATTCACCCCTGAAAACAAGGGTGAGGTTTTTTCCGTCAAGTGAATCAAACTCGACCCAACCGCCGTCCCCTTGAATTTTTGGTTGCAAAACATTTTCAACATAGTTTTGAATTTTATTCATACTGCACCTCTATGAATTTATTACAGACGAAATAAAGTCTCTGAGTGCGGCGAGTTTTTTATCTGCCGTTTCTTTATTTTCGTCAACAATCGAGTAGTAAACCTTAATCTTAGGCTCTGTGCCGCTCGGCCTTACAGCCATCCAAGAGCCGTCCTTAAAGATATATTTAAGCACATTTTCCCTCGGCAAACCGTCTACACCGAGAGAATAGTCGATAACTCTTTCGATACCGTCGTAAACGGCGGTGCCTTTATTTCTGAATTGAGTCATAAGAGCGGCAATTTTTTTTGCTCCGTCTTTGCCTTTAAGAACAAAAGAGTCGAGATAATCAAGGTAATAACCGTACTCATTATATATTTCATTAAGTCCGTCGATTAGAGTTTTGCCCTGATTTTTATACCAAGCAGCCATTTCACAGACAAGCATAGAGGAAACGACCGCATCCTTATCACGGGTATGCGTACCGACAAGATAGCCGTAACTTTCCTCGTAACCGATAACAAATTCCCTATCGCCCGATTTTTCGTACTTATTTATTTTATCACCGATATACTTAAATCCAGTCAGAGTTTCGTCAATATTAAGACCGAATTTTCTGCCTATATTTGCACCCAATTCGGAGGTAACAACGGTTTTTACCAAAGTTGACTTTTTATTAAGTTCACTCTTATGCATGGTAAGCACAAAATTAACTAGGAGCGCACCTGTTTGGTTACCGGTAAAAAGTACATACTCGCCGTTTTTGTCTCTCACTGCAATGCCGACTCTGTCGCAGTCGGGATCGGTACCGAGAACAATATCCGCATTTTTCTTTTTTGCCAGTTCAATACCCAGTGTGAGAGCCTTCCTGTCCTCGGGATTCGGCGACTTAACAGTAGGAAAATTACCGTCCGGCTCTTCCTGCTCCTCTACGATATAAACATTCTTACCCTCAAGCACCTTTCTGACAGGTACATTTCCGGTACCGTGGAGCGGAGTGTAAACGATTTTAAGGTCGCTTTGATTATCATAAACCGACTGTGTTTTTACTTCTTTTATAAATTCATTCAAAAGTTCATCATAAACTTCTGTAATCATACCGTTTTCAATATAATCTTCAAAAGACAAAACGCCGCTGTAAATTTTTGAATAATCGTCAACGGACTCTATATAAGACAACGCTTCTTTTGCGTCATCGGTACAAAGTTGGCAACCTGTATTATCGTAAACCTTATAGCCGTTATACTCCTTTGGGTTATGCGAGGCAGTAATCATAACTCCTGCATTACAATGCAAATATCTTGTTGCAAAAGAGAGCATGGGAACGGGAACGCTTTTTGAATAAGCAAAGACCTTTATTCCGTTAGAAGCGAATATCCGTGCGGCATTATGCTCAAAAGCCGAGGAATTAAGCCTTGTATCACAAGCAATGGCAACGCTTATCTCACCGTCATATTTATTTTTCAAATATTTTGCAAGACCGAGAGTAGCTTTGCCCACGGTATACATATTCATACGGTTTGTACCTGCGCCCATAATGCCACGCAAGCCGCCCGTACCGAAAGACAAGTCCTTATAAAACCTGTCCTCTATTTCCTTTTCATCATTAACCGACTCCAGTTCATTTTTTGTATCTTCATCAAGTGTCAGCCATAAATTATACTTTTCATTAACGGTCATAAGTGCCTCCGAATTATAAATATTGTCTGTACCATTATATAACAAAAGAGGCAGATAAATCTACCTCTTTGCTTAAAAATATTAAATATTTTAATTACTTTTTCTTGGAAGCCTTCTTTGCTGCTCTTTCTTCCTTGCGGCGTTCAAGTTCAGCCTTTTCTTCCTCAAGGCGCTTAGCTTCCTCTTCAGCCTCCTTAGCCTCGGCAATGGCAACATTTTCCTTAGCCGTATCATAAAGGGCTGCGATTTCATCAAAGTGCTTGAAGTTTTCGTTTTGAGCAAGAAGTTTCTTAGCGTCTACATAAGGCTTAGCGGCACGGTTAAACTGTGCGTGCTTATCCATTTCTGCCTTAGAAGCCTTACGAACATCTTTACGTTCTTCGCTGTACTTCTTAATTTCTGCCTTGAGTCTATTATACTCATCGCTGTCCTTATCTTTTCTGGCAATATGGCTGAGCTGTGCAAGTTCTGCGATTTTTTCGTCAAGTTCGTCTTCCTTATTAAAGAGATCCTCGATAGTATCAAAGCTGAGTTCCTCAAAGGTCTGAGCAGTGCCGAAATACTTAATATATGACTTAACAGCTGAAATCTGTGATTTGGCAAGTTCGATATAGAACTTTCTGATTTCTTTTTCTTCTTCGGTATTCTTAGGCATTGCCTTGGCTTTATTAAGTTGAGCCTTAGCGTCTTCTATTGAGGTGTTCTTAATGCCGTCGAGACCTGCCTCGTAAACCTTTGTATAAGCCTCAATCTTATGCATACCGAGTGTTGTATTAAACTTATTAAGTTCATCCATAACAAACTTTGAAATCTCAATTTCTTCGTTATAATCAAGAGCCGCTCTGTATGCTTTCTTTGCCGCTTTACGCTCTGCCTTGTCGGAAATGCCTTTATACATATCCTTACTTACTTCTTTAGGAGAAGCGACAGCCATTTCCTTAGAGTTATTAACAAGGTCAATCATTTCGATAATGTCTTTATCCTTCAAAGCGTTATTACCGTAATCCTCGAATACGGCACGAACCTTAAGAACACGAACATATGACTTTTGCTTCTTCTCTGTCAAGTCATAGAAGAAGAAAGGAATTACATTAAGTGTAGCACCTACTGCGGCGACAATAACGAGCACCTTAAGAAGCGGCAAAAGAATACCGTCAACATCATAAAGTGCCGATGATGGGTTTACAAAGTTGTTTTGTCCGTTAGCAAGCTGGTCGGTAAGCATCTGGGAAATTGTCTGATTTGAACCCGGGAGCATTCTGGACATAAGTTGTGAATTTGAAGTAACCTCTTGAGCCCTAATGGCAGTCATACCGAACTTTTCCTGAAGAGCGGGAAGAACACCTGCTGTAATAAGAGTGATAACGCTGCCGATAGCTGCAACAGCGGCAAACATACCGTCGATACGCTCGCCTGTCTTATACTGCTGATAGTCACGAATATCTGCCTGAATAGACGGGTTAAGAATATGAGCAAATGCGCCTACTATACCGTTGAGATACAGGCAAGCAAGTACTGCCCAAATTACATAGTTTCTGATATTACCCGTTGTGGTTTCCGCATTGCCACAGAAGAACGGATACATACAAAGAATGAATGCGATGTTAAAGAGGTTTGTAACAATCTGTACCTTTTTCTTACCCCATTTTCTGATACAGAACGGAGCAAGAAGCATACCCCAAAGAGAGGCATTTCCGTAAACGGTGGTAATGATGGCATATGTACCCTGAGAGCAAGCACCGCCGTAGTTACAAAGCCAATAAAGAATATTAGAATAGGCTGTTTCAAGGAAGCCGATCCAAGAAGCAAGAGAAATAATCCAGAAATACTTATTCTTAGCTACTTCTCTGAGTGCGTCTGTAAACTTAATCTGAATAACGTGAGTCTTTGCCTGAATAATCTTTTCCTGAGTATTTGCATAAACGATAAATACAAGAAGAATTCCGATTACACCGATAACGGGGAACGCAATTCTGTAAACCTTAATATCCGTTTGGTTTGTACCGAGAATACCTGCAATAATAGGAATAATAAGATTATAAACGGTAGGACCGAACGAATAGATAACGCTCTTAATAGAAGCAACATCGGCACGCTCCTGTGAGTTAGGAGAAAGTACATGGATAAGATTTTCGTAAGCGTCATAGAAGAAGTTATAGAAGAACTGAAGTGCGATATTAAATGCAAGAATTACTACGCACTTAGCAACATACTGAGCTTCTCTGCCGAAAATCTGTCCGTCGCCAACAATGAAATGAAGTTTGTCGTACGGGAACCATACCATAGCTACAAAAATAACGGCACAAGGAATACCCATCCTTAAAAGATACGGTCTGTACTTACCTGCTTTATTTCGGGTGTTATCGACAATGTTTGCACGAACACCTGTAAGCGGGATACCTGAAAGAATTGCGATAACATACATGATATACATATCTGTGAGACCGATACCGATAGTACCGGACAAGAATACGTTTGTTGCACCCAAGATACAAGGGTAACTCATACAAACGATTAAATAAGCGCCTATACCGCCGAAGGCGTATGAGGCAATTTCCTTAAAGGACATATATCTGCCCTTTGCCGGCTTTTTCCAATAGTACCTTACATTGTTTATCAATGTAGAGGCCTTTTCGGAAAGCCCTGTTTTTTCAGCCATAAAATCTACTCCTTTATAAATGCTTTGATAATCATAACACAAACTGTTATTAATTACAAGAAAATTAGTAAAAATTACAAGATTTTATACCATTTGACATATTAATGTAATTTTTACCGTAAAAGTCCCGAGTTCGCACAGGAAAGCGTCGGGGCAGAAGAAAGCTGATTTCACAAAAAAATGCGAAACCAGCCTAATATTAAACTACATTTTATTATTAACCGTAGAAGCCGACAGACTTAATATAAGGTGTCGAACGGCTCTGGCGTATTACCAAAACAGCACCCGTATATGTGCCCTTAAGTTTTACTATTCTTCTTGCGCCGATTATCGTTCCGGCATATGCTTTTTTATATTTTCCGTTCGACTTTTTGAGATAAAGGTCAAACTTTTCGACTCTCTGTGATTTTGAAATATCTTCTTTTGCAACAAAATACTTTAGTTTTGTCGGCTGTGCAAAATTAAATTCAATATAGCCCTGGTCACTCTTGAGTTCGCCAAACGACTGCTCGATTACGGGATTTGCGGTAATTGCTTTAATCTTTTCGCCGAGTGCTTTAAGCCTTGATACATCTTTAGAACAGATAACACCCTTATCTGTCGGCGGAATATTAAGAAGCAAAGTACAGTTATTGCCCACGGAATTAAGATAAATATTAAAGAGTTTTCTAACGCTCTTAACAGTTCTGTCATCTTTTTTATGATAAAACCAACCTTTACGGATAGAAACATCAACCTCTGCCGGATACCAAGCAAGATAAGCATTTTTCTCGAGCACCTTTCGAGAGCCCAAGTCCTCATCCATTGTATCAACCTTTTGAAGTCTGCCTGCATCGCCCTCGGAGGACTGACTGTTTTTCTCTGTGGATTCGCATTCCCTGAGAGATGCCGGAACAACGCTGTATTCATTTTTACGAGCCTTGCCCGCCTCATTGCCTACCCAACGAATGTCCTCACCGCAGATGGCAATATTTGCCTTTGGTTGAAGTTTATGAATAGTCTCATAATATCTTTTCCAATCATATGTAAAGGCTTTTGCGTTAGCACCCTTTGCTCCGTCGAACCAAACCTCGAAAATTTCGCCGTAGTTTGTTAAAAGTTCGGTAAGTTGATTAACGAAATAATCGTTATACTCGGGCGTTGCGTAACACGGCTCGTGCATATCCCATGGAGAGAGATAAACGCCGAAATCAATATCATTTACATAGCAAGCATCGGCTACCGCTTTAACTATATCGGTATGAATCTTTGTATTCATAACATTGAAATCCGTATATTTTGTATCCCAAAGGCAGAATCCGTCATGGTGCTTACAAGTGAGAATAACGCCTGTAATTCCCGCAGCCTTAACAGCCTTAACCCACTGTTCGGGTTTAATCTTTGTGATATCAAAATCCTTTACAGTTTCAACGCCTGCACCCCATTCCCTATCGTTAGCGGTGTTCATACCGAAATGGAAGAAAGCGTAAAACGGCTTTTCCTGAAGAGTAAGTTGATTTTCATTAGGTACAACGGAAATGTATCTCTGCACCTCGGAATCATTAAGTGCAAAGTCGTTATTATCGGTTGTCCAATTTTTTTCAAGTTTCATTTTCATAACAATACCGTCCATATTTTACAAAAAATTACATTAAAATAATAACATAAATTTTATTTTTAATCAACACAAAAAAGCACTCCTGCAAAATTTTGCAAGAGTGCCAAGCATTTTAAGGAGTAAATTTGCTTTTTTTATTATCAATACATACCGCCCTGAGATGCCGCTGCCATGGCTGCTGCCTGTGCTGCATCTGCCTGTGGGTCTTTAATATCGGTAACGAGTGATTCTGTTGTAAGAACCATTGCCGCAACCGAAGCAGCATTTTGAAGTGCCGAACGGGTTACCTTTGCAGGGTCAACAATTCCCTCCTCGAGCATATCAACATACTCGCCGGTAGCAAAGTTATATCCCTTACCGGGTTCGCTGTTCTTAATCTTGTCGATAATTACCGAGCCTTCCTGACCTGCATTAGCGGCAATCTGGCGAACCGGCTCTTCAAGTGCCTTAAGAACGATATTAACACCTGTTTTATAATCTGCATCATCGGTATCAAGAAGTGCCTGAACAGCAGGAATTGCATTGATAAGAGCAACGCCGCCGCCCGGTACAATACCCTCTTCAACAGCCGCTTTAGTTGCTGCAAGAGCATCCTCGATACGAAGTTTCTTTTCTTTCATTTCTGTCTCGGTAGCCGCACCGACCTTAACAACTGCTACGCCGCCTGCCATCTTTGCGAGTCTTTCCTGAAGTTTTTCTCTGTCGAAATCGGAAGTCGAAGACTCGATAGCTGTTTTAATCTGTGAGGTTCTGGCTTTAATTGCCTCGCTGTCACCTGCACCGTCAACGATAATGGTATTTTCCTTAGTAACCTTAACCTGACGAGCCTGACCGAGCATAGCCATTGTTGTATCCTTCAGTTCAAGACCGAGATCCGATGTGATAACCTGACCGCCTGTAAGAATAGCGATATCCTGAAGCATATCCTTTCTTCTGTCACCGAAGCCCGGAGCCTTTACGCATACGCAGGTAAAAGTACCACGGAGTTTGTTAAGAAGAATAGTCTGAAGAGCCTCGCCCTCAACATCCTCTGCGATTATAACAAGTTTCTTACCTGCCTTAAGAACAGACTCAAGAAGAGGAAGAATGTCCTGAACGGTAGAAATTTTCTTATCTGTGATAAGAAGCATTGCATCGTCAATAACAGCTTCCATCTTATCGGTATCGGTTACCATATAAGGTGAAATATATCCACGGTCAAACTGCATACCGTCTACAACCTCGCATACGGTATCTGCGGTCTTTGATTCCTCGATAGTGATAACACCGTCTGCCGTTACCTTTTCCATAGCCTCTGCGATAAGTGAACCTACATATTCATCAGCGGCTGAAACGGTAGCTACACGAGCAATGTCCTTATTATCGGATACTGCAACGCTCTGCTTTTTGATTGACTCAACAACAGCGTCAACCGCACCCTTGATACCGTTTTTAACGGTCATCGGGTTTGCACCTGCGGCAACATTCTTCATACCCTCTCTTACAAGAGCCTGTGCAAGAAGTGTTGCGGTTGTTGTACCGTCACCTGCATCATCATTAGTCTTTGAGGAAACCTCTTTAACAAGTTGTGCACCCATATTCTCAAATGCATTTTCAAGTTCGATTTCTTTAGCGATTGTAACGCCGTCGTTTGTGATTAGCGGTGAACCGTATTTTTTATCCAAAACTACATTTCTGCCCTTTGGACCGAGTGTAATTTTAACTGTGTTTGCAAGTTTATCAATACCTGCCTGAAGAGCCTTGCGGGCGTCCTCGCCGTAAATAATATCCTTAGCCATAATCAAAACCTCCAATTACTCTACTACTGCAAGAATTTCTTTTACATCGGTAATGGTATATTCAACACCGTCAAGCTTTACCTGAGTGCCCGAATATTTGCTGATGATAACCTTATCGCCTACCGATACGGTCATTGGATTTTCGTCTGTGCCGGGTCCTACGGCAACAACCTCGCTGACCTCAGGCTTTTCCTGAGCGGAAGCGGCGAGAATAAGTCCCGACGCAGTTGTTTCCTCTGCCTCGACTGATTTAAGCAAAACTCTGTCTGCAAGTGGTTTAATAGTCATAAATATCACCTCGTAATAAATTAACAAATCTAATGTTAGCACTCTGCATACCTAAGTGCTAATTACTATTTTATCAAGTTTTTTCCAAATGTCAATACCTTTAATAAATTATTCAAAAAATATACACAAAGAACGAATAAACGGAGGGTTCGTACTCCCTCCGTTTAATATAATATGTAATATTATAATGATTTAATACATTATTATGATTTGTCTGAGTTATCAATGCTGTCATAATAAGAATAATTATGAAAGCCGTTCATTTCATCATCTGCGGCATAATCCTCATAAAGTACTGTATTATCACGAGTCAATTCTTCATTCAAACCGACGATAATAAGATTGCCGTCTTTATCCCACGAGCAGTCATATCTGTTATAATAAAAATTTCCGTCATCGTCGATATACAAGTCGAGATACAAATCATCATTTTCATAGATACGGTTTTCGTAATCGGTTTCTTTGAAATTTCTAACAGCATAGCCGTCGGAATTAATCATACAATACTCATCGGTACACTCAGTGCCGTCATCATAATACACGGGAACTCCTCTGTAATTACAGCCGTCAATAAACCAATCACTTATATTACTGATTTCCCAAAGCATCGTATTATATGCTTTTCCTTTTTTATCATAAACCACATACTTTATAGGATTGATTTTATAAACTTCGGAATTTGAGAACGCAGAATATTCCTGTGAGCACTCATAAGCCCTGAGCGGAACGAACGCACAGCTAAGGCACAGAATAAAAACCAATAAAACAGAAAATGTAACTTTATGCGCCTTTTTTACGGGAGCCTTAACGCCCTGCCCCGCATTAAGAGCAAAGAACATAACGAAAGCCGGCAGTCCGAAAACTACGGAAAAGACCGACCAATAAATCGGATTGTCGAGGTATCTTCTTTTACCGTTAAGATAAACGATAAAAGCATAAACAAGCCTGAGCAATACAACAATAACGAACAAAATCAGAAACGAGATGTTGTATCCGTTATCAACCAATTTTTCTATCATATCCTACCTCCTAAAATAATCATATAACATACAAACATTGCTAAATAAAGCACGAACACAGCAAGCATAACAAACCTGAAATGCTCATATCTGTGCATAATTTGAGTATAATTAATTCTTTTTCTTACCTTATTAAAATAGAGCAAAAACGCAATCTGCACATAACAGGTAAAAATAATTACAAGCATCAGCACAAGCATCGTTATATTAAACCAACCGAAATAATTTTCCGAATCTAAAGCACATACGTCTCGTGCAATCAACGGCGAGTCAAGTATAGACAGCGGAATAAAACTTATCGCATAGACCGAAGCGGAAACAAAACCGAGAACGGTTGAAGCAATAAGATGCTTTGTATTATAACTTTTGCAAAACGAATTATAGACAACAAACATATCGCCTATAAGCAAAATCGGATAAAAATCAATAAGAAAATAATACAGCACCGAATAAACGTTAAAGAAACCCGAATTATTCCCATAAAGAGCCACGCTGTCACATAAAATTAAAACTGCACCAAAGGGCATAAAAAGCAACAGCAAAACGCCCATGACAATAACGCCTAAAAGTCCCAAAGTATTTTGGCTTTTTCTCATCTTGTTTTCATCCATAAAAGTCCTCCTCAGCAAAAAAGCACTTTATTTGAAATACATATAATACTGGCACTTAATCATACCGTTATAGAGTTTGCGGCGTTTATCCGCTTTTCTGCCAAAGCACTTTTCAAACTCCTCATCGGGTGAAATAATGCCGTAACTCCAACCTCTTTTAGAAACAAACTTTTCGCCCATAATCCGATAGATTTTCTCTGCCGAGCGAATGTCGAGAAGTCGCTCGCCGTAAGGCGGATTTGTAATCAGCGTTCCCCTCTCGGTAGTCGGATTAAAGCGTGCAATATCACATACTGAGGTATGAATAAACTTGTCCACCTTAATATTTTTTGCATTTTTCATTGTGAGTTCAACGGCATTCGGGTCAATGTCAGAGCCGAAAGCAACAAAATCAACATCGGTCTTAATCAAATCGTGGCAACGTTCACGCTCACTCATCCAAACCGATTCGGGTACAAAGCCCCAGCGGTCAACATCAAAATTACGATTAATGCCGGGAGCGATATTATTGGCAAGCATTGCACCCTCTATGAGCACCGTACCGCTTCCGCAACAAGGGTCATACATAGTATGATAGTGGCGAAGTTGCGACAGTCTGCACATTGCGGCGGCAAGAGTCTCACGAATGGGGGCATCATTACCGACAGGGCGGTAGCCTCTCTTATGAAGACCTCTGCCCGAAGTGTCGAGCATTATAGTAACTTCGTCTTTCATTATGGAAAACTGAACTTGGTGTATCGGTCCCGTTTCTTCAAACCACGAAATATTGTAATCCTCTTTAAGCGACTCAACTATTGCTTTCTTAATTATCTTTTGGCAATCGGGCACGGAATGCAAAGTTGAATTTATCGAAAATCCTTTTACCGGAAATTCGTCCTTTGAACCTATAAACTCGCTCCACGGAAGAACACGCACGCCCTGAAAAAGTTCCTCAAAAGTACAAGCCTTAAACATATCGAGCACAATAAGTATTCTCTCACTGTATCGTGACCAAATATTTGCTCTTGCAAGAATGGTCTCGTCACCCTCGAAAAACACTCTGCCGTTTTCCGCCGTAACATTCTCGGCATCCATTAATCTAAGTTCCTCTGCCGCCAATCCCTCGAGACCGAAAAGACAGGTAGCCACCATTTTCATCATCATAAAATTACGCTTTCCGACCGCATAAATTTTTATTACCCTACGGTCATCGGGAATAAAAGCAAAAGAGGCGTCTTGCCACAGGGCAAAATCGCCTCAATAAATTACATAATCAGTTAATTAATATCGTAAAAGTCCAGTTCATTTTCTTTTACATAATTATTTTCTCTGGCTTTTTGCTCGAGATAGTCCTTCTTATCATCGGAATCCAAAATTGACTTAAGCTGATCGTTATCCTCAATTTGCTGTTCATACTTTGTATCAAGTTCTTCTTTTTGGGACTTTAGTCGGCTTATATCAGCCGCATTGCTCGCTATGCAGTATGCACAGTATCCCACCAAAGCAATTGCCAGAATACAGAGAACGATTTTAATTATTGTTTTTTTGTTTGCCGCCTTTTCGGCTTTTACCTTCACGGTCTACACCTCTTGACCTTTTATTATTCTTCTTTATTATATTATATAAAGCACTGCTTTTGCAAGCGTTTTTTACTACTTTTTTGAAAGAAAAGATACGAATACGCAGTTTTCTGACTAAAAGGGTTATTCTTTTCTCCGCTTTTGAAAACAAAAAAGAAGCCGCCGCTCTGTAAATAATCAGCCCGAGCAGCGATAAAAGGAGATAATAACACCTTACATAACCGTTTGAATATCCGACAAAGAGGCAAAAAAAAGCGAGGGTGCAAACAAGCACAGTCACAACATCGGTAATGAAAGTAAAGACATAAGAACAAAAGGCATTTTGAAAAACGCCGACAAATCCAAAAAGAAAACCGCAAACTAAGCCAAACAGCAAAAACGCAAGAATTTCATTCACTGCGAAAACAACCTCTTAAAAACACTTTTCGTTTGGACATCGTCGGAATACGCAAGCACGCTTACCACACCGCCGAGCACAAGTTCGCCCAAAGATAAGTCAAGAGTTTCTATGTTTAGATTCTCCCCTTTTATGAGCAGTCTGCCGCAAACGGTAACGGCGTGAATTTCCGAATCGTTATAATCATCAACTGCGGTAACTCCGCTTATTCTAAGGCATTTTCTCTCATCGAGAGTAAGGCAATGTTTCATATTATCAGTGTTTTCCATCATAAATCATCCCTCAAAAAATCCTATGCAAAAGCACTTAAAATATGACAAAATCAAAGTCTTTGAAATTTTTTTGAAAAATTTTCAGTTTTTTCTTGACAAAGTGCAAACGATTTGATATACTCATATGCGTTGAGCGAGAGTGGCGGAATCGGCAGACGCGCACGTTTGAGGGGCGTGTGGGGCGACTCGTACGGGTTCAAGT